>Ga0208919_1001069_pt1 | contig 16448 bp, 23 predicted proteins | sample 4_EtaG_FD_184076 | JGI IMG/M metagenome (GOLD analysis project Ga0208919, IMG submission 184076) | Marine viral communities from the Subarctic Pacific Ocean - 4_ETSP_OMZ_AT15127 metaG (SPAdes) (version 3) | ecosystem: Environmental > Aquatic > Marine > Oceanic | place: Pacific Ocean | collected...
ACACATCCAGTACTGCGGCACCAGAGCCCGCACCGTCCGTATAGACTGCGGCAACCTTACCGTTACCAATCGTAATGTTGGCACCAGAGCCCTGACTAATAATGATGTTTTGAGATCCGCTCGTAGCGTTCTCAATAAACCACAGCTTGTTAACCGTGTTAGGTGCGATAGTGATTGTGCAGGCAGAGTCGAGTGTTCCTGTGTACTTGAGGAAAAGTGCCCGGCCTTCATCAGCCGCACCGTCTGCAATAGTTGTTGTGTGGGTGTCAGCGTTCGTTGTGATCGCTTCTGTCCCAGAACCAAACGCATCAGCAATGAGCTCTAGGTTTGTATTGGTTTTAGTGCCCCACGTGCCTGACTCATCACCTGTCGTGATTTCAAGTAGCCGAAGGTTGTTTACGTATGTGCCCATGCTTGATTCCTGTTGTTATCTCTCTATGACTGCCCAGCTTGGAGTCTGTGAATCACTAACGGATGACCAGCCTGGGGTCTGAGAGTCTGACACTTCTGACCAACCAGGAGTCTGTGAATCTGAGACTTCTGACCAATTAGGGGTCTGTGAGTCGCTGATTGCTGTCCAGTTCGGTGTTTGTGAGTCATCTATAAGTCCCCAGACTTGTGCGCCACTAGTCGATGCTGTTGCTTCTACGCCGGTTACGTCAACCGATACTGGTATAGAAACAGTTACACTTCCTACTGCACCAGTTGCTGATGTGCCCGTAACGCTGACGTTACCATCTGCGGTAACTGCTACTGACCCAACACCACTAGTTGCGGCAAGCCCGGTAGCGGATATTGAGACATCTACAGTAACCGATACCGATCCTAATGCGCTCGTCGCTGACAGTCCTGTGACAGTAACGTTTGCATCACCTGCAACTGTTACAGAGCCAACTGCACTCGTGCCAGCTGCTCCCGTTGCAGTAACATTTGCCGTCCCTGTTACTGTAACGGTTCCTACTGCTCCTGTTGCTGCTATACCCGTAGGAGCAACATTTGCATCTGCTGTTACGGTTACACTTCCTACCGCACCAGTTCCTGCTACACCTGTCTCGGTAACATTGGCATCGCCTGTTACCGTAACAGATCCTACTGCACTCGTACCTGCTACACCTGTTTCTTCAACAGGTATGGGTTCACCCCATGTGCCGGAACCCCAAGTACCCCGGCCCCAGCCTGTTACATTTGCCACTTTAGGCTATGCGAATTATCGCATTACTTGCATCCGCTGCTGGAAAAGCAATCGTAAACGTACCTGCTGTAGCTGTCTTGTCCGCCCCGAAATCTAACACTAACACAGACGTATCTCCGCTAGTGTCTTCATTAAAGATTAATGCACCCCTAGCCGTAAACGTTGCAGTAGACCAGGAGGTATCCGCAAAGTCAGTCAAAGCCGTTGTTCCACTAGTCGATGGATCTACCCGAGTCAGCGTGTTTCCTTTGGCGGTATAGTTTGTACCACTGATTTCATTGCTTGTCGTGTACGCTGTCGTGCTAGCACCCAGTGAAGCACTGCTTGTGTACAAAGCAATCTTAAACGTGTCACCACCCGAGTTGAGAAAGTTGTGCTTTGCTTCCAGCAACTCTTTCTTAAACGAGGTACACATTGCCTGAGATATAGCCATTAAAGTTTCTCCACTGAGTTAGCCAAATCATTATGACCTGCTGACCTAAGCAAGGTAATGACCTTTGAGCGATCTTCTTTGATCGCTTCACATATGTAATACTGCACTGCTTTATGTATGTACGACTTAAACGCCTTAGCCTGCTCTGCAATAGCAGGATGAGCGTTGCTACCAACTGATACTATAGTATCTACGGCTCTGTCAGCCCAGTGACTAGGTCCAAGATTACCATTTGCGCTTGTCGTTACTGTTACACTGCCTACGCCTGAGTCTAAGTCAAACATTAGCTAGGCACCACTCTTATTGTACCGTCGCGATACTCGTCCCCAGTCATTCTACCCTCTGCTTGAATCTTCAAGCCTGCTAGGGCATCGTCGTATCTCTGTTGGTACATCTGAATCATGTCTGGCTCACCTTTCATGTACACATAAGCCTCGACCAACGAGCCGTACAGCAATACGGTATCCGCGTTTGTACCAAGCCATGAAGTACTATCTGTTACGATAGAATTAGGCTGGTAGTAGTAGTGAAGCTCAGTTGTGTAGTTTGAGTCAGGCGTTGGCCCAATAATAAATGTGTCACTTGCAAAGATGCCGTAATACTTCGGCGTACCTTTTGTTGAAGCATTCGGGTATGTTGATCTTATAAAGTTTGAATCTTTGTTCAGCAAAAAGATCTGATTGCTAGAGCTCGTTATTGACAAAGACAAAGGAAACAAAAAATCCGTTGGCATTGCTAGATATGCGTTACCATCTGTCATGCTTCCTGAAACATTTTTACGGTTTACTGGCAAGTTTACTGCACGATAAATACGCTGTTCTGCTTGCTTTACAAACGTTGGTATAGCTGCTACAAAATCTGTACCTGTGTTGTTTGTATAATCCTTGATAGCAGCCGTGAGCTCAGTATAGTTCATGTTGTTACCGTCACGCTTCCTACCTCGCCATGTGCAAGGATATTTCCTGATCCGTTTGCACCACCATTGCCGACAGGGTCAAAGGCAAAAAGCTTTCTGCTTGTGTCTTCAGCAATATCGGGCCTAGGGTCTCGCAAAGCCTCTGGGTCTGTGTAATCGCCAAGTCTACCTAAGAAGTTCTGAGGCTGATCCTGGTCAAGCATGTCGCGTCCAACCATTAGGCCAGTCATTCGACCCGCTCTCACTTGGGGGACCAAGTCCTTCAATTTGTATCTAAAGCCGGTGCGATCACAGAAACCAAAAGCGTACTTACCTTTTGCGAAACGAGCCACTAGTACCCTCCAGGAATGAAGTGTACTGATGCACGATCACGATCTTCTTGTTGTGCTAAGTCCCACTGAAACTCGTATTCAGCCTTAAGCTCACCAGATCGTATAAACGCTTCTGGGTATTTTTGGGACAGTCTAAACGCCAACCCTGATACCAACGCAGGGAGAAACCGTGCGGGTACATCAGGATTAGTTGAGCCCACAGCACCTGTGTCTTCAATTCGCCTAATTCTTTGGTAAGCAAATGTGTACACCTTGTCTGGCGTAGGCCATAAATATGCTACTGGAGCAGCTTGCTGTTTATCAATGTAGATGTTAACAGGGCGACCTTCTGTTTTTTTATTCGGAATGGTTGCATATTGTGACACACTAAACCGGGACAAAGGCAGGTCGTTTTGTGACGTACCCGTGCCGTCCCGAATCCAGTGCTCAATCAAGTCAATGGTGTCAGCTGGTAATGTTACGGTAGATGTGCCAGCAACTGTACTAGCCGTGCCTTCTTCTACGCACCAGAAGTTGAGTCCTCGGTTTGCCCACTCAAGACTTAGCAGATTTAGTGACCGTCTTGCTGTCTCGATGTCATAACCTGTTTTTGATTGCAAGCCACACCGCTCAAAAGCTTCTTCAATAACCTCTGCTATTTCTAGGTTAAAGGTTGCTGTTCCAGAGGTAGCCACTATTTACCAACCTTTTTCATTGCCGCTTTATGTGCGGCTGTAAAGGTTGAGCCCGCTTTCATGCGACGGCGCATTTCAGCCATGTGCTTTCTTGTGTGATGCTTTGAGTGTTTCTTCAAAGTATCTTCTTGTCTTTTTGTCAACGCTTTTCTTTTTGTTGACTTTTTCTTAGCAGGCATAGTCAGCTATCCTTGAATTTCTTCAGGCACTGTCTGTCAAACTGAATAACATCGCCAGGTGTTCTAGAACCTTCCTTGATTATACCACCACTTCTCATGCGAGCATAATCCTGCATAGACCCATGTTTAGAAAATGCATTGGTCATGGCCTTTTTTACCATGCCACCACCTGCCATTGAGTCTTTAGCAAACTTTTCTGCTACTTCTGGCTTGTTTGCGTATAAATACCTTCGTTGCTTATCGCTCTTGAAAGGCATTATTCGTAGCTCTTGCCCATCTTCAGCAGAATGGAGTATCGATCTCCACTATCATGCCCTGTGGTCGTAAACATAAGGTCGCCAGTTTTTCCGCCACCTGCGTTGTTTGTCAGGGGGCCACAAGACCTAAAGTCAAAAAACCCATATCCACTAAGCGTCCAGCACACAACATCAGTGCTGGCATCCCAGATAAGGTCTACGGTCATACCGTTGAGCTCGTAATACACTTGTTGAATTGACACTCCAGTGCATTCGGCATCTGAGCCCGACTGAGCCTGTAGTGCGGAAACGTCCACCTTCTTGACGGCGGCTTCGCCTGTCCCATCAGAAATGTTGGTGAACTTCATAACGACAGATTTGTCGCCATCTTGCAGAGTTTGCGAGGTTACTGCGTCGGCCATCTAAATCTCCTTATGGGAACAAGGGTTCCACCCTACCCATAGCAGAAGATCTGGTCACCCACCCGAATAGATGGGTGACCCTATCTTGTTAATTACGACTGATCTGTAAACGCAGGTGCGTCTGCGCCTTCAGTGTTACCCCAAATAATCCAGTTTGTAGAATCCTTTGCCACGATGTTGATCTCCATAAGACCAAAATCTGTGAGGGTTAGGATTGAGTTGGAGTTGCCATCTGCGTACACAGACACGTTGTCCGCATTAGAATCCAAGTGAATTACGCCACCAATAAAGAAGTTAGCATCAGCACCAGTGTCGATAATCAAGTTCTCAGTTTCTTCTGCCGCTCCACCGTAAATGAACTTAAACGCCACGCCCTCAGAGGGGCTGGGAAGCGTCAGTGTGCGGTTACCCGTAAGGGCTGGAACTACAACAACCCTGCCGCCGTGAGTGGCTGCAGTTAGCGTAGTGTCCGCATCGGACAAGGTTACAGGTGCAACCTGCATCCCTGAACCATCATAGGTAAACGAAGTGGTGAACGCGCCTGTGGTAGCGTTCTTAGAAACTACCTTAAATCCGTTTTCGGATCGTACTGCGCCACTAAAAGTAGTGTTAGCCATTACATTCTCCTGTCTTGGCTAGTGTCTGCCGTTTCCGACAGTCAGGAAAAAAGAAGACTGGGGGCGGAAGCAACGTATCGCTCCCACCCCCAACCTAACTTACGCTCCGGGTGATCCCCAGATCCCTAGGGGATCGGAAACTCCAAAGCTATACCGCTCGCGAGCCTTGTAGCGAACGTTTCCGGTGTCAAAGTCACCGTCCATGCTCGTCTCAAGTGCAACACGATTGAAGTGCTTCATGCCGTTGGGCACATCCGTCAACAGGAACCATGCGTCCGTATCGGTCAGATAGTGGTTCACAACAGTTCCCCCGGGGACAACACCCATCGAACGCACAGCGTTGATGTCGTTATCAGCAGTTCCGGGGCGGAGGTCCGACTGCATTACCCGTGCAGCAACAAACTGCAAATCGGGCGGAATGACAAGCGTCTGAGGCCGTGCAGCGATCATTAGACCACGCTCGTCCGTCCACTTACCAATCTGAATTACAGCTGCCTCAAGAGAAGTCTCGTTGAGGTCAACAGCTGTGGCTGGGCGGTTTGAGTTCTTACCACCCGAAACGAGTGGGTGACCATCACCACCAGTTACACCGTCACCAGAAGCTGTGAAGAGGTTTACGCCGTCTCCACCCTGGTAAGCGTTGGTAAATCCGTTGTTCAAAGGAACAACAGCCTTAACCTGCTTGGTGTGAGCCATGGCGCGAGCCAAAGCCTTAGTGTAACGAGCCGACAGGGAGTCATAGAGATTGTCCTCCATAGCTTCTTCCGTAATGGCGAAGCCCATGGCGATGGTCTCATGGTTGTAGCGAGCCGTAAAGCTCTCCTGTGCAGCATCGTAAGAGATTGCAGATCCCTCGTCTTTGACGGGGGCTGCGTCGAAGCCCGAAAGCTTCACTTCTTCCTCAAAAGAACGGTCTGAGCTTTCCGTCTCATAGATTGAGGTATGCTCGTCATCATACCGAGCGTACTCCATTCCAAAGAGAGCATTAAGTCCAGGCAAGAGCTCCTTGAGGAGTTGTGCGCGTGAAATAGCCATTAGTCAGTCTCCTTACAAGCCAGTGGCGTTAAGGTACTGGTGATTGGAGGCTGACCCACTTGACGCTGCGTTAAACTTCACAATAACGTCGGGGAAAGCATCACTTGCAGTTGTACCGACCGGAGCTAGGCTCATTGGTCCGTCAACAAAATCAAGAATACGGAGTGGAAGCGTGTTCGTAGTAGCTGGTGTTGAAGCATCCAAAGCGTTCTTGGACTTTCCAATTGCCGTGCTACCAGCGGTTTGAACAACAGATGCATTCAGTCCGCGATCTGTGGTGTTCAGTGCTTCGTCACCCTGCATTTGAAATACAACAAAGGGGTCGTCAATAACGTAAGCCATCGCATCAGAAGCGACCGTAGACGCAGGCCACTGCGTATTAAAGGTCTTCTGATTCGTTGTGCTTGGCGTATACGAGCAACCCACAAAGATTCCGCAAGTCGTGAGCGCGGTAGTTCCGGTGTCTTTTTCAATGTCACCGTCCGCGACACACTTCACGAAATCACCATTAAAAATGGCGGTGCCGTAGCCACTGGCAATCGGTAAGTGCCTGACCTTGGCTGTCCAAGATCCAGAAGCACTTAAAGTACCAATCGGCCTCGCACCATATGGTGAAGCTGAAGTAGCCATGATTGTTACCTAAGATTAAACATTCAGTTTTTGTAGCTTTAGCCCTTGCCAAATGCTACACGAGTTTTTCGATCTGGCGCAAGAACAGGCATCCTGGGATCGTTCTCACGCATATAGTTGTTGTCAACTGCTTGCATTTGAGCGTCAGCATGTTTTCTGTAATACGCTCGCCTTTGCTCAACAACCTCTTGAGGTGCTTTGCAAAGAAGCAGTCCCCCAACCTCGATTCCCCCCTTGGCACCCCATTCCGACTTATGGTCGCTCATAATCTGGAGCTCTGGATGATCTTCGGCACGAACAGGTTCCCAGCCCTCACGAAAACGTTTTGACACGTTTGTGTTATCAGAGCTACCAACCATTGATGTTCGTATCCATCTAAACACCCAGCCATCTTGCGGCTCAGGATCGGGAAGGATAGAAGCAGGTTCCCATGTCATTGGACGAGTGTCGTTGTCACGACTCTCTAATGATCTTGGTTCCCGTGGTGCGCGTTCTTCGGACATTATGCCATCTCCTTCATAAGCTGCTTTGCATATTGCTCGTTTGTAAGGCCCAGGCGTTTCGCGAGTCTCACCTGAGTTTCAGTAAGTTTTACTGTGCGTGGTCTGGCTCCAGTGTTCCTAGAGGCAGGTGCTACCACGGGCTTTGCTTTTCGAGGTTGTGCAGTTTCAACAACAACGGCAGAGTCATTGGTGCGCTCGTTGCCTGAACTGAATTGCGTAGGAAAGACTTCTTTCATACGAGAATCTATTAATTGATAGTACTCTTCACTGGTAGGGTCAATACCTTCACTGCCTACTAGTCTTTCATGTACACCATAGGCAAAGCTTGTCATTTCTGGGTCAACACCAAACCATGGATTTTGTTCTTGCCAGTCAAGAGCCTGTGGGTCGGGCTGAATAGGTTCAGGTTGGTACTGTTGTTGCTGTGATGCAGTTTCACGGCTTTCTGCCAGCACTTGTTTTTTCCAATTGTCGATAATTCGTTGCGACACTGCAGGAGCAGCTGCTCTACTTAGCTGTGCATCGGTCAATGCTTTTTGGGCAGCAGCTATTTGCTCTGAATCACCAGATTCATGGGCTGTTTTAAAGTTTGCCTCTGCAATAGCCATGGCTGCATCGGCTCTACTTTGGCTTTGTTGCGACAAAGCGTTTTGAGAGTCGGCTACAAGCTTTAATAAACGTTGATTTTCCGTTTGTAAGCCTTGAGTGTAGTTAACTGCTTCGTTTGACAGCCGTTCTGCCGCCTCTTTAGCTCTACGTTCCTCATGGTACTCCCATTTGAGCTTTTTTATGCGCTTTTGTACACGTTGCCCGACTTCTTTGAGCTCATTGTCGTTAGCAATGCCGTCATCATCGGTTTTTTCTTGTGATGTAGCCCTTTGGTCTTCTTGTGGCCTGTCATCGACGACTTCAATCTGCAAATCTTCAGCTGTATTACCTTCAGCTGCAGGTTCAGGCGGTTCAATTGTTGTTCTGACCCCCAAGAAACGCTCTTCTTGGGTTGTTCCTTGTGTTTCTTCGCTCATTTTAGGCCCTTTCTACGCCTCTGGGGTCTTCTACGACCGCCTCTACAGTGTCATCGTTGATTAAACGGAACTCCTTGCCGTGAATCTTGATTCTTGTCCCACTAAACGCACGGAACACAACCCAGTCGCCTTCTTTGCAGTACGGACCACTAGGAAATCTTGTATAACTTGTGTATGCATCAGGACCAGCCTTGAGTACAAAGCCTACAACAGTAGAAATGGCTTCATTTTGCTGAGACTGGTGGGACTTAATGATCCCTCCCTCGGTAACCTCTTCCACTTCAGGAAGGGCGATCAGCAATTTGTACCCTTTAGGTTCAGGTAATTGCGATGCAACCCGGGGATGTTCTTCTTCTAGCTCCTCCTGGGGAGCTACCATCTCTTTCAGCACTTCTTTTGCGAGCGTAGCCATGCTTCCTCTCGTTAATTGTTGCGCTCCGAATGAGCGTTGCGTCCTACAAACTACTTTTTCTTCTTACGGCTACCTTTTTTGTGCAAACCATGTCGAGCATGTTGTTTGCCTTTCTTTGTAGCCGCTCTTTTTTTCTTGTTTGCAGCAGCAAGCTTTTTTCTGCCTGCAGCAGTTGACTTCAGTTTCTTAATTTTTGCTTCTGGCGCATAAACCTCGCCAGTCTCAGAAGACTTTTTGCCACTACCCGTCCGCCATTTCTGCTTAGTCCATTTTTTTAGACTCTTTTGGCTTTTCTTGAGTGCCATATTACTTCCGGTAGCCTCCGCCTTTTGCTTTGTACTCCTTTGCAAGCATCTGGGCTTTACGAGCAGACCACTGACCAGCCTTCCCACCCTTAGATCCAGCCTTGATTTTACTAAACAAACGCTTTCTCATGGCTGGTTTTGTGTAATTACCAGCTTCATTGACTCGCGACTTTGTTTTTTTCTTAGGCTTTTTCTTAGCAGGCATTACAGATCCATCAGTTTTTCTTCAAGGTCAATAATTTCTCTTTCTGACCAAGCTAAACCTTCAATCATACCCGTAATCTTACGGTACTCTTCTATGTCTTTTGCCGAACCAACAGCTAGATGATCAGCTAAATCATTCATTTGCTGTCTAATTTTCTTTCTGAGCAAAGACAATACGTCATCACTCATCCATTCCCGTCCTTGCTATATCAATACCGAGCTTCATCCCATCGATCTCCTGTTGAGTTTCGATATGAGCCTCCTCTAAACCAAGCTTTGCTATCTCAAGTTCTTTTTCGGTTTCAAACTGACCTTGTTCAACTGCAATTTTTTCTCGTTCCAACTGATCCTTAGCCATATCGGACTGTTGCTTGGCGGCAAGCCTCTGCTGTTCCAGCTGTAGCTTGCCTTGATCTGCCTGCGCCTTGCGCTGTACGTCTTGCTGACGGATCTGCAGTTCCTTTTCACGCTGCTGCACGATAGGATCTTTCTGCATCTTGGCATCTTGTTGCGCCTTGGCTTGTGCTTGCTTTTTGCCAAGCATCTGATCGGCAGCTTCTGAGACAAGACCACTGAGCCTTTTTTCGATGTCCGCCGGAAGAGGCTGGTTTGTTGGCGGTAGCTCAAACCCAAGTTCTTCTTCGATCTGAGACCGGAAGATAAATGCAAGGTGTTCTCTGATATGAGCATCAAGAGCAGCAGACATTGGCCCACCCATCTTGTTGTTTTGCATCTGCTCTTTGATCTGTGGATCGTTCTTCAGGACCATATGAACCTTCATGTGCGCTTCATGGTCTTGATACTCAAATGCTTTGACAGGCTTCATAGTCAAGAGATCTTCGTTTTCACTGACCGGATCTGTTGGTACAATCTCGTCAGGCATCGGTACAATCTTGTCTGCGTTCGGAATACCAATGAGCTCCATCATCTGCCTGTGGAGTAGTGGCATGTCGTACAGGCCAGGAGACTGCTGTGCCAGTTGCATTGCAGCTTGGTACTGCATAATGCGCTGGGACATCGTGCTGGCGTTCGGGTCAGATACGGGGATTACATCTACGCGATCATCAAAGTCTGCTGCTTTGATTTCTTCGCCTTCTTCTGTTTCGTATGGATACGCAGGAGATGTGTAGTCCCGAATAATCCCTGCTAGGATTTTGTACTCTTGTTTCAGGCTGGCGTGAATCCTTGCTTGGATTGCCGACTGAACCTTCATTGCTCGCTCCATAATTGCGAGCGTAGTTCCGACCGGAGCGTTTTGGTTCATGTCTGCGACCTTCATATCGGCCATAGACGCAAACCGTCTGCCTTCATCTACGATGTTGCCAAGCAACTGATAGAGAACCGAAGAAGGTTCTTTGTATGGCAAAAACGTGATGTTGTCGCGGATCACACCACCGGGCACATCTACATCCCTGAACTCACCGGGCATGATTGGTGTGTCGTCGCCCTTGATCCGTAGCCCACGAGTTTTCAGCCCCCCGGGCAAGTTCGACAGTGTTCCGGCATCAACTAACTGTCTTAGCAAACTCGTCGCAGATTTGGCTAGTCCACCGATCATGTGAATTAAGCCAAGGTTGTAGAACCCAATACCAGGAACATATCCGTAATGCACGAAGTGTTGTTTCTTCAACCTGTTCGGATCGTCTTCTTCCCAGTTCCGATAGATAGACAGAACTGTTGAGCTCGCTTTGTCTATCGTAATTACATACGGCAGCGCGACCCCGTCATCGTCCTCAAAACCCGGCAAGTCCAAGACGCAGTGCATTTCGAGCAGTTGGTGTCTTTCGCTATCCTCCCACGAAGGGCGGACACCACCGATTTCATTATACTTCTCAGTAATTGGATTGTCTTCAACATGAGATGTCTGTAGTTCTACGTCCCGGTAAAAGCCATTGACTTGCAGCTTCCTGACTTGGTTGCTGCTACGATTCATAACATGGGTGTAGCGTTCTGCTTGATCGAGGTCAGACTCGTGGTATGCAACCACAAAATCCTCTGCAGGCACAAACATCGAGGTCGGCCTGCCCAGTGATGGATCAAAGTAGATCTTTCTAAACGCACTACCTGCTAACGGCAGGCTGAACAAAAGCTTCTCAGTTTCAGACCGATACTCAGTCATCACCTCAAGAAGCTGATAGTTCATGTATTCTTGAACACGATGCGCCTGTTTAATGCGGTCATCTGTAACCACGCCCCAGCACTGAGTCCGAACCGGACCCTTAGCAGGCATAATTTCTTGAATTGTTTGACTTTGGAATCTAACGACTGCTTCAGACAGCATCGGATGGAACACACCACAGGCTCCTGCCCAGGGTGTGGTCCTGTCTTCCATCTCTAGACCCAGCTGATCGAGTCCTTGTTTGTACGTTTCTTCCCACTCTGATCGGCTTGTTTTGTCAGATTCAAACTTAGACACACAATCGTTAGCGAGCTCGTTCAGGTCTTGGTCATCAACAAATTCAGCAAGGTTTGAATCAAACTGATCCTGACTAGACAAGAGTTCTGCCATAGGATCAAAATCAACAAGCACTCCGCCGTCATCTAATTCTGTGACCAATGACTCGCCAAGACTGTCTTCTTCTTCTGCGATGAGAAGTCCGTCTGGTCCCATCTCGAAGTCGTCTTGACTAAGCAGGCCATTTAGGGGCTTATCTATAGCCATGCACTATCTCTTCGCAAGCTTGCTTGTTTCGTGAACGATCTAGAACACAATGACGACAAACTCATAATAAGTCAATAATAGTCAGCCTTACGCATAGGCAATAATTCGTCCATCGGGTAATCAGATTTCATCTGAATAAACCCACCTTGCCTAAACCGCATAAGAGCTTGTGTAGAAGAATCAACTAAGTCGTCATGGTCGCCAAATGGAAACGATGCAAATTGTTCCATAACCTCTTCAGCCCATCTGGTTTTTGGCGCATAGACATGACCACTAAAAAACAAATCTGATACGGCATTAACCCGAGCAACTTTATCTCTACCTCTGCTGGGGGTGTATTCAGATACAGGAATACCAATTCTTCGTAACTCAAAAATCAGTGGTGTTCCTGCAGCTTTGGCTTCTACGATAAACGCATCGGGTTCATACTCCTGATACATGTCGTAGGCACGTTTTTTAAGATCAGGAAACTCTAGCCGTTCTTGTAACGCATCGAGCAAAATAATACGTGCTTCACCATCCTCGGTGTAGAACACGCCCCATGTAGTGCATGCGCTATAGTCTGCGGTTTCTTTTGCCAGAAACGCAGTGTCCCACGACTGGATAATAAAATCACACGCTGGCGGATCTCTGTGAGTCCACTCTTTCCACCACTCGCGTTTAATGATTGCGGATTCTTCTGACGTTGGATTCTGCTGATACTGAGCACTCCACTTGCTAACAGGAAGCTCTGCTTTGAGCGATTCCAGCTGATCTATCGGCCAGAAGCCAGGCCATAGGGGTTTGCCACTCGGAAGAATTGCTGGCAGCTCGATAACTTCCCATTCATCACTTCCGCCTCGTTCGATAGAGGCTTTAATGATATTGCCAGTCAAATCCTTTTTGGACCATCTAGTCATTACCAAACAAATAGCACCACCAGGCTGTAATCTCTGACGAGGACCAGATGTGTACCACTCGTAGGTCTTGTTGTAGACCGCAGGATCGTTGAGTGCGGCTTCCTGCTCTGAATGCGGGTCATCAACAATTAAGATATCGGCACCCTTACCCGTAACGGCACCACCCACACCAATCGCGAAGTAATCACCCCCTTTATTGGTATTCCAACGCCCAGCGGCCTTGGAGTCTGTGCTTAATGCAACATCAGGAAAAATAGCTTCATAGTCTTTTGATCCGACCAAGTTACGTACCTTACGACCAAAGCCCACGGCTAGTTCTGCGGTATGCGCTGTTTGGATAACTTTTTTGTTAGGAAATTTGCCTAAGTACCATGCAGGAAACAGATGGGACGCAAACTCAGACTTTGTGTGCCTGGGAGGCATGTTGATGATTAAGCGTTTGAGCTCACCGCTGGCAATACGATTAAACGCATCAGCCATAACTCTGTGGTGGTTGCCTTCAATAAACGCAGGCCAAACTTGTTTTACAAAGTCTAGGAAGTCCTCATGGGCTGCAACACGCCCCCGGGCACTAGTCAATTCGTTGAGTAGCGCAAGAATCTCTACCTTCTCTTCAGGAGGCAAAGTATCGAGTCGCTCTGTAATTGTGGCAATATCCATTTTCAAAAACTACGAAAATTTTTTTGCTGACAAAAGAGGGGGGCTCTTTTCTGGTAAATCACTGGGGGCGGGGTACCCCCCTAAAGCCTCGACCTTTTTCACCCCCTTTCTATAGTACTAGATAGAACTAGACTAGTCTAGTACTATTCTAAAACTGTAGATAACTAAGACTAGATAGAATCTAGATGTACCACGAAAACGAAGACGATACTTACGAGAACGTTCTCGAAAAATTCAGAATAACCGAGGAAGAAGAAAGCGTTATTCGTGAAGCAGTAGAGTCGTATAGAGTTCACAGGTTCAAGAACAGAGTTGTTCGAGGAACGTCTGGAGCCAAGTACTCGTCAGATACAGCATCGATTCAGAGATACCTAGAACTCTTTCCAGAACACCTAGAGCTCTATGGCAAAAACAAACTACAAGTCAAAGGAAAGTCTCCCGCTGATATTCTAGACGAATACTTTATTAGCAGAGAGGAGCATACTGACTGTAAGCGTTGGTACAACTTAGCTAGATGTGTTATTGCAATAGGGGAACACGAAGTAAGTTTCATGGAAGACCTCTAGAACGCGCAAAACCGTCTTATATGTGTCGGTCTGGGCCTCGATTTTTCTTGGGGGGGGCGGGGTACGGGGGTTCGGTATCTGTTCGGTTTTGGACTTTCGGTTTCTGTTCGGTTGACAATCGGTCACAATCGCAGTACTCGGGTTTCGGTTTCTGTTCGGTTGACAATTCGACGGCTTCGTGCTACCAGACCGCCGAAATCAATTCGGCCCAAACTCTTGACAATGTGGTCCGATTGTGCTAGGGAATGCGCTTACATTCTGTTACAATTCTGTTACAATTGACTCTTGACTATTTAGCGCACCTTGGCGAGATTCACTCTGTATAATAGGGTCAATGGTTCAATCCATCCCTATTCCTTATTCCTCTATCATCTAGGCGTGGCCTTGCGGTTGTGCGGTAACGGCGACCATTTGACAATTCGGGTCTTGGGATCAGTCGGGAAGTTTAGGCTAAACTTTCCATTTCATACGGTAGGGCATAGCCCTACAAGGTAGATCCAACATGAGACAGACTGAAAAACAGATACGGGAAGCAATCGCTCCCGTAGCAGATGACCTAGCAAAGGCCTGCGCAGAATTCAGGCCTGCACAAGGTGCGGACAGTGTTGCCGAACATCAGTTACGTTTTCTTAGGGTGATAGCAGTTGGCACTCCTGACGTAACCGACGCAACAGGAACGCTTCTCACTTCCGACTCGTTTAATGGTGGGTTCTTCGGACTCACTAAAACGGGACGGGAAAAGGCGGTAGGCATTTTCCAATATGCTTATGACCTGCTCAAGTTGCGCCTAGCAATACGAGGCGTGGCGGGTAAGCGTGGCGAGCAGATGCACCAAGTGATGCAAGGTATAGCGCAAGTGGCTATGCATGGCTCAACGTCTCAAGTGAAAGCCGTAACGGACTCGTTCCGATTCGGCCCGACTGAGGAGGGAAGCCCGACGATCAACAACGTTAAGGCGGTCGTCAGGTCCCAAGTTGACGCTATGATGCATGACGCTCAAGTATCGTTTACAGACTCTAAAGGCGTTGTTCACTCCATAGGAGGATACAACGAGCGAGTGGAGGCGATACAAGCGCAGGAGGAACGGCTTCGCACAATGCGGAAGCCTGTCAACTCCATGCGGAACGGTCTATACAAAGCATTCACCAAGGCCGAACGCTCGTACATCGGTGACGCTAGAGCCAAGTCTAACGACCTGACGGCTCTAGAGGCGATCACGAGTAGCACCGATGAGGATATGATCGCACTGGCTGAAGCATTGGCCGAACGTGGTTACACACTAGCACCGACTAGCTAGACACTCCTGACTGATCCCTAGCCTGAATTGATCCCACACACACGAGCCGATTCTGTCGGCTCTTTTTTTATTGCCGAATCCCTCGGCCCCTCTTTTTTTTATACGCTGACTGGCTATCGATTTGGGGTAGTCAGTCAGTTAGTTAGTCAGTCAGTTAGATAGCAGCTCGCTCCTGGAATCCTCGGGAGCTGTAAGTTTAGCCTAAACTTTGGAGGTGCGTATGCCCGGGCCTATTGGCCTCGACGTGTTCCGTTCACCTAGTACGCACGTAGAACGTGGGGAGTCAATTCGATGCCATGTAGTGCTTCGGGTAATGCCGAAGACAGGCGGGGCAACCCGTCGCACCAAGCGCGTCCCGTTGGTAGGATCACATTGGTGACAATGGTGCAGAGAGGCGGGGGTGCGTCCAGTTAGTTAGGCGTAACCCCTAGCCTCTCGTGTTGAGTCAGTCAGTAAGTTTAGCCTAAACTTCAGGCATCATAGCCGAAGATAGCACCCAGTTTGTCACGCAGTTCGGCTTCAATGTCCTGCGGGGATCGGTTCTCCACGATCACGGTAGTGGACTCATCGAACAGTCCTGCAGACTTGCCAAGCAGTTCCAACGCACGGACCCGGGTGCTTGCAGGGTTATCATCGCTTACCGCCTCAGCTTTTAGGCGTTCAGTTATCCAACTCTTATGGACTTTGGCCTGAGCTTTTTTGCTCGTCCTACGTCCATCAGTCAGTCGCTCAATCTCAGCTGCAACGTGGGGTTTCTGGGCCAGTCGGTGCCCTTCAATCCGTATCGCGTTGTCGCTCATATTCCTGGAATCGTAGGCAGTTCGATATGCGTCGGCCAAACTCTTACCGTCGCTTACCAGCTGGACAAATACCGATTGTTTCGGCGTTAGGGTTCTACCCTTATGCGTTTTCGTGTTCATTCAACGTGGAGTGTGTGTATGGCTAGGCACAATATCGTGCCGAAGAAGCTCGCATTGATCTCTCGTAAAGATTACAACCGAGCAAGGTTCGCAGTCAATTCGGATCTCGAACTCTGCCAAGCACAGGCAGATAAGATCGTCAAGAAGTACGCCCGTGTACTGTGGGAACGGTGGGGAGTCAATTGGTCACCGTACTACGATCCCAACGCCGTAGTCAGTCGTAACGCGCGCCGTGAGGGTCAGTTCATCGGCGACTACACCATGCAGTCAGCCCGTAGCGTCAAGGGCTACCACTCGATTCGTGACGTAATCACGAACATCAATCCCTA
>Ga0208919_1001070_pt1 | contig 16446 bp, 12 predicted proteins | sample 4_EtaG_FD_184076 | JGI IMG/M metagenome (GOLD analysis project Ga0208919, IMG submission 184076) | Marine viral communities from the Subarctic Pacific Ocean - 4_ETSP_OMZ_AT15127 metaG (SPAdes) (version 3) | ecosystem: Environmental > Aquatic > Marine > Oceanic | place: Pacific Ocean | collected...
CCCTCCTCAAAGTCCTGGGCAATGGGCGCATCTATTAATTGTGGTGGCAGTCGATCAAGCTCTCTTAGGGTTCTTATTTCTCCCCGTGCTCTGGCTCCTACCGCACCACTTTCAATGTCATTAAATATATCGGAGACTCTTTTAAAACCAGAGGCTCTCATTGCCGAACCCATTGATTCAAAAAACCCAGCTATCTTGTTAAAGATGCCCTTTGATTTAGGAGGCATTTCGGGCTTATGGCTTCTTGCCCTAAACATTTCAGCAATGCCTTCTTCTACATATAACTCTTCTTTTCTCTGATCTGAAAAACCACGCGTGTCTTGCTCAGTTATAGCTTTAGCTCTGTCATAAAATGTTTTATTTTTAAAAGCTGCATCGTATGTTGCAGGAACCTTTCTTTTCTTAACCTGTTTTCTTAAAAATTGATACTCTGGTTCCGTCATCAAATCTTTATTTCGGAAAGCATGAACCATTTCGTGATCCAATGCTTGAGCCAACCTATCAAGTATTTGCTCTTGTGAAGCCATGCCATCAGGATTAACCGCATTTAAAGACAAAAAGATGATATCTGTTTCTCTGTCGTACTCTCCTTCTGCTGCTCCTGCGGCCTCGGTAGCTCTTGTTTCCCTTGGATCAAACTTTATCTCGCCATCTTTTGTTTGAACAAGATTGGTAGTTGAAAGAATATCATTGCTGATCACAAGTCCTGTTTCTGACAGACCTCTTTTGTCTAAGACTTTCTTTAAATTTCTAGCAAAAACATTTGTTCTTCCTTCTTCAACAGCTTGTTTAAAGTTAATAACTTTTTTATCTATTTCTTGCGGAGGAAGAACTTTGCTTTGTCTTTGTCTTTCTTTTTCTACCAAAGATTCAATGATATTTTCTGGCAATTCATTTTCTTGCCTTAGTTTTTCACCAAACTCTTCTGGAGTTTCGTTAAAGCCTTCTGCTCTTCTAGCAATATCAAACTGATGGTTAGGTCTTATTCGGTATTTATTTGTTCCTTTTATTTTTTCTGCTCTTCCGCTAACAACAAGATCATTAATAAACTGTTGTGTTGCGTTTGTATCGTCAGCAGTCACACCGTCATTCTTTAAATCTTCAACGCTAAAATCAATATTTTGACTTCCTCTGGTCGCAACAAAATTAGCGACATCTTGTGCCGTATAGCTTCTGGGTCGAAAATCAGGAAAGGAGGTTTGAAAGTTGAACTTAGGCAGGGAGTGAAGCCTCGCTAAAAATAGTTCTTTAACAGGGCGTTTTGCGTTTTTCCAATCCCCCTCATAACCAGTCCATTGTTTTATTGCGTATCGAACTGCGGGGCTATTGAAATCTAAGTTAATATTTTTAGAGGCAGCTAAATCTTTAATGTACTTGTTGCTTACAATGTACTGCGCTGGTGCGCCTTCTGATGTTGGTTCTTTTTTTGTAAGAGCAGGAATTTCTGCTTCTTCAGAGGCTTGAAATACCGTAGCAGTCAAATCGCCTAAAAGCGCATTGTAATCTTTTCGATTTAAAATGTGTTTAGCTTCCGGCATTGTATAAGAAGCTTTCAAAGACAGATTATTAAATTGTTTTCCTTTTTTTCTTTTTGATTCTATGTACTTTCGTACTTCAGTGAGGCGCTCCTTTTTGTTTTTAACCATCTCTGAATAAACAATTGGCTCGCCTTTCTCTAAACTTCTAAATCCAGCCTCAAACTTTTCTTTTGCAAATAGTTTTTTTTGATCGTCTGCTAGTTTGCTATCAAAATTAATAATGCTTTGTAAATTTATAGAAGAACTATTTACATCATTTATTGTTGATCCTATGGTTTTAGCGGTACCTGATTTTGGCAAGCCCAAAATATACGCTGTGTTTTCTATTTCAGCCGAAAGTTTTTTACGCTCGTAATTCGTTTCTTGTTCGTTTCTAAAAGCAAAAGCTTTTACCTCGGTGTCAAATGATTGAAGAACTGGATTTTCTAAATTTTGTAAATCAATTACTGAAAATTGTTGATCAGCGTTCTGTATGACTGCCAGTTGAGGGCCAGGGATAACACCTGCTGGTGTATTAATACTGGGCAACTCAGTGATGGGAACATCAACAACCTCTTCTAACGATTCCTGCTGTTGCGCCCTCTTAAACTTATGCTCTTCTTGAAGACTGACTATGTTTTCTCTGGCTTGTTTTTCTCGATCATATAGACCTTGCCTGCCCCTGCTTCTCCCAGACATGGCATTCACACCAAGGTCAGCAAGCGCACCGACTGCGCCACCAATAGTAAACTCGTCAAAAATACTTTCGCCTATTGGCAATTCATCGCTGTATAATCCACGAGCAATTAGGTCTTGGGCTAAACTTGCACTTACTTCTTGCAATCCTTCTTGTGCACCACTTCGTAGAGCCGAATTAATCTTTCGTCTTATGTCGCTATACTGTAAAGCATTCTTTGGAACACGCTTAAAAAGATTTAAAACTGGCGCAATTTCTGACAGCCCGACTATCCCGCCTCCAAGCTCTGCAAAGGTTTCAGCAATACCGCCAACATCTTCTCCTAGCTCTCTTGCTGCGCTTACCCTGTCTGCTTGTTGAGAAATTCCACTAGGAAGTGCTAATGCCCCAGGCACAGCATACATTGGGTCTTTCATCCATGTTTTCGGGCTACGAAGCATCGCTTGTTGCCCAATGCCCCTTGCGCTCATTAGCTGTCCAACTTTAGCTGCACCTAAAAATGGGACAAATGAGCCTGCTCCCTCACCAAGCTTGGTTAGCCACTTATCACGATAAGCAGGGTCTGCGGCTAAAGACGACTCAGTATTTAGATAATCTTTAAATTGTCGCAATCCCTGAACAAAGTCGCTGTCATTTCCAATATCAAATAAAGACGCAGCCCCCAAAGGAACATCAGCAACCAATCCGATAGCACCTCTTGGTATGCCCTTAAGGGTTTCTGCCGCTTGACCTAAAACGGTAGTTTCATTTATATCTACGCCATAATCTCTTTTAACTGCGGCGGCTAACTGATCTCTTTGATCTGGAGCAAGATCGTCAGGTACTGTTAATACCTTCCCGTTAGGCAAATCATATTTAGCCATTATTCGACTGTTGCTCCAGTCGAGTTATATATGTCCTTGTTTAGATCGCCTAAATCAATACCCTGAAGCTCTGTTGCTCGTTGAAGTAACAGCATATATTGCCTATTAAACTCTGCCATATCTTCTGCCGAAGCTTCGATCATGCCTTCATTAACACCTTTCTGATATGCGCCATATCTTTCCAACAGTTGATTTAATCGAGTCGCTGGCATTTGCTCTATTTCATTTTTTATTTTATCTGTTTGCGCTTTCGCTAAACCAGCTTGTATTTCTTGGAGAGCTTGAGTGTTTTCTCTTGCTTCTTTTTCTGTCAATCTTGTTTGCATATCAGATGCTAATCCAGCCAATCCTTCACCTAACTCACTGGTATTTCTGGCTGACATAATAATTCCACCAAGTTTAGCCATATCTAAACCGCTAACCTGATCCATATAAGAATCAATTTTCTTAGCTACTTGTGTTTGACCATTACGTCTTTTCGCCGTAACTGTAATTTCTTTTAAACCATCCTTGTTTGAATCATCCTTTACTTCCGCATCTTCGTCAGATAGATACTCTCCTACAACTCCTGCCCCTGATAATCCCACGCCAACAGTTGCTGCCCTTCCTGGCGCAAATTGTCTGCCAGCAGAACCTTTGATTACATTACCAGACTTATCTATATAACCCAGACGCTGCCCAGAAATTCCTCCTGGCCCAGTGGTTCCCCTTGTTATTGTTCTCGGTTTTGTTACGGTTCCCTTTGCTATTTGCGACCCCTTTCTTCCCCATTCTGCAAATTTACCCGCCCTATAAGCCTCCCTTGCTGCTCTTAGGCCCGTAATCGCTCCTCTAATGCCAGCCCCTCCTATCAATCCAAAACCTGGAACAAAAGTAAGCGCATCCAATGCTGCTGTTCCATAATTAAACTCATCATCATCTCCGTAATATCTATCTTTTAGCCAACCCGCAATACCTTCGGAGCGTTCTTCAGCCTCTAAACGCTTATCTAACATTCTTCTTCGATTTTGATAGGCTACTGTATCGGTATCTGGTTGATCTGGAATCGGAGATTCAAGAGATGCTATTAGAGGTGTTAATTGTTGCCTAATAGCCGGATTGCTTAAATCAATCGTTTCATCAACCTCTATTCCCATAGCATCTGATAAATAATTCGCATAACTAACAGGATCATTGTCATCAGAAGCAGGAGCAAACCTCTCTGTAAGACCAGAAAGAGTGTCAATGCCATGATCTCTTCCATAAGTATTTAATAATATATCTCCGGCTCTCATTCCATCTTCTGTAGAATCAAAAATAGAAAACCCGCCTTCATCCTCTCCTATCTGACCAACCCAGTCGTTATTAGGGTTATATCTGATATTCATAGGATTGTTATTTCTTAAGCCTCTTGAAACCCCTTGGTCATCTAAAGCAGCCAGAATTTGTTGTAAATTCATTCCTGTAGTATCAATATTAAAAGACCGCGCTAAAGCAGTTCTATCTGGTATAGAAGTGTATCCCCTATTTTGAAATCCAATTCTATCGTTAACAGAACCGCCTTCTTTAAATCTTTTCAGAAACTGTAACCCGCCGTACCCTTCTCTGGGATTATAGTTAATTGAAAACTCACTATTTTTTCCTAATAAGTTTGGATTGCTGTATCGAAACGTTCCGCGTTTACTTCGGATGTCTTCAATAACAGGAATATTAGAACCTCTCATTAAGTAATTCGCTAACTTATCCTCAACTGTGTAGTCTCCCTTTACGATATCTTTCATGTGATCGCGTAAACCTTTGGTTTTTCCGCCATCTGACATCATTCTGGTAGAAGCAGGCATGGGTTGCGCTGAAGAGAAAGCGTCAGTTGTAGGGGCCAGACCTGACTCAGGCGCACCCATACCTGCTAAACCTGTAGGCTGCATAAGCTCTGCAACCTTTTCTTGTGCGACAGTAGTTTGTGGCATTTCATTTAATGCCGCTTGATATGCTCTGTCGTTAAGAGTTCTTCTTTGTACTTCACTAATAACCAAAAAGTTAGGGAACCTAGAATTAGGGTCATTAATCATTTGAGCAAGTTGCTGTTCGGGAACGTACTCAAGCTCTTTTGCTACTTCTACTAAATTTGCCATTAGACTTGCCCTGCCCCCCTAAGAAAACCTAACCCGCTTAATCCTGCCCCAAACATAGTCTGGAACAACCCTGGTTGTTGCTGGTATGTACTTTGTACCTTATTTGCTGCCACCGGAACCCCTTGTAACAACTGGCTTAAGTAGTTAAGTTGATTTCGAGTGAAGTCTCTTTGATTAACAAAATCCTGATAACCCATATCCAAACTAGCCTGCTGTAATGCTCTTTGCTGCCTTCCTATGCCTTCTAATGTTTGCATTCTTGAGATGGCATCTTGTTGTATTCCTTTGCCTGACTCCATAAGTCCTCTCGCTGCGGCTAAGTTATAACGACTGGATAAATCAAATGCATTTTGCCTAAACTTCTCTTGTGCTTGCCTTCCTGCTTGTTCAATTTGTTCAGCAGTTAAACCAAGTCGTGCTGCTTGCTGCATTGCTTGTTGTGATTGAGCAAAAGCGGCTTGATTGAATTTTTCTTCCGATTGTCTTGCTTGCTCTTGAGCGCCATATCGTTGCAATCCGTATTGCCTTTCTCTCGCAAGCTGTTCTTGTGCGCTTTGAAAACCAGCTTGGGAGCCTCGCATTTGTATATCACCCATTTGCTGACCTAAATTACGCTGTCTTTCTGCTTGCATAATTGCTTCACGGAAACCGCCCAATCCACCAGACTTAGCGGCTGAGTCCTGCATTTGAGCAGCAGCAATATCAGACTGTCTTTTTGCTTCTCTCTTCTCAATATCAATTACATTTTGTTGATACGGAGACATAAATCTCTGTATATTTTCTTCATATTGTTGCGGAGTAAGCTCGCCTGCTCTATAGGCTGAATCTATGGTATCTCCTGCGTATCCAGAGCGAACATCACCTTGAGTGAATTGATTGCCTATCGTTCCTTGAGCACCGTAACGCCGAGAAGCATCAGTGTATTGTTGTGGTGTTCCCGCCATGCCAAACCCACGCCCCATTGCTTGAGCAGTAAGCTCATCAGGAGAAAAATACGATAAACGCTGTCCTCCATAAGGCTGATAGCCCTGCAAAGCTTCAGCCTCGCCCCTTTGCAATAACCTAGTAAAATAAGGTTCAACATACTCAGGAAGATTAGAACTAAATACTCGTTGGTCTGCTGGTTGTACTGAGCCTCCTCCAGACATTATTTATTCTCCTCGAATCTTATTTCAAAATGCACATGATTTGATTTCCAGCTTTTATCTTTTTTGCTAGACCAATGCTCGAAACCTTTTCTTCCTGTGGCTTCCATACCATGACATCCCGTTTGTTTGGCCCATCTTGTTAAGATAGGTCTTGAAATTTCAACCCAATCTTCCATGTTTTTTCCAGCTAACTGCAAGATATTCAACATTTTTAATCCGGTTGGATAAAGAGCAAAATTAGTAACAAAACATCCTTTTATTTCGTTATCATTTTTGTCGTAAGCAATCCACAAACCGCACTCTTGATCTACAAGTTGTCTGTAAATTGTCTCAACAGTATGCCTTCCCCCAGAACGCCTACATGATTTATCCAAATACTTAACTATGTAATTCCAAACCAAAGGAACATCAGCAGGTAAAACCGCAGAAACCTCGATCATGCTTTCTGTTTTTTGTGCTGCCATGCTCATGCAGGCATTACCTTATTAAGATCAAGCATTGGAGGTTGAGTGGTTCCTCCGGTCTTTGCTTGCCTTACTCTGTCCATCATTTCATAAAGTCTATTTGATCCAGCGTCAGAGCTTCCATCTCCGAGAGAAGAAACTACATCAGCAGGAACAATAAACTCATCCTGTGATACGGCTATTTTTTCATCAGCACCTATTCTGCCAGGAATATCATCAGCCATTCCGCTTTGGCCTTGTCCTTCTACCAACCCTTCTGTTTGGGCATCGGGAACTAATGACTTTAATACTGAGTCTCTAAGCTGTAAAAACATCTCAGTTCCATACTTAGAGATAAAATCATTTACTACTTGCTGATTGTCTGTTTCGCCCAAAATAAACTGTATGGTTTCTTGGGTTACAGGGTCTTGCATTAAATCGTTTGCTTGCTCTGCCGCCTGTAAAGGAGCTTCTGTAACAGGACTTTCAATCATTCCTCCAACAGCTTTTTTATTCACTTCTTCTTTTGTTTTAGTGTGATATCTATCCCCACGAAAAGTAAATTCCTCATCTCCTTTACGCCTCGCTTCGGCAAAACTTCTATCAAACTGCTCCCTTATACTTTGGCTTGGTAACATCGGCCCTTGCGGTTCCATTGGTTGCAGTTGGCTTACTGGTGGCGTTCCTTTATCTGGAAACATTCCTCCAAATCTGTCTTTTAGGTACGCGCTAACTTGATAAGCATCAGGAATATAATCAAAAAATGTTCCTTTTAACGGGCCTTCTGGCTGATAATCAACAAATCTTTTTTTATTTCCAGTATCTCCTCCCTCTGCAAAGCCTTGATAAATCCCTCCTAAATTGGGATTACCATAAAACCCTGGAACTCCTCCAGGGTATGCTGTGTAGTAATCTCTTGAAGAATCTTTAGATTGTACTACCGGAGGTTGTACTACCGGAGGTATCTCTGGAAGATTTGGGGTTGGCTGATATACAGAACTTTGCTCTAAAGTACCGTCTGGCCCAACAATATCTCCTGCACTAAAATCAATTGGCGGCACTGTTCCTGGCGGCAACATTGGCCCTACCATGCTTCCTGTATCTACATTAGTTATCCCTGATGTCTGTCCAGGTATATTCACTGATGGAATTTGACCCTGAAACCATTCGTTCTGAGCTTGCTTAAACTCTAAATTACCGCCGTCCTCACTGGAACCATAGTCCGATCTCTTCGGGTAGTCTGAGTAATCTAATGTTTGCATTTGATCTGCTGAATCAAAATCGGATACATATCCTTGACCGACCCCAGGAATACCAGGAATTAAATTAGGGGCAATTCCCCCAAGAAAAGCTCCCTGAGTTCCTCCAGGAGTAACAAAAGGTAATGGCTCGTCATATAGCACTGGCTCTGATTCTGTGGTTGTTGGAGATTCCGTTGTTGTATCAACAGGTATGTCATAAGACATTCCTTGAGGTAATGGCGCTGGCGCACCTTGAATTAATCCTTCTGGTGCTGGCCCTGTATAAGCAGCATAGGGGTCTATAACTTGAGAAGCACCCATAGACATTGAAGGGCCACCATAACCCCCCCTAGTACCCATATAATCATCAACAGGTTTTGGAGCGCCTCCTTCTGTAAGTCCTGTTGCAGGCTGATTCAATGTGCTTGGCTGGAAATACATAGTTTCAGGTTGAAATCCTGCCATGTAATCGGGGTTTACAGCATAAGCTTTTCTTGCAGGAGCAAATCTTTGCGCTGTTCTTGTGCCTACTATATTTCCTTCGTCTGTGATACCAGGAACAAAGCCTCCTGTAGAAAACGCATTAACCCCTTGGCCCATTGGATTGCTTAATAAATTAGCATCCATCTGCAGCCCTTGATCTAATTCAGTCATACCGCCTTGAGCGTAAAGACTGACTTCTGGATTCATTAGAAAATTTTGTCTTCTGGATTCCTCTTCTTCTTCTTGCCTTCTAAGTACGTCTTGATTCCAAGCTTCTTGAGACTCCATCATTGCAGTAGGAAGCATTCCTGCTGTTATAGGAACTAAAGCCTGTGGTTGAGATATACCTGCCGCTAATGCACTACCCCTATCTGCTAAAGACATTCCTGAAGCTGGAGCAGTGTATGTAGTGGTAGGTATATTATTAGGGGAAATAAGTGTTGGATTGGTAAAAGCCTGATTTAAAGGATTCATTACACTATCATCAACAGTAGGATTTCCCGTTAAAATATCCAAAAAATTCTTACCAGGAGTTTGATCTATAGCAGTTTGCATTCCTAAATTCCCTGCTTGGGCTCCAGATCGTTTTATTAATGCGTCAGCACCCTTAGTTCCTAATTCACCCGCACCTGATGCCATATCTGTTGCAAGCTTTTCTCCTGTAGCAGCAGTTAAAGCTGCTCTTCCGCCTTGTAATGCCTGCCCAATACCATAGCCTGTTAAACCTGCAAGCAATCCTTTCTTAACATCTCCTGTTGCTGCCCATTGTGCAAGCCCTGAGCCTAAAGCCGAACCCGCTAAACCTGTTAGCCCCGATAAGGCTCCAAGACCACTGGCACTAGCCATCGCAGGCAAAGCAAAAGACCCTAATAATGGTGCCAAGAAAGGTAGAAACGCTTCAGGTTGTCCTGTCTGGGGGTTAACGGTTATAGGGGCTACTTGTGATAACCCTCTAACCTCTGCCGGATTAACGTGTAACAACATAGAATCACCGTATCTTCCTTGTGACGCTACATTTTTTACTTGTTGATCTAAATTCATAGTTTTGCCTCGTTATCTTTCTTCTAACGTTTCGCAACCAAACATATTAAAACTCATGTCATTGGCGCTTGTGTAAACTTTAACGACATCTGCTTGATTTAATGTCATTCCTATTATGATGTTTAAAGAATCATTAGCAGCTACAGACTTGTCATAGTATAAATACTGTTTGTCATCTGCCCCTGCTCCTGCTACATGAACACTTAGTCTAAATGTGATTGCTGAACCTGTTCTGTTTGCCGCTACTATTGAGCTAACAGTTGTTTGAGTCATGTCGGGCACGGTATAAAGCGTTGTAGTTGTTGTAGCCGATGGGTCTAGCTGTCCTAAAACTTTTAGGTTATCAGCCATGTTTAACCCCCATCAAAAGAAAATGATTTCTTTTTGTGGCTTTTGACAACACAGTGTCTTTCATGTTCTGCATTCTTGTAATTCTTACATTAATGTCTTCTATTGCTTGCTCAATAATTCTTCTATTAATAGCTTCTTGCGTTTCGTTATATTCTGGAGGAGCAGCAGGCAAAGCAATTGATTTAATATCAGCCATTATCTTTTCCCATCCGGCCTAAGCTCTAACCTTAAGTCACCAACACGCCATCCATATTCTGTACTGGTATTAGATATTCGTATTGCAGCATGTCTGCTTCTGGCTCTTGTATTAGTGAACGTAGACTCAGGTGTTACATTAACTGTTTGCAGGGTAGAAAGGCTTTGCAAAGGATAGTCCCTTCCTTTAATCGTATAAGTAACGGTATCGCTTGTTGAGTATTGATCTCTAAATTCAACATCTGGTATTAGTTTAGAGATAAACATAAATTTTTCACCATCAGGATTAAGATCGAAGTCACTTGATTCTATATAGGCAGAAAAATCACTCCCATCATTAGAATGTCCTTTTTCCTGATTGTATAAATAATTGGTATCACTATTGGCGGTTTTACCTGCTGCTAATGGGTAGTCAAGAGATAATGCCTCAATCCATGCCGTTCTAGTAAACCCATCGTCAGTAGTTCCAATTGCCCATACATTTTCTAAATAATTGTAAGAAACGTAACGATTTACTTCCGTGCTGTCTTTTGATGGATAAAACCAAATAACCTCATTAGCCCCCTCTATAGGCGCTCCAAAACACTTAAATTGCTGGCTTAAGTTTATATCTGAAAAAACATGGTCTAAAACCGTACAAGGCAATCTTTGAACAGAACCTGCATAGACATAAAATCCGCCTCTGTCCATAAAAAATACTTTATTATTAGCACTAACGGCAGCGTTAGGAGAAATCAACGATGGCCCAGAAGCGACTTCAGTAAAAGAATAAATAAATGGCGCTCCGACAAACCTCATTGAGGTTATTCCTGCATCTGTCCAGATCAATATTTCCTGTCTGGTTTGTATAGCTCCTATAATAGTTGAGCCTTGCGATAACAAAACCCCACCCGCCTGATTAATCGCTGTGGGAGTCCATGCTGTTGCGCTTTCCGTATCTGACCACCTCACCAACAAAGGGTTAATAGTTGATTCCCCAAGGCTATTAGAGCCAAAACAAATAATATGCCTGTCTACATCCGATACCAAAATTTGCAAAGCAAGCGTTGGAACATTGCTGGCTCCAGATAAATCAGAAAAGGGTATTGCTCTTTGAGTCGCTCCTGCGCTTTCATCCCAATAATAAATTCCACCGCCTCTTATATTTGATACAAGATCGTCACCAAAGTTATCTTGCGACCAAAGACGTAATTGACTAGAAGAGGAAATATCGCTGACAGAACCCCATGTTCCAGCGCCCCATGTTCCAGACCCGTATCCCGTTCCCTTTACATAAACATCAAGGCCAACATTAATTTCATAGGTTCCATCTACAGCCGAGCCTCCATTTCCAGAATCACTGCTATTAGCTGTTACTGTTGACCCAGACGTATCTTTTGCTGTTATTTCATAAGTATTAACAGTAAGAACTCTATCTACTATGTATTCTTGATTTAAAACAGCAGCAGTAACGTTTCCCCCTAAAGAAACAGCCTGAGCAAATGTTACGGTATCTCCAGCAACGGCTCCATGAGAAGAGTCTGTGGCGACAACTGTTGAAGAACCGTTAGTAGCTGCAAATGTAATGCTGTTAGTAGACGTTTTTCTTATAGGAGTAATATTATTAAAATCATCTCCCTGCATGAGATAATATTTTAAATGAGTTCCTAGCCCAACATAGTCTGTTTGGCCTTGATCTCTGTATGAATACAGACTTCTGCACGTTCCAAGAAACGAATTAGTTGTATTTTTTTCCCATCCAGCAATTCGTTCTGGTCTTCCTTTTCTAAACCTTACTTTATCTGAGTCAAACCAGCCGCCTTCATTGCTGTAATTTGTGCCTTCCTTATTGACCCCTGGTTTAAATACATATTTAGCTAAAGGCATTTTATATCTCGTACCATTCCTTATCCTGAAACAATAAAGCTTCAGCTTCTCTTCTTCTTGTTAAGCCGTCAAGCACAGAACCGCCTGCTTTATTCCAGCGTTTTATTTGAGCAGGAACACCGTTATAGTCCCCTTCATTTAATACTTTTAACAAGGTAGAGCTTTTTAAATTAGTTGGGCCTAAGTTATATACCCAAGAACAAAGAGCATCAAATTGATTTTGCTCTAAATCCACTTTAACCTGATCGTTTATATACCCCTCATATTCGGGCATTTCTTCTGCGAGCCAATCTTCAGCCTGTTCTTTTGTGCAGGAGTCGCCCATTTTTACATTTTTTATTCTTCCGTAAGCAATAGTTGGTATCCCTACAGCATCTTCATAGGCGTTTAATTCGCACCCTTCAAACTTCTTTATTAAAGACAAACCTTCTTCTGATATTTTCATATTACTCTGTCTCCGAACTAGAAGTTGTTGTAACAATTCTATAATACACAACAACCTCTTTAAGCTCATTTATGTATCTCCTTAACTCCTGCATATTGTAAGCCATTAACTCATAGTCAGGAATTGACATAGCTACAAAAACCAACTCTCCTTGGTCGATTTCTACTCTTTCTAAAAATTCTTCTAAATTAGCCTGAGAAACAACATACCAATAAGGTTCTTTTAAATCTATTTCTCTTGGCATGACAGGCTGAACAATAACCCTGTCAACGGGCTTTGTTATAATTTCTACTTCTCTACTCGGTATTAGGCTGCAACTGGATACCAGAATCAAGACTATCAATGTTCCTGCTATCTTCTTCAATGCTCTCAAAAACTTCTTTTGTTCCATTATTTATTCTCGGTTCAATTAACCCAGGCCTTGCAGAAGCTAATTTTGATAAATCGTGCCTTCGGAAGATATCTAAATATCTGCTCATTTCTGCTTCGATTTCTTGATTTCTGGACTGCATTTGCAACAACCCGTTAGTTTGCAACTCGAAATCGTTTTGCAAGCTTTCTATTGCTTCTTTTTGTTGAGCATCCCTTACTTCATATGCCTGATTTAAAGCAACTAAACCTTTGTTTTGATTATAAAGAAACCCCGAAATAGCCATCAAAATAACAACTATACCCACCAATATATTAGTCATCTAAAATATCCATTGTATATATCTTTAATGCCTTTGCTTTTCCTTTTACTTTTATAGGCTCTAGTTCTTTTAATCTATACCCGCACAATATTTCTGTAGCTTCACCTATTAATAAATCTACTTTTCGTTCTTTTGTCGCACTTTCCATTCTCGAAGCCATATTTACGGAATCACCGATAGCGGTAAAATCGAATCGTGATTCACTGCCCATGTTCCCTATTACAGCCTCTCCCGTGTTAATTCCTATACCTATAGCAACAGCAGGTAAGCCTTCTTTTTCAAGCTCTGAAGTCAAATCAGACATATTTTGTATAATATCTACGGCACAATTAACCGCAATATTGGCATGATTAACAAGGTCTAACGGAGCATTAAAAATCGCCATCATTGCATCGCCTATATACTTATCGACCATTCCTCCGTGCTTTTGTACTGCCTTTTGTTGTGCTGTGAGGGCTTTGTTCATTATGTAAGTGACTTTTTCAGCAGGAAGTTGCTCGCTCATGGATGTAAAGCCTCTGACATCAGTGAACAGAAAAGTAGCAACCTTTTTTTCTCCTCCTAATTTTAGTAATTCAGGATTGTTTTGTAAGCGTTTTACCTGTCTTGGGTCTAAGTAATGTTCAAATTGCTTTTTAATTTCAAGCCGTAACTTGTATTGCTCTCTGAACCTTAAGTAAAAAGCTGCCGAAGCAATAACGAACTCAGAAATCAACGTCCAGGTTACATCTACCAGCAAACCCCTTTGTATCAGGGCAATCCCTAAATATCCTGTTCCTACAAACAATAAACCAGTTAATGATATCCCCAGAGATATGCCAAAGGCATTAATCAAAACAGCCGTTAAAATAACGCCAACAGCAAATATTAATATTTCTGCGGCTAATGCCCAATTTGGTATATAAGGACTATTCTCTATCAAAATACTTTCTGCCAGAGCAGCCTGTATTTTATGAGGCTCTAGCAATTTGTTATTCGGTACTGCTATTTGAGGCATTATGCCTCTAGCAGTAAACCCTACAAAAACAAACTTACCTTCAACGTCCATTTCAGAAAGATTTGTTTCTGGCGTGTCTACATAACTTACCCACCTTCTTCCTAGAGAATCTACTGAAACAGGCGGTAATCCTCTAACCCTTACTTCTTCTATTCCGTTTTCACTCGTTCTTATAACGTAAGTATCAGCCCCTGCTAGTATTTTTAATACTTCAGTTCCGTAAGCCGGAACCCATCCATCAGGGGTTCTCATCAATAAGGGCAATCTTCTAACTAAATTATCTGCATCGGTTCTTGCTACTGCTATTCCCTGGCTTGAACTTTGCTTTAATGGGTCTATATTTTGTATAACCCCGCTTGCAAGTATTCCTCCAACATCATCTCCCAAAATAACAGTGCCTGTCGTTTCTGGGTAATCCCCATTGTCATTCTCAAACATCGCCAAAACACTAGGAGACTTAGCTAAAGCCTCTGCAAACTCTGTATCGCCTCCAAATCTATCAGGTTGAGGAAAAGATAAAACCCATCCTACCCCGATTGCACCTTTTTCTAGCAACTCATTATGTATTTCCGCAAGTCTCTGCCTGCTAAAAGGATACCCTCCTTCTCTTTCTATATCTTCTTCATTAATAGATAGAATTGAAAAATAACCAGAATTATTTTTTTCTACAATAAAAGAGTCAAATGTCTTAAGTTTTAATATTTCTATAAAATTAAACTTGTAAGCAATTGGAATGCTTAATAAAAAAAACAAACCAAAAAGCTGAATGTACCTAGTCACTCTGAGCTATTGTTACTGTTTTGTTACAGTTAGTAACACAGTTATAACTGACTGTAATGCTTTTGTTTGTAGTTCCAGACTGATTGGCGGTTACATCATAATCATCTGTATAAAAATTCAACCTCATATAGTGATTGCCACTACCTGTTTGAGTTATAGCAGCATCATTATCATCGGCGGAATTACTGGCATATATCTTAGCGTAATGCTCCCCAGAGCCAGACTGATTAATACTAAAGTTTGAATCATCTCCAAAAGCTCTTATTTCGCCTTCCTTATCGTTTCCAGTTTGTATGACGCTATATACGTTATCATCTCCCTGCATGTATATTTCTGCGTCATTATTATTTCCGTTTTGAACTATATCCATATTATTAGCATCATCATCGGCATCAATATACCCAAAATTATCATTTCCATCCTGATCTATTTTGTATTCATTGCCAGTATGATTGGCAACCTGGCTATAAGCTCTTGCCGTATTATTCGTTCCCGTTTGATCTATATCAATTTCAGCATTTGAGCAATTATGAGTAGTGTAATTTCCCTCAGAAAGACCGCACCATACTCTTGCTGTATTGCTTGTTCCTATCTGATCTATATGTATCAGAGAGGAATTTCCTTTTGTTCTTAGCTCAACAGAATTATCTGAGGCTAAAGCAATTGAAACAATACAAACTAAACTAATCAGACTGGTTAATAATAATTTCATTATCTCCACCCCCATTAATCACTACATTGAACTGTCTGCCAGCAGAAAGAATATGCAGGTTATACGCATTACTTTTATCTAACTCCAAATCAATTGTATTTTCTACTTGCCTGAATAATGAAAATACTTCTCCCTCAACAAAAGTATACGTTTGTGCGTTTTGATCAAAACCAGGAATAATTCCTTCTATCTGAACGCCGTCCAATTCACCCTCATCCGCCTCATCTTTTCTTCCAGCAGACACCTCTTCTATCATTTCGAGCAAATCTTGTAGAAAATCTACTGATAAAAAATCGACATCTAAACGTGTTATTTCATCTTGTAGGTCATCATCAGACAAACCATCATCATCATCCAAATCATTTTCTTCTAAAAAGTCTACATCTAGCACATTGCTTGCAGTTTGATTTTGCTCTTCTACTGCTTCCTGAACCTCTTCAGGAGGGCTGACTATTAATAAATTATCAATAAAAGCTAAAGACATATTTTGCAACTGAACAGCTTGTGTAGGAGGATTTTCAGCCACACTAACCATTGTTGCCTGATAAGGCTGATTTAAAACCTCAACGCCAGCCATTGTTTCAACTGTTATCTCACCAGATGAATCGCCATTAGCGTCTGGGAGCAAAATTACAAGACTGCGCCCAAGCTCATCAACCGTTGTCGTAAAATCCGTCCCTCTTATAAAAATGCTGGCTGATGGCGTTTCGATTGAAATCCTATCCTTATTTATTCTTCCCAACGCTCCAGTAATAAAACGCGCTGTTCCACTTGCCATCTGGAGAGCAATGCGGCTTTGGCTCGGATCAGGATCGTAAATGTATTCATCAATAACAATTTTAGAGTGTTCAGTAAGACGAATAA
>Ga0208919_1001071_pt1 | contig 16439 bp, 17 predicted proteins | sample 4_EtaG_FD_184076 | JGI IMG/M metagenome (GOLD analysis project Ga0208919, IMG submission 184076) | Marine viral communities from the Subarctic Pacific Ocean - 4_ETSP_OMZ_AT15127 metaG (SPAdes) (version 3) | ecosystem: Environmental > Aquatic > Marine > Oceanic | place: Pacific Ocean | collected...
ATAAAAGAAGACATAAGATATAGACAAGGTGTTGTAAAAAGCGTAGGTAGTTTAGTTCAAGGTGTAAAAACAAATGATAATATATACTACGATAAACACGCTGGTTTTAATGTTGAAATAGATGAAAAAATATTTCTCGTAATAAAACAACAAGATGTTGTTATAGTTTTATGAGAAAATTAGAAGCCAAAGATCTTAGAAGCATAGGATTGTTTAAGCACTATCGTATTATACGTAAATGGGCTTGTAAAACACACGAATTAAAAGATGCTGATCTCGAACTTCTAATTTATTTTGATTGCATAGAGTTGTTTACTAGAAAAGATTACATTGATGGTGTGTATACTTTTTCTTGGGATAAAGATCGCTGGGAACGCTTAAGACGTGATAACTGGATAAAAGTCTGGAGGCAGCGAAATAACACAACACAAAAATATACAATATACAAAACATCGTTTAAGTGTAGTCAACTAATAAGTAGAATATACAGGATGTTACTTGGAGAAGAAGGTTTACCTACTAGTTTACGTAGAAATAAAATAATGGAAGGTAAATCGTATTCAGACAAGGTTATGATAAAAGCAATAAAATTAGTTAACAAAGATAATAATAATTAAAAACAAAAAAAAATGGCATACGGAGATATTATAAGTAATATACACACTAACAAAAGCCAATATAGAGAGTCAAACGGAGTTGAAACTGTAAACGCAGCTGTTGTTTTAAGAGATAGTAACACAAAAGGTAGTGCTGCGATAAATTATTTAAGTAATCATTTAAACTTGGATAAACTAACCGCTGTTAAAGCATCTAATAGAGCTGGTTTGTTCGTTGGCTCTGCTGGTGATGTTTTAGTACTTCTTTCAGGTGATAGTGCTCCTATAGTAAAAGGTACAGCTGATACTAACACGGTTAACAAACTGATTGACTCAACTGCTAAATTCACACTTGAAGGTGGTGGGTTACAACTAAGAGATGTTGCTGTAAATACTACTGATGGTGGTGATTTTGCAGCTTTTGTATCAGCTGTTGATAGTGATACTTCTTTAAGTTTAGCAGATGTTGGAAACGCTGCTTCTGACATGTTTCCTGATGGTAATGAAAATTACGAAATATATAGAGCTGTATTATTTCAAAATGTAGCGGCTGGTTCTTTTCTACCTATTCAGGTGGATAGAGTGTTTAAGTTAGGAACTACATCAACTGATATTATAGCAATATACTAAAAAATAAACAATGTCACCTTTATTAAAAAACAGAATACCTCTAGTATATATAAGCTCGAGAATGATAGGTTCAGAAACCGTATTAGGTGGTGTACCTTTGACTTGTGATATTGATACTATAACTTGTGATTCTACTGTTTATAGCTGTGATCAAACAATACAATAAAAAATAAAAACAAATGGCTGAAATTCAAATAATTAATATAGGCACGGTAGCTAATGATTTTACTGGTGATACGCTCCGAGCTGGTATGGATAAAGTTAACGACAACTTTACAAACTTTAAAGTAGAGGGTACTAACTTTACAGGCTCGGTATTAGTTGGCCACAGTACAACTGGTACGCTTTCATCTGCTACGTATAATACTGGTGTAGGTATAGGTGTTTTAGATGCTTTAACTACGGCTGATAATAATACGGCTATGGGTTACAATGCTGGTACGGTTTTAACTACAGGTGTTGAGAACACGTTGATAGGTAGTGAAGCTGGTGACGCTTTAGTCAGTGGTGGTGGAAATATAGCTATAGGATTTAGATCTTTGTCAACTGAAGACGGGCACGGAAGAAACATTGCTATAGGATATGAGGCTTTAAGGTTACAAGATGCGGGAGCTAATGCTTATAATGTGGCTATTGGTTATACTGCTGGTGCCTCGTTAAGTACAGGTATAGAAAACACTTTAATTGGTTCTTTTGCAGGTGACTCTATAACTACTGCTGCTAGAAACGTATCAATAGGCTACGAAGCATTAGAAGCTGAAACCATTAGAGGTAGAGCTGTGGCTATAGGATTTAGAGCACTAAAAGCGCAAACAGGTGGTAGCGCTGATACTTATAATACCGCTGTTGGTTATGATGCTGGTTTATCGGTTACAACAGGTGTTAGAAATACGATAATTGGTGGACTTGCAGGTGATTCAATAACAACAGGTGAAAATAATGTTGCTATTGGATATAAAGCATTAACTACAGAAGACACTGGGAGTAGTAATGTTGCTATTGGATATGAAGCTTTACACACACAAGATTATAATGGCCATGCTTATAACGTAGCGGTAGGTTTCCATGCAGGAGTATCTGTTACATCAGGTATACGAAACACATTAATTGGAAGTTTAGCAGGAGATGCTTTAGACACTGGTGGTGATAATGTAGCAGTAGGTGTAAGTTCTCTAGGAGCTGAAGACGGGCACGGTAAAAACGTTGCGGTAGGTAAATCTGCTTTAGAGAATTTAAATGCAGGCGCGGATGGATTTAATGTAGCTGTAGGTTATCAAGCTGGAGCCGAAATAACAACAGGAACATATAATACTATTCTTGGTGCACAAACAATGAGTGTTGGTGTTACTACTGGAGATTATAATATTGCTATTGGAAGTGCAGCAGGTCAATTACTAACATCAGGTGAAAGAAATGTTATAGTAGGTAGTGCTGCTGGGGATGCTCTTACTACCGGTGATTATAACACCGCTATTGGCCATGGTGCTCTTAGTGCTGAAGATGAGCATGGAACAAATGTTGCTGTAGGATATAAAACTTTAAATGCTCAAAACGCCGGAGCAAATGCGTATAACTTAGCTGTAGGTTATGAAGCTGGTAAAGTTGTTTCAACAGGTGTTAATAATACAATTGTAGGTGGACTTGCTGGAGACGCCTTAACTACTGGTAGTGATAATGTAGCGGTGGGTTTACAAGCTTTAGGTTCTGAAGATGCTCATGGAAAAAACGTTGCAGTAGGTAGATCTGCTTTAGAATCACAAAACGCTGAAGCTGATGCATATAATGTTGCTGTTGGGTATAATGCTGGGATTTTCGTTGTAACAGGTGCTAATAACACACTAATTGGTGGTAATGCTGGTGATGCATTAACAACAGGGGGTGATAATGTAGCTTTAGGTTATAATGCTTTAGGTGCAGAAAATACAGGTACTCGTAATACTGCTATAGGTAGAGGCGCTTTACAAACCTTAGATTACGATGGTGCTGGTTATAATGTAGCTTTAGGTTACGAAGCTGGTAAAACATTAGCCTCAGGTATACAAAATACTTTAATTGGAGCACAATCATCTGATGCTTTGACAACTGGTAGTAATAATGTTTCTTTAGGATATAGCTCTTTAACATCAACCACTGTAGGTGCTGATAATATAGCTATAGGTAAAGACGCTTTAGAAGCAAATGTAAACGGTAGTGGTGCTATTGCAATTGGTAGTTTAGCTTTAGAAGATCAAGCTCCTTCAGGTACTGGTAACACATACAACATTGCTATTGGACATTGGGCTGGTAAAGAAATTACAACAGGTTTGAATAATACAATTATAGGCGGGTTAGCAGGTGACGCTGTTACAACAGGTGGTAATAATGTACTAATAGGCTATAATAGTCGCGTGGGTGCTGTTGGGAATAATAATTCTATTGTTATAGGTTCTGACATTGCTGGTGAAGGTAGTAATACTACAGTAATTGGTACTCCAAGCACGGTATCTGCTAAAATTGAAGGAGCTTTAACAAATAGAGCTTATACTGGAACCGCTGAGGGTGGTGGTATAGATGCTTCTGATGCTGTTTCAATTAGTGTCGGTGAGTATAACAGTGAAATTGTTACAACATTATTTGTAGACATAGGTGCTGGATCGATATTGTCAAGTAGTACTGCTGGTGATGTAATAGGTAATGATGGAGTCGCAAACGCTTACATAACAAGATTAACAACAGCTGTGAATGGCTTAGTTTATAGAGGAGAAATGATTTGTTTAGAGGTACCTACAACAGGTGATCCAGACATTAATCTTTGCGCTAATTCTGACGGAACTATTGCAGAAGATGCAGCAGGTGAAGGTCAACATGTATTAATAAACGGTGGAACATCAACTCTAGCACAACAATGGGTGGTGGATATACCAACTGGTGGTGTTGTAGATGATTACATATATTTAACACACGGTGGCACAACTGCTGGTACTTATGATGCGGGTAAATATTTAATAAGATTTTATGGTGCTAAGGTAACCAGTTTATAATAATTAATAATATATAAAAAAATAAAACATGGGAGTTAAATTTGGTGGTAGCGTTGACGTTGCCGGAACATTTACAGTAGCCGGGAGCGAACTGGGAGGCGGTGTTGCTCATAAAATAGAGGGTACAGATTTTACTGATTCTATAATAATTGGTCATTCAACCACTGGAACACTTAGTGACGCAAGACGAAACACGGCTGTAGGTCTAGATGCTATGGACGCTATTACTTCTGGTGATAATAATGTTTTTATTGGTAGTCAAGCTGGTTCTGCTAATACAACAGCTAGTCGTAATACAGGTATTGGTTATCAAGCATTATATACAGAAGATACTAATGGTAATAATACCGCTGTTGGTGCTCAAGCTTTAGCAACTCAAAACGGAGGTGATAATAATGTTGCTGTAGGGCATCAAGCTGGTTACAATTTAACAACAGCTGATCAATGTGTTGTTATTGGTGGATATGCTGGCGATTCATTAACAACAGGTGCTGATACAACTATACTTGGATACAACGCTGGTCAAGCTATATCAACTGCTACTAAAAACACTGTAATAGGTAGTGAAGCTGGTACAACAATCACAGGTATTGGTAATATAACAATGGGTTATAGAGCCGCGTATTCAGGAACTTTAGCAGCAGCTTATAATATAATAATTGGGTATCAAGCTGGTGAAGCTAAAACAACTGGTGATGGATGTGTTATAATAGGTAATGAAGCAGCTAGTTCTACAACAGGTGCTACTGGCATGACTGTGGTTGGTGATAACGCTGCTAGATACCAAACAGGTAATAATAATACTGCTTTTGGGTTTGGTGCTTTAACTGGTCCAAGTAGTGGTACTGTTAATGGTACTGATAATACTTGTATTGGTCATAGTGCTGGTAATGATATTACAACTGGTGCTGATAATGTTTTAATAGGTAGTGCTGCGGGAGATGCTGTCACGGCTGGTAGTTATAATATAGCTATTGGAAAGTCAGCTTTAGGTGCTGAAGATGGTAATGGTAGAAATGTAGCTATTGGTTGGCAAGCTTTATTAACACAGAACGCTGGGGCAGACGCGTATAATATAGCTATAGGACATAATACTGGTCAAAATGTTACAACAGGTGCTAATAATACTTTAGTAGGGGGTTTAGCTGGAAATGCACTTACTACAGGATCAGGAAATGTAGCCATTGGTTATGAAGCTTTAAAAACAGAAGATGCACATGGAACAAACGTCGCAATAGGTTACAGGGCTTTAAAAGTACAAGATGCTGGTTCTGATGCTGAAAATGTTGCAATAGGTCACGAAGCTGGTGTAGCAAATACAACAGGTAATACTAATGTTTTTGTTGGTAGAAGAGCTGGTTATTCAAATACTGATGGTTATAGAAATACGGCTATTGGTCACTCCGCTTTAGCTTATAATAATGCTAATGGTCAAGACAATGTTGCGATTGGCGCAAATGCTATGAGCGGTGTTAATGATTCTATAGTTCATCAAAATGTTGCTATTGGTAATTATACTTTACAAGACTTAACAGCGTCTAGTGCAACGGTTATGTTTAATACAGCTGTAGGTCATCAAGCTGGTATGAATATTACCACTGGTGTTAAAAATACTGTACTTGGTCATCAAGCAGCTAACGGACAAACAACTGGTAGCAACTGTACAACTATAGGATTTAATGCTGAATCTTCGGCTGTAGGTGCTGATAACGAAGTTACATTAGGAGACACTAATATATCAGCGATTAGAGCACAAGTAACATCAATAAGTTCATTATCAGATAGACGTGATAAAAAAGATATTAAAGATTCTACTTATGGGTTAGATTTTATAGATAATTTAAAACCTGTAACATTTGAATGGGACCAAAGAGATGGTAATAGAAAAGATGTTAAAGATGTAGGATTTATTGCACAGGATTTACAAGAAGTTGATGATGAATATACAAGATTAGTATATGAAAGTAACCCTGATAAATTAGAAGCGACATATGGTAGATTAATACCAATTATGGCAAAAGCTATTCAAGAGCTTTCCGCTAAGGTAAAAATACTAGAAAACAAGTAAATATATATAAGTAAATTATTAATAAATTAAAAAACAAAAAAATGTTAGACTCTGAATACACTGCCGATATGGCAACTAATGACAAACCAGCAACTCTTGAGTCAGTAGCTATTGTTGAAACAATACAAGCTATCTCTGAAAGTGATAGAACTGATGATCAAAAAGCTGATTTATTTAGAAACGAAGGTCATATTAGAATTAAAATGGCTTGGACTAAATTTGTTGAAGGATTAACAGATCCTGAAAAAGCTAAAATTGAAGCTTTAAAATTATAACAAACAACTTAAATTAAATTAAATATTATGTGGAAATTAACAAAACAATACTGGAAAGATATGTGGAATTATCTATGGAGCAAAACATCTATAGATGAAAAAGCGATTGCTACAGTTAAAGAAATCAAAAAAAGATATAAATTAACTACGCAGGAACTTCGTGATGTAGCTAAAGCTATGAAAGAAGTTGGTAATCAAATAGGCGATATTGATAACGCTATTAAAGGTGAAGAGCGTAAAGGTAGAAAAAATGTCAAAAAGTAAAAAAAAGTTCAAAGACACAACCGTTGGTCAACTATTGTTTGGAGCGGCTTCTGTAATTAATCCTACATTAGGAAATATATTACAAGGTGTTACATCACCTAAAGAAGCTATAGCAGCTATAACTAAGTCAGATGTATCTACAGACGACAAAGTTAAACTGCAGCAAATAGTATTTGAACAACAGAATAAAGAAATAGAGTCTATAACGTCAAGGTGGCAAGCAGATTCTATATCCGATTCATGGATGTCAAAAAATGTACGTCCACTAGTATTAGTATGGTGTATATGTATATTTTCATTAGCTGGAATTTTAGACAGCGTTGAAACTATACCTTTTCATATAAATGCTACATGGAACGACACTTTTGAGAAGGTCATGATGGCGGTCGTATTAGCCTATTTCGGCGGACGCACGACAGAAAAGGCGACAAGTATTTTCAAAAAATAAAAATTAAATTAAATCAAAAATTATGAGTAAAAAAGAAATGAAAATTAAAGAAGAGCAATTAAAAGTTTTAAAAGCACAACAAGTATCAAAATCAAATATTGTAAGTGATATTGGTATTGTAGAAGCTCAAAAACACGAACTATTACACGCTTTAGCTAACGTTATGGATAAACAAAAAGAATTATCTAAAGAGTTAGAAGAAGAATACGGTAAGATTAATATAAATCTTGAAGACGGTTCTTATGAAGTTATAGAAACAGAAGAAGAAGTAGTAGTAGAAGAAAAAAAATAAATAGAATTCCTATGGCTAAGTTAATTAGAAAAATAAGCATAGGAGCTGACTATAAAAACGAAGCAATGCACTATTCCGTAGGTCAACAAGTCTACGGAGGACATTGTATTTCTGACATATTATTTGATCAGAAAGATAATTCATATAATATATATATTACAAAAGAAAACGAAGTTATACCTTGGAAAAAATTTAATTCCAATATGGCTATTTCAATTGAATACAATTTAGAATATTAATGCAAAGTTTATTTAATTTTATAGTACAACCAAAAAATAAAAGATACGAAAACGAAGTTGATATTGATAATAAAAAACTTATTATTAATACAACTATGGACGATCATAAGTATGTTAGTAGAATAGGTATCGTGAAATCAATACCTAAAATTGGTAAAACAAATATAAAAATTGGTGATGAGGTTATAGTTCATCATAATGTATTTAGAAGATTCTACAACATGAAAGGTAAAGAAAAAAATAGTACTTCTTATTTTAAAGAAGATTTATATTTTTGCTATCATGATCAAATATTTTTATATAAACAAAAGAATGAGTGGAAAGCTCCGTTTGAATTTTGTTTTGTAAAACCTATTGAAAACAATAGTAAGCTTTTAAGCAGTCAAAAAGAGCTTCTTCGTGTTGGTATATTAAAATATGGTAATAGTTCCTTAGATGCTTTAGAAGTAAGCGAGGGAAGCCTTGTGGGGTTTAGCCCTAGCAGCGAGTATGAATTTATTATTGAAAATAATAGATTATATCGTATGCGAACCAATGATATTACAATTAAATATGAATACAAAGGAAACGAAGTCGAATATAATCCGAGCTGGGCGAGTGGCTGTGGACGAGCTTATTAAAGTTGCTAAAGAACCTATTGTAGATTCAAAAGATGATATAAGTGCTGATAGATTGAAAAACGCTGCAGCTACAAAAAAGCTAGCTATATTTGATGCTTTTGAAATACTTAAACGTATACAGGAAGAAGAAGATATGCTAAATGAAAAACCTAAAAAAGAAAGTAAAGAAAAAACTTTTAAAGGTTTTGCGGAGAAAAGATCTAAGTAATGCACGAGCAAAGTTTATTAAAAGTAATAAAAGACTACGTTAAACCTAAAATTATAGCTAGAAACAACAGGTATAAAAAATGGGAGTATGGCTATAATAAAGAATATGATTTTGTAGTTATAAGTAAGACGGGTGAAATAGGTGAAGTGTATGAAATACAAAACTTAAAAATAGCTTTACCTAAGCAAAAAAATGTTCATAAATTTAAAGATAATAAATGGACTAAGTTTAATTACCCTGTTGAATTAAAAAAAATTAAAACTGTTTTTGATTTTAAACAGTATCCTAATGAATTTAAGGAAAAGTGGTATGATTATATAGATAATGAATTCACTTGTAGGGAGGAAGGTTTTTGGTTTTACAACAAAGATGTTCCCACTTATATTAGCGGTTCTCATTACATGTATTTACAGTGGTCTAAGATTGATGTAGGTTCCCCAAATTTTCGTGAATCAAATAGATTATTCTTTATTTTCTGGGAAGCTTGTAAAGCAGATATAAGATCATTTGGAATGTGTTATCTTAAGAACAGACGTTCTGGGTTCTCTTTTATGGCATCAGGAGAGGTTGTTAACTTAGCAACTATATCAAGCGATAGTAGATATGGCATATTATCTAAATCAGGACCTGATGCAAAGAGTATGTTTACTGACAAGGTTGTACCAATATCAGTTAATTACCCTTTCTTTTTTAAACCTACACAAGACGGAATGGATAGGCCCAAGACTGAGCTTGCTTACCGTGTTCCAGCAAGTAAATTTACTAGACGTAAACTCACCGCTTCAACATCTTCTACCGACGAAGCTTTGCAGGATCTTAAGGGGTTAGACACCACTATTGACTGGAAGAACACGGGTGATAATTCTTATGATGGAGAAAAATTAAAGCTCCTTATTCATGATGAATCAGGAAAATGGGAGAGACCTAATAATATTTTGAATAACTGGAGGGTTACAAAAACAACATTAAGATTAGGTAGTAGAATTATTGGTAAGTGTATGATGGGTTCAACATCAAACGCATTAGACAAAGGCGGTAGTAACTTCAAAAAATTATACAACGATTCAGATGTTAAAAAAAGAAACCGCAATGGACAGACTCGCTCAGGATTATATTCTTTGTTCATACCTATGGAATGGAACTACGAAGGATACATTGATTCTTATGGAATACCTGTCTTTCAAAATCCAACAGAAAAAACTTATGGACCTCATGGTGATGAAATAGAAAATGGAGTATTAGATTATTGGAATAATGAGGTTGAAGGATTAAAGTCTGATCAAGACGCTTTAAATGAATTTTATAGACAGTTTCCCCGCACAGAACAACATGCTTTTAGGGACGAAACAAAACAATCTTTATTTAATCTAACTAAGATATACGAACAAATAGATTATAACGAGGAAATAAAAAGATCAGCTATTATAACAAAAGGTGGTTTTCAATGGCGTAATGGTGTAAAAGATACAACTGTAGAGTTTATGCCAAACAACAACGGTAGATTTAAAATTAGTTGGATACCTGAGGTTAATATGCAAAACAGAATAGTAATCAAAAATGGTGTTAAACACCCGGGTAATGAACACGTTGGCGCTTTTGGTTGTGATAGTTATGATATATCTGGAACAGTAGATAGATTAGGTTCTAATGGAGCTTTACATGGGGTTACTAAGTTTAGCATGGAGAATGTTCCACCTAATAGAGTTTTTTTAGAATATGTAGCTAGACCACAAACTGCTGAAATATTTTTTGAAGATGTACTAATGGCTTTGGTATTTTATGGTATGCCAATATTATGCGAAAACAATAAACCAAGGTTATTATATTATTTAAAACGTAGAGGTTATAGAGGATACTCTATGAACAGACCTGATAAAGTTTGGAACAAATTATCTGTAACAGAGAGAGAAATAGGTGGTATACCTAATTCAAGCGAAGACATTAAGCAAGCACATGCTGCTGCTATTGAGAGTTATATAGAAAACCATATAGGACAATTAGGTGATAACTATGGTGATATGTTTTTCAATAGAACATTGGAAGATTGGGCTAAGTTTGATATTAATAATAGAACTAAGTTTGATGCTTCAATAAGTTCTGGTTTAGCTTTAATGGCTTGTAATAAAAATTTATATAAACCTGTTCAAGACAGAAAAATAAAATCAATTAATCTTGGTATCAAGAAATATGATAATCAAGGTTTTAGATCACAAATAATTTAAAGATGATTAAAAAAGGTATTAAAACCTCTTTTCCTAGCCAAGCTGTTAGTGATGAAGAAAAGATGAGCTCCGAATACGGTGCTAAAGTTGGTTCAGCTATAGAGCATGAGTGGTTTAGTAATAATGAAAACTCAAATAGATATACTACCTTTAAAGAATCTTTTCATTCATTAAGATTATACGCGAGAGGAGAGCAGTCAATTAAAAAATATAAAGATGAGTTATCTATCAATGGTGATTTGTCTTATCTTAATTTAGACTGGAAACCTGTTCCTATTATACCAAAATTTGTAGATATAGTTGTAAACGGTATGGCTGATAGATCTTATGATATTAAAGCTTACTCACAAGATCCTGCCGCTATAAAAGAAAGAACTAATTACGTCCAAGATATAGTAGATGATATGGACGCTAAGGTTTTTAATGATGAAATAGCACGAAGTTTTGGTATTGATATGACTAAAACTAATCAAGAAACTCTACCTAAATCCACCGAAGAATTACAATTGCACATGCAATTAGATTACAAGCAAAGTATTGAGATAGCAGAAGAAGAAGCTATAAACAGTGTTTTAGATGCTAATAAATATGAACATATATCTAAAAGAGTTAATCAAGATTTAGTTACTATAGGTATTGGTGCGATAAAAAATTCATTTAATAAATCAGAAGGTATTAAAATAGAATATGTTGATCCATCTGATTTAGTTTATTCTTATACTGATTCGCCTTATTTTGATGATATATATTATGTTGGTGAGGTAAAACAAATATATGCTAACGAGCTTAAAAAACAGTTTCCGGAAATAACTGATGAAGATATAGAAAGATATAGAGGTTATTCTAGTGCACATAGAAAAAGAACTGTTGTAAATAAAAAAGGTGATGATAGTAACGCTGTAAGTGTTTTATATTTCGAATATAAAACCTATATGAGTGAAGTTTATAAAGTAAAAAACACGTCTACAGGTGGGCAAAGAGCTCTTAAAAAAGATAGTAGTTTTAATCCACCTAAAAACGAAGACTTTGAAAAAGTTGAGAGAGTTATTGAAGTTGTGTATGAAGGTGCTAAAATATTAGGTAGTGGTTCTGATAAACTTCTTAAATGGGAATTGAAAAAAAATATGATAAGACCTAAAGCGGATACTACTAAAGCTGTCATGAGCTACAGTATGTGTGCGCCTCGTATGTACGAGGGTCGTATTGAAAGTTTAGTTAGTCGTGTAACTAGTTTTGCTGACATGATACAGTTAACCCACTTAAAACTACAGCAAGTAATGGCTAAAATGGTACCAGATGGTGTTTATTTAGATGCTGATGCTTTAGCGGAAATAGATTTAGGTAATGGTACTAATTATAATCCTCAAGAAGCTTTAAACATGTATTTCCAAACAGGTAGTGTTATTGGTAGATCAATGACACAGGATGGTGATATGAATAGAGGTATAAGACCAGTTAGCGAAATAAACTCAAGTGGTAAAAATGGTAAGATAGCTTCTTTAATACAAACGTATAATTATTATTTACAAATGATACGTGATGTGACAGGTTTAAATGAAGCTAGAGATGGTAGTATGCCTGATAAAAATGCTTTAGTTGGTATACAAAAAATCGCTGCAGCTAATAGTAACACTGCAACTAGACATATATTACAAGGTAGTTTATTTATAACTTTATCAACGGCTGAGTGTATTTCTATGCGTATATCTGATGTTATAGAGTATTCACCAACAAAAGAATCATTTATTAAGTCTCTTGGTAAGTTTAATGTTGGTACGCTAGAAGAAATGTCAAAATTGCACTTACATGATTTTGGTATATTTTTAGAGTTAGCACCTGATGAAGAAGAAAAACAAAGACTTGAAAACAATATACAAATAGCTTTACAACAAAATAGTATTAACTTAGAAGATGCTATTGATATTAGAGAGGTTAGAAATATAAAGCTCGCTAATCAATTATTAAAAATAAGAAGAAAAGCTAAACAAACTCAAGATCAACAAATAGCCGAAAGAAATATACAAGCACAAGCGCAAGCTAATGCTCAAGCTTCACAAGCCGCTACACAGGCTGAGATGCAAAAACAACAAGCGTTATCACAGAGTGAGGCTCAACTAGAACAAGTTAAATCTCAATTTGTAATGCAAAAAATGGAAAGAGAGGCTCAAATTAAAAAAGAGTTAATGGAGTTAGAGTTTAACATGAATATGCAGTTAAGACAAGCTGAAGTTGAAGGTATTAAAGGTAGAGAAAAAGAAAAAGAGGATCGTAAAGACGAAAGAACAAAAATACAAGCAAGTCAACAAAGTGAGTTGATTGAGCAAAGAAAAAAAGAAACAGGACCTAAAAATTTTGAATCAGCCGGATTTGATAATTTAGGCGGTTTTGGCCTAGAACAATTTGAACCTAGGTAATTATTAATTATATAATATTTTATTATGGCAAACACTGAAAAACAAGAAGACGTTATTCAAGAGGTAGAAACACAAAAAGTTGAAGCACCTGTTGAAGAACAAAAACAAGAAGCACCAAAACCAAAAGCTAAAATGCTTGACAATGAAACTGGTACTTTTAAAATTAAACTAAAAAAGAAAAATGAGCCCGTTCAAGAGCAAAGCACAGATGAAGTTTCTGTTCGCGACGAATCCGACGCTGGCAAAGAAGTTTCTAAAGAAAACAAAAAAGAGCAAGCTGAAAAGCCTGCCGAAAAAAGTGAAGAAAAAGAAGAAGTAATACTTCAAGAAGTTTCACAAGAACAATTAGCAGAAGAAGAAAAACAACAAAAAGATTTAGTTGTAGAGGAACCTACTCCTGAAGCTAAACAAGAACCACAAGAGGTAGTACCAGAAAACTTAAAAGAATTAGTTAGGTTTATGGAAGATACAGGTGGTAGTTTAGAAGATTACACTAGATTAAACGCTGATTATTCTAATATAGAAGGTAATACTCTTTTAAGAGAGTATTATAAAAATACTAAACCACATCTAGACATGGAAGAAATAAACTTCTTAATTGAAGACAACTTTCAGTTTGATGAGGAAATTGATGAGCCAAGAAACATTAAAAAGAAAAAATTGGCTTTCAAAGAAGAAATTGTAAAAGCTCGAAAGCATCTTACTGGCCTAAAGGATCAGTATTACAGAGAAGTCAAGTTGGGTTCTAAGTTGACCAGCGAGCAGAAAGAAGCGGTAGACTTTTACAATAAATACAAACAAGAACAAACTACTAATAGTGAGATCCAAAAACAACAACTAGAACGTTTCCAAAAATCTACTAATTCTGTATTCGATAATAATTTCAAAGGTTTTGACTTTAACGTTGGAGAAAAAACTTATAGATACAATATTAAAGACGTTCAAGGAGTTAAACAATACCAAAGCGACATGTCTAATTTCGTGAGAGAGTATCTTGATGACAAAAACATGATGAGCGATGCGAAAGGGTATCACAAAGCTTTATATGCTGGTAAAAACATTGATAAAATTGTTAAACACTTTTATGATCAAGGTAAAGCAGATGCTATTAAAGAGACGAGTATGAGTGCTAAAAACATTGATATGTCTCCAAGAACTGCTGCACCTGTTATTGATGCTGGTGGTAGAAAGTTTAAAATATTAAGTGGTGATGATAGTTCTAGTTTGAAATTTAAAATTAGAAAATAATTAACAACTTAAAATTAAAAAAAAATGGGATTTTCAAGTGATGGTTTAGGAGGAAGTTATGCTTTAACAGGCTCTCCTTCAACAACCGTAAGTGCAAACAACTATTTAGACTTAGCTAACACAGCTAATCAAGGTTGGGCGCAACAATACCTACCTGAGTTGTACGAACAAGAAATCGAAAGATACGGAAATCGTACAATCAACGGATTTTTGGCAATGGTAGGGGCAGAGATGCCTATGTCATCCGATCAAGTAGTATGGTCTGAGCAAAACAGATTACATATTGCTTATAAACACAAAGCTGGTGGAAACGAAACTTGTTCTATTGACGTTTCTGCAGGTTTAATTACTTTAGGTTCTGACTACACCAACTCTGTAAGAATAGGTGCTACAGTAATCGTAACAGATTCTGCTACAGGACTTAAAACAAATGTATGTAGAGTTTCTGCATCATCTGGACAAACTTTTACTGTAAAACCTTATAAAACCGCTGATCTTACTGCTGATCTTGGTGATGAAGGTGTTAATGTTTTTGTATTTGGTTCTGAGTTTGCTAAAGGTTCTGCTTCTATGGTAGGAGAGCTTAAGCCAAGCTTTACTAAATATGACAACAGACCAATGATTATTAAAGATCATTTTAAAATTTCTGGTTCTGACACTGCTCAAATTGGTTGGGTTGAAACAATTGACGAGTCTGGACAATCAGGATATTCTTGGTATATGAAGTCTGCTAGTGAAACTAGATTAAGATTTGAAGATTACTTAGAAATGTCTATGGTTGAAGCTGTAAAAGGTGTTCCTGGTTCTTCAACCGCTGATACTGATATGGGTATCGCTGGTGAAAACTTTGGTAGTGAAGGTTTATTTTCAGCTGTTGAAACAAGAGGTAACGTATTTGAAGATTTAGCTTCACTTAGCGACTTCGATTTAATACTGAAAAATCTTGACAAGCAAGGTGCTATCGAGGAAAATATGTTATATGTAAATAGAGAGTTAGCTTTAACTTTTGATGACATGATGGCTGGATTAAACGCTAACTACGGTGGCGGTGCTTCTTTTGGAGTATTTGAAAATTCTGCTGACATGGCGTTAAACTTAGGTTTCTCAGGACTAAGAAGAGGTTCTTATGACTTCTATAAGTCTGACTGGAGATACTTAAACGATGCTACTGGAAGAGGTGGTTTTGGAGATATTTCTGGAATTTTAATTCCTGCTGGTGTTTCATCTGTATATGATGAAAACTTAGGAAGAAATATTAAAAGACCTTTCTTACATGTAAGATACAGAGCTTCACAAACTGATGACAGAAGAATGAAATCTTGGGTAACAGGATCTGTTGGTGGTGCATCATATATCGGTGACGATATTATGGAAGTACACTATTTATCTGAAAGATGTTTAGTTGTACAAGCTGCTAATAACTTTGTGTTATTAAAAGAAGCATAGTAGATTAAAATTATAAAGCGGTGTAAAAGCCGCTTTATATTAAACCAAAAACTTAAAACTTAAAAACAAAACAAAATGGAAAAATATTTATATTTTAGAACAGAGGGTACTCTAGCTGATGATGATGGATCAGGAAACTCAGCTGTATTCCCGGCGGCTTCTTTTTTAGGAGCTGAACCAACTAGTGATACAACTATTACTGTATTCTTTAAAAGCATGAAAAATGCTCATGCTCATGATGATCACAGTATATCTGATTCAGTTGTATTAACTACTGCTACTAACAAAGCTAAGGAAGCTATGATGGCAATTGTTGATGCTGTAGTTGGTAATACTTTTTCAAAGTCATCTTTTATTTCGGTAATTGACGACGTTGATGGAAGCGGTATTGCACCAAGCATTATTTCAGCTTGCGGAACTATTTCAGTTGATGCTGCTCACTCTTAATG
>Ga0208919_1001073_pt1 | contig 16416 bp, 16 predicted proteins | sample 4_EtaG_FD_184076 | JGI IMG/M metagenome (GOLD analysis project Ga0208919, IMG submission 184076) | Marine viral communities from the Subarctic Pacific Ocean - 4_ETSP_OMZ_AT15127 metaG (SPAdes) (version 3) | ecosystem: Environmental > Aquatic > Marine > Oceanic | place: Pacific Ocean | collected...
AGTAATTGTAATGCGGAAGTTGATTCTGAGGAACAGGCTACAGGTAACTGTAACGACTGTGGTAATCCTTGGGCTTCAACTAAAACCAAGGACATTACCATTCGTGTCGTTAAAATGCCTGGCACTGAAAGTGAAGGCGGAGAACTTTAACGGTTCTCACACTCACAAGTTTCACAGCGATGTTTATCTGAATCGCTTAAATGTCTTTCTAAATCTCTTTCTGCTGCTAATAATCTTTCGTGATATCTTCCCACCTTGTCAGCAAGGTTAGCTATAGCGCTTAAATATTCTTGTTCTGTCATATTTTCTCCTGTTGATTGTTAATTTTGGTGAGAATATAATGTAAACATATTTTTTTAGAGATCAACAGAACTTTTTAAAATTGTTTTCTTGACAACTACGATGTCTCTGAATAAGCGACGTGTAAATACTCAATCTTTGTAACCCAACCACGTGGTATTGCAATAGAACCTCCACCATGATTATCATCTTTGTCTGTGCACCACGATCGCATAACCACTATTTTTTCATTATTATTAATAACCATGTATCCTACTTCTTGACACACGGCTAACGGAGCATTAAGTATGTCTTTTATAGGCAACCAGCCTGTTTCTGTATCACGGGCGTCTAACCACGTCACACGGACCATAGGCACCTTTGTAATATCAAAGCTCATTTTAGGTTGCATGATACTAGAAATTTGCCTATAATTATACGATTAATTAGGCTTACTTTTCAAGGCCAGCCTCCTTGCCGTAAACAATAACATGAATTGCTAAGGAGAACACGTGTCATTCGGAAAATTTTTGAAAAAAGCATTACCTGCAGCTCTAGGAATAGCAGCACTTGTGGGCACAGGTGGATCAATTGCACCAGCTTTATCTAGATTTGTTGGTAGCTCAGCGTTTAAAAAAATTGGATTACCTGCTTTAGCGGCGATTACTACTGGAATGTTAGCAAAAAGAGAAAATAAACAAGATGACAAACCTTATTATTCTCCAAGTGATATAAAAAACAAAAGTGTTTTTGGCGGATCTCCTTTTATGAAAGATAGATTTAGAGGTTTAACATTTAACCAAGACGATCAAAAATTCTATGATCAACGTGACTTTGACAACCAAACATTTAGTAATTTTATTGCTAATGACCAAGGAGAGATAATAGATCCAGCTACAGGCGAAGTAATAAGACCTGAAGGTGGAGATCTTGAGGGCATGAATATGGGTGGCATAGCTATGTTAGATTCGGGTGGAGATCCTAGTGATAAAGGTATTCTATCAAGTTTAAGAGATGACGAGGGTATAAAAGAAATAGACATACTTATGGATAATTTTGGTATGAGTTTTGAAGAAGCAAAAGAATATTTAGAAAGCATTGCAGATAATAAAGCTGCTGGAGGTCAAGCTTTCCCTAGAAAGATAGGACAAATTTCTGGCCCAGGTGGACCAAAAGATGATAAGGTTCCTGCTATGTTAAGCAATGGAGAATTTGTATTTACAGCTAAAGCAGTTGATAATGCAGGTGGACCAAAAGCAATGTACAATATGATGAATAAATTAGACCCTGAGTCATCAAAGGGTAGAGGGATAATGAGTTAATGAGCACAACAACAACTATAAGGAGAGAAGCACCATTTTTAGAAGAGTTTCAACGTAATCTTTTACAAGGTGCTTTTGATGCAACAAAGTCTCCTGGCACAGTAACACCTAGAGAAGTTGCAGGGCTCACGGCTCTACAAACAGGTGCGATTGGTCAGACTGCAGCACAAATGGGTATTGACCCAACAACAGGCGCACTTACAGGGCAACCTGCTTTTGGTGGAGCGTTTGATGTAGGTCAAGGCACTATGGCTATGGGCATACCTGCACTGCAAATGGCTCAACAACAATACGATCCAACATCAGGTAGAACACAACAGTTCATGAATCAATATCAATCAGATGTTACGCAAGAAGCTTTAAAACAAATGGATGAGCAAGCAGCGAAAGCCAGTGCTCAATTAGCAGGACAAGCTGTAAAAGGTGGCACATTTGGTGGCGCTAGATATGGTGTGCAACAAGCAGAGTTAGCTAAAAATTTACAAGATATAAAGTCAAGAAGAATATTTGAAGATGTATCAAGAAATTTTATGCAAGCACAACAACAAGATATTGCAACAAGCGAAGCTGCAAGAAATAGAAATTTACAAGCAGCTAATCAATTTAGAACTACAGGTTTAAGTCAAGCAGCGCTTGGTGGACAAGAGTTTGGTTTACAACAACAAGGCCTTGGCAGACTATTTGATTTAGGAACGGCACAACAACAACAAGCACAGAGAGTAGCAGAAGAAAACTTTAGACGTTCTGAAGCTATGCGTACCGATCCTTTCTCTAGATTAAGTTACTTTAGTGATATTTTAAGAGGTGTTCCTTCTCAACAAACAACTATTGAAAGAAGCCCTCCCACATATACTAATCCGTTATTGGCTGGTATTGGTGCAGGTATTTCTGCTTATAATATCATGAACCCAGGGCAACAAATTAATTCAGGAATGAGTTCATTTACAAGTTAATATGGCTGAGAGCGACGATATTTTAAATACAGAGATTATTAAAAGAGGATCTTTAATGCCTGACATTGAAGAAGTGATAGGTGAAGCACCACCTGCACCAAAACTACAAAGCGTATCTCCAGAAGTATATTTTAAGAATGCAAAGATCGATGAAGATAATTACATAAATAATTATTTTAAGAAAAGAACAAAAGAAGAAATAGCAGAGCTGTTTCCAAAAGCAAACTTTGATAATGAAAGAAGGTTATCATTAGTAAACTTTGGTTTAAATTTAATGAAACCAACAGAGGGTGGTAAAATAATACCTGCCGTCGCTTTTGCTGGTGAAAAACTTACAGAAGACTTAGGTGACATTGCAAAGGCAAAAAGAGAACAAGACCAAGCAGAAAAACAATTTGTAGCTACAGAGATAATGAATCAAGAAGCTAATGAATTAGCGGAACGTGGTAGAATACTTATGCATAATAAAAACATCGATCAAATAATCGGTGAAAAACAATTTGAGCAAAGAATAAAATTTAATGACAACGCAATAGATCAATACAGTCAAGCAAAAAAAGCTTACACAAGTAAATACTACGATTTTCAAATGGAACAAGCTGAACCTAAAGCTGTCACAATACAAACAAAAATGGGTGACGGAACATATAGTGAGCCCTTTGATGCATTTTATATACCTGTAACTGGACAATATTTTCAACCAGTTGGTGTTATAGATGGTGAGCCACAATTTAGACAAATTACAAATCTTGAAGGTTTAAGATCCAATGAACTTGGTACAAGTGATACCATGGCAGGAATGGTTGGTGGATCAGGTAGAAGTCAGTTTATAGATTTACAAACATCTATTGATACATTTGATAGAAACTTATTTTTTTTAGATGAGTTAAATGATTCATTCTTAGAAGATCCAAGACGTGCTGGTTTCATTGCTGGTATTAAAAAACACGTACAAACGTATGGTAACATTATATCTAACGCTTTCAATCCTTTTCCAGAAGGTTACACACAAGAGGATACAGAGGACGCAGGATTTACAGACGGACTATCTTACGGAGGAGGTAAGTTTTTAACAATAGATTCATATCTTGATTTATATCTAAGTAATCCAGATATGGTTGAAAGAGATCTTGCTGACGGTAGTATTGATCCTGAAACTGTAGAGCAATTAAAAAAATACAATAAAGGTTTAGATGCGGCAGCAGCTGGCGCTTTTGGTAACATGGTCTTAGAGTTAAACAACTCATATGATCTAGCCCCAAAAAATACAAAGGGACAAAACATTTATGAAAGTGCAGAAGAACAAGCTAAAATAAGAAGTTTCTTAAAGTTTGATGAAGATTTACCTGCCAACGAAGCAAGAGCTACTGCTATCATATACGCAATAGCAAGAGCACGTAAAGCATCAGGTAGATTAAACTTAGATGATATTCAACGTGCCGCTAAATCATTAAACATTTATGGAGATTCACAAAAAGACGTTTTAGCTAAAATGAAATTTTTACAAAGAGAGTTAACGTTTGCAAGACAACAAACAATAAACATTATGAGAAGCACTTACAGAAAATTTTATGACAGCTTAGATCCTGACATGCTTGTGTACGACAGAAAGAGAATGGAAAGAATGCTACAAGGCACAGCCATTGATGATGACTCTTCTCCTTTTGGTGGTACGTATTCATGGAATGCTGAGACACAACAGTTTGAGGTACAATAATGGCTGAAGTAAAGATAGATTTAAATAATTACGGTGTCGATCAGACTATTAATATTAACATACCAGAGGGTATGGATATCAATGATCCATCAATACAAAACGGTATTAAACAAATAGCAGATAGCATTAAAGCAAAACAAATAGCTGCAGACGCAATACCAGAGGATACGAAACAACAAATTTTAGATCAACAGTCACTAATCGCTGCTCGTGAGGAAGTTATAAAAGATCCTATTCAAGCGATGATTGACTCAGTAAAAAGAAAAGCACAATCACAAGGTGTAGGCATAGGAACATCAGCTTCAGAAGTTGGAGAGGGCATGGTGCCAGGTGGTCAAACTTTTACCGAAGAAAATTTTTTTGCAGGCATACAGAATGAACTGTCAAAAAGATTACCTAATGATGCTAAGGGAGCTTTCTCAAATTTATTTGCCATAGCTGGAGATTTTGGTGTAGCAAAACTTGCTTTAGATGCAGAGGTTGAAAAGAAATATCCAGGTATGAAACGTTATCATCCTGGTTATTCTTTATATCAATCAACAAAAGAAATATTTAAAAACAGAGCAGTTTCAGGTGGTGCTATGATTGGAGCAGCGCCAACAGGTAAGGCAATCGGAAATCAAGTTTATGATTGGATTAATGATGCAACGAGATATTTAAAAGGCATACCTAACTTAGACGAAGCTATGGACAAAGACTTAGCTTTACGAAATTTATACGATGTTAGAAATGAATTACTTTGGTCAGGTGGCACAGTAGGTTTAAGTGAAATGTGGCCTATAATGAAACAAACTTTAGGTAGAAAAGTTCTAGGTATAAACGAAAAGTCAGATCAATTATTTAAACAAGCACAAAAAGCAAATGTTCCTGCAAATGTATTTACAATAACACAAAGTGGTATTGTGCCTGGTTTAGGTAAAGTTCTTGGTGTATTCCCTTTTGTTTCTACGAAAGCTAAGCAAGTACAAAATTTACAACAGGTGGCTATTGCTAATGAAATAAATAGCACTCTTAATAATTATTCACCTATTAGATTAATGAATCAAGCTGGTATGTTAGCGGATGAAGGATTTAGAGATGGTATAAAACAATTCGCTGCAACAAAAACAATGTTGTACAAAAGGGCATCAAACATAGGTAAAGAAATTGCAGATCCATTTATACCAATGGACCGTGTAAAAAAACTTGCAGCTGACATGTATGAAAATTTAGCAGCAAACACTGATGTACGATTAGATGTACAAAGAACAGACTCATATGGCTATCAATCAACAGTGACAAAATCTATTGATGAAATATTTCAACCAGTCATAGAAAAAGAAAAATCAGTTCAAGAAGCATTAATGGATTTACGTTTTCTACCAGAATATTTAAGCGGACCTCAGTTTGAAAAGGTACAACAATTATTAAACATGGCTCACAGAAATGTTGATCAATTTGCAGGATCAGGTTCAAGTCTTGGTATACAAACAGATGCTTTTAGTGGTGCCATGATAGAAACATTAAATGATTGGAATAATTTTAAACAATTAGATGACCCAGCAAAAAGAGTTTTAGTAACTAAGTTTGCACAAGCACAAAGTTTAGCTAATAGATTTTTTACAGAAAATGCCGATACTTTCAAAGGTAGAACAGGTAACATCATGGTGCAAACAGATCCTAACATACGTATACCTGGAGCTGAAAGAAAACCTGGTAATGTTTTACCAGATCAGTTGTTAGATTTATTAATGGTCGATGCTGGTAGTTCAAGTTTAACTACTATGCTCTCACCAATGGCAATGAAAGAAATGAGAAATGCAGTCGGAGATACAGCGTTTAAAGCTTTAGTCAACGCACATTTAAACAAAAAAATAGGTAATGCTACGAGTTATATTTCTGCAAACGTACCATTTGCGGGTAAACCTGGTTTAGTTGGTAGAGCAACTTCTTTTTTCACTGGTGCACAACCTGTGTCACCAACTAAAACTGCAAAAGCAAACATTCCAATTATTGACATTGATCAAATAAGAAATGCATATGGAATAGGAAATGAAAACGCAGAAGCAGGCATACGAGAAGCGTTAGGTAAAGAAACCTATGATAGAATTAAAAACGTTTTAACAGTTGCCGAACAAGTACAACAAACAAACTTTGGTGATGTATCAGACTTTGTAAAACGTCGTGGTACATTAGGTGGTGTAAACTCTGTTATCAATATTGCAACAGGTGCAGCGATAGCAAGTAACCCTTTTAGTAGTGCAGGATTGTTATTAATCGCAAGGTACGGTGCTACTGGTTTAGCAGATCCTGACTTTGCAAAAGGTTTAGTAACGTTAATGAATCCTGATGCTAAAACAATTTTAAAAAGACAAGTACTACAAAAGTATGGTCGTTTGATATTAGATGATGATCCAAACGTACCAGATGAAATTAAAGAAAATCTTGACCCATCAAACCCAACAGATGTTATTAAATACATGTTATTCATGGATTTAAGAGGTAATTCTACATATCCAGGTAAAGAATCTTTAGACCTTACAAGTGTCAACGAGAAAAGCATACAAGGAGGCGGTAATCTTAAAAGTGTTAGAGTAAATAAAAAACCTGATGCTAAATCTGTCAGTGAAGATGCAGGTAAAGCAATAGCTAATTTTTCAAGTGCACCTATGACTAACCGTGAATCAGGTATAATGGCAGCGGCAACTAAGCCAAGTAATGTAAAAAAAGATCCTTTTCTTGATGTTGACTTTACGGCGATGAGAAAAAATAGTAATACTAAACCATTGAATGCTAACCAAAGAGCAGCATTAGCAAGTGGAGATCTTGATGAAGCCATAGCTCTTGGAGATGCAAGGAGATTAAGTTAATGGGTTTATTTGATAATTTTAAAAAACGTAACAAAGCTCGTAAAGAAAGAAACATTCGTAGAGAAACTTTACGTCGTGCAGCATCTGGTGATGAAAGTACTTATGTAAAAAAACAAATGCAAAAGTATGGCACAAGCTTAGAAGATTTTAAATCTAATCCAGATGAAGTTGGAACAGGTATACTTGCTGGTTCACCAGGTTTTACACCTAGTGGCCCACGGACCGCTGATCAATTTATTGAACAACAAAATAGAATTGGACAACTTCAAAAAGAATTACGTGGAATTGTTGATCAAAAAAATACACTTACATCAAAAGACTCTACCATGGGTCTTACTAATGCATATCAAGATGCCATAAGACAGTTTAAAGATAGAGGAGATCTTGCACAGCAAGCATTTAGACAAGAGTTACCTAATCCACTTATAAAAGCAGCGCAAGGTATAGGCAGCTTTATAAGAGGTGGAGGTTTACTTGGTGTATTAATGAGAGCTTTAGACGGTCAAGACAAACAAGTTAACGTTGCAAATCAATCTTTTAGAAGTCCGCAAGACATGGAAAGTCTTACAGATCCAGAGGGTGCTGGCATAGAAACAAGTGATCCAGCAGGATTTAGATACAATAGTGAGACTGGACAGTTTGAAAGAGTGCCTGGTGCACAAGTTATGGACGGCGAAACACTACAAAAAGCAGCTGAGGCTAGACAAATGGCAGCTGCTCAACAAGCAGGCGCAGAAAATATGTACAATCAAATGTATGGACAACCTATTAACATGGGTGGAGTTCGTAATTTATCTGTTGCTCCTTCAATGATACCTGATCAACAAACATTACAGAAGGAAGCAGAGGCTAGACAAATAGCTAATATTCAAGCACAAAATATGTACAATCAAATGTATGGAACACCTCCTGGCGTTGCAACTCAAACACAAGGTATTAAAGCTCCTCCTAATTTATATCCAGATGAAAAATTTGGTGCACCTATAGCTCCTCCTAATTTATATCCAGATGAAAAATTTGGTACACCATTGGTAAGAAGAGATGTTGGTTTTTTTGAAAATTTACCTTTTTATTCAGGTCCTTTTGATTTTAACTTTAAACCAGAGGGACCTATGTTTGTTCCACAACAGCCAATACCATATAATATGGGTGGTGACGTAATGATGGAAAGAACAATGGATCCGACATACGCAAAACTAAAAGTGTTTAATGATACGGCTTACGAATGATCGAGATTAATTTTAAAAACGCCGTTTGGTTCGGTATAATTCTCGTGTCCGCAGGTATATCTTACGGTATGGTTTCCCAGAAACTAGAGGCTCTAGAAACAAAGCAACTATTAATAGAAAAGGCGATAATGCAAGACATACCAGAGATAAAAGAACGAGTAATACGACTCGAAATACTTTTAGAAAAAGCATTGGAAAATTAAATGGCTTATTTGGCATCTGATGCAATGGGCGGAGTTGCTTTATACAACCCTTCTACAAAAGAATATTCTTCTTCCCCTCCTCCAAGAAGTGCAAACACCATAGATTTGTTAGAAAAAAAATTAGCAGAAGGTTTTAGGCCAATTACAGATTTTGACACTCCTGAAGGGAAAGAACATTTACAATACTTTATGAATAAAAGTGACCAACCATCTTCTATGTTAAAACGTGAAAAGTATTTTGATAGTTCGCAAAAGGTAACAAATGTCTTAAAAAATTTAATGGATAAATTTGGTGGTAAGGTTGGTGGCATAATGGGTATTTTAGATATTATGGGAATGAAAAAAGAATACGATGACATACAAAAAGGTGAGTCTTTAATAAATAAATTGATACCAACTGAAAAAGAGTATTCTAAACAAGTTTTTAAAGACGGCGGCGTAATTGATATATTCGACACAGACTAATCAAACAATATTTTCTTTGGGTCTTCGCCCATAACTTTACTAGCTAAATCTATTTTATTATTTAACGCTTTAACAATCTTTTCATCGATTGTGCCTTCCGCTATTAAATCAATGTATGTAACTTTATCTTTTTGCCCTATCCTGTGTGCACGGTCCTCGGACTGCATGCGTACTTCTAAGCTGTAATCATTAGAGTAATACACAACAGTGTGACTGCAAGTAAGAGTAAGGCCATAACCCCCTGTCTTTGGGTTTCCGATAAAAAATCTAAGGTCACTATCACTATCCATAAAACTATCAACGATAGACTGGCGAATATCATCCTTAGTGTCGCCATAGTAGCTAGCCACAGTTTCTTTACCATATACATTTGCTATCTCCTTTTCTATATTTTGTATATCATGACGGTACACGGCCCATATAATAACCTTACCGTCTGTTTCTTGTAAAACTTGTAACAGTTCATTCATCCTATTATTCTTTAACGGTCTTATTTCACCGTCGTCTGTTTTTACATGGCCACAAGTAATTTGATGTAGTCTTATCATCTGTGTCAACACTGAGGCAGCAGTCATAGGATTATCTTCAAAAAAAGTTATAGCCGCTCTTTTCATTTCCACATATGCTTTTAATTGTTCTGGTGTCATAGCTACGGTGCGTTTTGTATAAAGTTTGTCTGGCAAATCTAAACACTCACTTTTTAATATTCTTGTAGAAAACTCACGTAGTATGGCTGTAAGTTCATCTAATCGTTGATAACCCATAACATGTTGAAATGAATGTGAGCCGACACTTCTTTGTTGTATAATTGCATATCTTGCACGAAATGCGTAGTAATTAGATTGTTCTATAAACCACTCACCTAAAAATTGTATCTGTGAATACAAATCCAATGGTGACTTTGTTACAGGAGAACCTGTCATGATACGTCTATACTTTGCAAGGTTAGCTATCTTCATAATATTTTTTGTCCTTCTTGCTGCATGATTTTTTATCGTGGTTGACTCATCGACGACCATAAAACACGAACCACTAAAAATAAAACTACGTGCAAAGTCAACGCCTCTTGGTGTAGATAAAGCTTCTATGTTCATAATAAGAATGGTCAAGTCATCAGTCATCACGGACAATTGATCAAGTTCATCTTTCTCTTTTTTCTTAGGCGATGCTGACCAAACCGCTACACGGTAATTAACATGTTCTGCCATGTGAACAGATAATTCATTACCCCAATTTCTTTTTATACCATTTGGTGCAATAACTAATGCACGATCTATCTTGCCTCTGTCATACAACATAGCAATATTATCTATACAAACCTTAGTTTTTCCTGTTCCCATTTCCATAAACCAAGCCCAAGATTGTTTGCTCCAACTTTTTTCAAGCGCTTGTAATTGATGCTTAAACGGTTTTGTTTTAAATCTATATTCCATAATAACTTTCTAATTTGCAATATAAAGGTTGCAAAAGAAAATTACAAGTGTAAAGAAGTGGGATAGAAAGTATGACAGATAAAATAGTATATTTAATACAAGAGAATCCTTACATAAGCGTTTTAAGTGCTAATGAGTATGGTAAAATTGTGACACTATTTGAAAGTGGTACACAAATCATGTTTAGTCCACAGCCAGCGATTAGAAAACTTAAGAGAAAATTGAGAGATTTTAATGACAATGACCACCTTCTTATGATGGGTGACCCTGCAGCTATGGGCATAGCTTGTTGTGTAGCTTCTGAAATGAATAGAGGCAAATTTAAAATTTTAAAATGGGACAAAATGCAAAAAAGATACTATTCTGTGCAGATTAATTTGAATGAGAAAGGCGAAATAGATGAGCAAGATAAACTTTGAAGAAGATGTAGCTAATATAGATCAAGAAAGCCTTGAGTCTGTATCTGGTTTATTGCAAGAGCAATTAAAAATGGAGACAGAAATAGAAATAGCTGAAGCTGAAATACAAAATAAAAAAGAAAAGTTAAGAAAATTATCAGAAGAAATTATACCAGCAAGAATGACTGAGCTTGGTATGTCTTCTACTACAATGGTCGATGGTTCAAAAGTTGACGTTGTAGAAAATATATATGTATCCATACCTAAAGACCCAGATAAATCTCAAGCATGTTTTGCTTGGTTAGAGGACAATGGTCTTGGTGATATAATTAAAAATCAAGTAGGAATGAGTTTCGGTAAGGGTGAAAATCAAGAGGCAAAATTGTTAGAAAATACAATCAAAGATCTTGGTTACATACCTGAAGTAAAAATTTCAGTGCATCCGTCAACACTGAAGGCAACTGTCAGACAGTTGGTTAAGGACGGAAAATCTATCCCAGACAATGTTTTTAACTTGTTTATCGGACAGAAGACTAAAATAACAAAGAAAAAATAAGGAGTATTTATGGCAAATGCAATAAAGAAAAAAGAAGAAACAAACGTAATACAGTTTGATCCTTCTATGTTTGAAGCCGACGCTAATGAAGGCTTAGGACAATTAGGTCAAGACGATCTTGCAATTCCTTTTTTACGTATTTTGAGTGATACTTCACCACAAGTGAAGAAAAGAGATCCAGAATATGTAGAGGGTGCAGAGGTTGGCATGATCTATAATACGCTGACAAAAGAGGTGTTTGACGGCGAAAAAGGTGTACAAGTAATACCTTGTTCTTACCAACGACAATATATTGAATGGGAAGATAGAGGTAAAGGGACGGGTGCTCCCAAAAACATTTACCCGTCTGATTCAAATATACTTTCTCAGACAACTCGTGATGAGCAACGTAAAGATAGACTTACAAATGGTAATTATATCGAAGATACTGCTAATCATTTTGTACTCGTTCAGAACAGCCAAAATATCTGGGAACAGAGTTTGGTTGCAATGAAAAGCACTCAACGTAAGAAATCCAAAAAATGGAACTCACTTATGTTGGGTCTAAAATTGAAAGGGGCGAAGGGTTTATTCACTCCCCCGTCCTATTCACATATCTACCTAATGAAAACGATAGCGGAATCGAATGATTTAGGTACATGGTTTGGTTGGGATATTTCCCGTGTTGGACCAGTGAATGACCAAGATGTTTACAATCAAGCAAAAGCGTTTAGTACGTCTGTTGCTGCTGGTGACATAAAAGTCAAACACGAAGATGAGTCTAGCGAAGGTGCTGAAGAAGCGCCTTACTAAACTACTCCTTGTAAGAGAGGGTGGATTATCCTCCCTCTCGACAACGTATAAGAAAGATTATGAACGACAGAAAAAGATTTATAGAAATATTTAGCGGGCTAGAGAGAGCCTATGGTCAGACACAAAGTCGTTCAAAGAATGATTCTGGCAAACTAGAAGCTAAATCCTGGATTGAAAAAGAACAATTAACAGAACAAAAATGGATTGATCATTTAGATGGTAAAGAGCCATCGCTTGGTATTATACCTATAAGAGACGATAATACGTGTACTTGGGGTGCAATCGATATTGACACCTACGACGGCTTTGATCACAAAAAATTAATTACATTAATACTTGAAAAGAAATTACCGATGGTTGTATGTAAATCAAAAAGTGGGGGTGCTCATGTATTCTTATTTGTAAAAGAACCATGTACTGCAAGAGATATGCAGATAAAATTAACAGAGATAGCCGCATGGATAGGCTATGGTGAGAGTGAGATATTTCCAAAACAAATTGAATTGAACTCAAAAGGTACAGGTAACTTTTTAAATTTGCCGTATAACCATCCAGAGTACCCGACAAGGTATGCTTTAGATGATGAAGGTAATGCATTAGATAATTTATCGATGTTTATAAAGCATTATGAAAGTAAAGTCGTATCGCAAATCAGCATGGTCGTTATCGAGAAACCAGTTACTGAAAAAAAGAATGATGATTTTAAAGGTGCACCTCCTTGTTTAATTACTTTAGCATCACAGGGCTTTGCTGAAGGCTCACGGAACATGGCTATGTTTCAGTTAGGTGTGTATCTACGACAACGGTTCCCCGAACAATTGGAAACAAAATTAGATTATTATAATACAAAATATTTTTCACCACCTCTGCCAAGTAGAGAAGTGTTAACAATATTAAAACAAGTAGAAGATAAAAAATATTTTTATCGATGTGAAGACCCTACGTTTAAATCTGTATGTGAAAAGATAAGATGTCAAACAATGAAGTTTGGTGTTGGTAATTCTGCTAGTAATGACATTGCAAGTTTAAAGAAGTGGGTGTCAGATAATCCTATGTATGAAGTAACACATAACGGTAAAGTAATTATACTTACGCTTGATCAATTATCAAATCATGGTGAATATAGAAAGCAATGCATAGCGCAAGCGAATGAAAGCCCACGGCCCATCGGCCCAGTTATTTGGGCAGACGTTGTAGATCAATTACTCAAGAATATGGGCGAAGGTGATTACATACACTTACCTGGTGAGGTAACAGCTAAAGGACAATTCTTAGATTTACTTAAATCTTTTATAGAAAATCAAGGCGGTGCAAAAGAGAGACAGGATTTGTTACAAGGTATTGCCTATGAAGATGAAGGATATATATTTTTTAGACCACCTGCATTTCGTGAATTTTTAAAACGTAATAGGTTTGCAAAGATAAGTGACTCACATCAATTTAAAATATTTTCTGAGTTTGGTGGATCACATACTAAATTAAAAATAAATAATGACCCAGTGCATGTATGGAAAATACACGCTGGTATTAAAACAGAAGAATACATTTTGAAAGATAGAAACTTTACAGAGCAGGATCCTTATTGATGCATAGAAACATAGTTATAGGTCCGCCTGGTACAGGTAAAACAACTTTCCTAAAGAATAAAGTAGATGAAATTATCAAGGCGGGTAAGGCACAACCAAATGAAATTGGTTATTTTAGTTTTACAGTCAAAGCTGCAGAAGAGATTCGTAACCGTGTTGCGAATGAAGAGTGGAGTGATGATGAACTAAAAAAAATGTATCCATATTTTTGCACGTTACATTCGCTTGCATATAAATGTTTACGATTAGAAGCTCATGAAATTATGGATGAGTTAGACTATGATGAATTGAGTGACATGACTGGTCGTAAGTTTGTCAATAAAATGAAAAAAGGTAACGGTATTGACTTCTCAATGCCCACGGCCCAGAGCCAGTATCAAGATACAATTAATCTTGCTTACGCAAAATATCCAAATGACAAAGACAGACTACCTAGAATATTTAAAGAAGTAAAATTATCTGATTACGGTGCACGTAGTACAATATTACAAATGGATAAAGATTTAACAAATTTTAAACGTGATAGACATAAACTAGAATACGTAGATTACTTTAATAGTTTTTTAAAAATGAAAAATCCGCCAGCATTAAAATATTTATTTATCGATGAAGCACAAGATTTATCTGCGCATCAATGGATGGTTGTTGATATGATACAACAAGTATCTAAACCAATAGAAACATATGTAGCTGGTGATGATGACCAAGCTATCTTTCGTTGGGCAGGTGCAGACATTGAACATTTTATTAACATGGCAAATGATAAAAATAATACTCTTATGCCTTTGACTCAATCTTATAGAATACCTGTAAGTGTGCACACACTTGCCACAAAAATGGCACAGTCAATTAGCAATAGAATTGATAAAAGTTATATGCCAAGAGAAGAAGAAGGTGAGAGAAAAGTATTATTTTTCAGACCTTTAAATAAAACATTAGAAGAAGGTGAATGGTTAATTTTATGTCGTACACATGAAATTGTAAAACAAGTTTGTGAATCATTGGATAGATATGGATGGCTATATAAATGTTACGGAAAGTCAGTTGTTAATGATAAAATTATAGAAGCAATTTATTCATGGACATCATTACAGCGTGGTAAAAAAATATCAGGACAACGTGTTAGTGTATTGTATACTTTTATGGACAACACAAGAATTAAAAGAGGTCATGGTAAATTTAAAGGTTCTCAAGCAAGCCAATATAGTATGGATGATTTAATTAATAACTATGGTTTGCGTGAACATATAAAAGAAGATTTGTTTACAAAAACATTAGATTGGTATGATGTATTAAATGCAAAAGGTATAAAGAAAAAAATTATTTATCTACGACAAGTTATGCGTGATGGTCATAAGTTAGATGAAAAACCAAGAATAGAAGTATCAACTATACATGCAAGTAAAGGTGGTGAGAGAGATAATGTTATGCTATTAACAGACTTATCATACGGACCTTACAAGTCCTCACGTGATTCACAACAGGGTCGTGACGATGAACTTAGAGTTTTTTATGTCGGGGCTACTCGTGCCAAAAAGAAATTAGTAATCATACATACAACAGAAGCTCAATATGAATTTGAACCAATATTCTTTCATGAAAAACAAGCCAGTTAACAAAGAGTTTTTTGATGATTTAGACAAAGCTGCTGCAAAGCATCTTGTCAAACTTGGTGTTGAAAAGAATTGGAAAGATGTTTATCGTCGTATGAAGAACAGAAGGAAGAAACGTGAAAGATCAACCTAACTGGTTTCCCAAAGTACACCGTATGCCAAGTGAATGGGTTATGCCTGATCACTTTCCTGATTTATCTGAGTATGATGAGATAGCTATTGATTTAGAAACACGTGACCCTGGTATTAAAGATAAAGGACCAGGTTACATTCGTAGAGATGGCGAAGTAGTTGGTATCGCTGTAGCAGTAGAAGGGTGGAGTGGATACTATCCAATTGCTCACGACACACCGCCCAACATGGATAAAGCTATTGTATGCAAATGGTTAAAGAAACAATGCTCATTTGAAAATAAAAATTATATTTTTCACAATGCTTTTTATGATGTAGGCTGGTTAAAGACGCTTGGTGTTGACATCAAAGGTAAAATAATAGACACTCTTATTGCTGCACCACTCGTAGATGAGAACAGGTTCAGATTTGATTTAAACACTTTAAGCAGAGATTATCTACAAGAGTCAAAGTCAGAAGCCCAACTATACGAGGCAGCAAAAATGTGGGGTCTTGATCCCAAGGGTGAACTATGGAAACTACCTGCTTCACATGTAGGAGAGTATGCTGAACAAGATGCAGCTGTAACGTTAAAGTTATGGAATCACTTACGAACAGAAATAATTAAACAAAATTTAACAAACATTTTTGAGCTAGAAACAGACCTATTTCCAGTTTTATTTGACATGAAACAAAAGGGCGTTAGGGTCGACCTCGAAAAAGCAGACAAGATAAAAAAAGATTTACAGAAAAAAGAAAATGATATTCTTCGATCCATTAAAAAGCTTACTAACATTGACGTCGAAGTTTGGGCTGCTGCCAGCGTTGCAAAAGCGTTCCAGAAGCTTAACTTGGACTTTGATACTACACCAACGGGGAAACCAAAGTTTGACAAAAACTTTCTTGCTAC
>Ga0208919_1001077_pt1 | contig 16378 bp, 23 predicted proteins | sample 4_EtaG_FD_184076 | JGI IMG/M metagenome (GOLD analysis project Ga0208919, IMG submission 184076) | Marine viral communities from the Subarctic Pacific Ocean - 4_ETSP_OMZ_AT15127 metaG (SPAdes) (version 3) | ecosystem: Environmental > Aquatic > Marine > Oceanic | place: Pacific Ocean | collected...
ACGACTTGGGGTGTGTTTCAGCCGCACCAAAACGGGGAGCAGCACCTGATATTGATGGATGCGAAGAAGGGTCGGTGGAATTTCCCGGAGTTGAAAGAGGTTGCGATAGAGGAGCATGACTATTGGGAGCCTGAGTTGATCTTGATTGAGGCCAAAGCTTCGGGTCAATCGCTGGCTGATGAGATGCGTATGTTGAATTTGCCTGTTGCTACGTTTTCCCCGGGCCGCAGGAAGGGTGGCAATCTGGACAAGACGACTAGAATGCACATCGTATCTCCTATATTCGAGTCGGGAAAAGTATGGTATCCTGAAGGAAGAAAATTTGCAGACGAGGTCATAGAAGAGGTTGCATCCTTTCCGAATGGTGACCATGATGACTTTTGCGATAGCATGACCATGGCCCTGATGCGCTTTCGTCAGGGTGGTTTTATTAGTTTGGACGGCGAAGAGTTCGAGGACGACCCTCCTCGTAAGGCAAGAGAGTATTACTGATGGCTGCAAAGCTTTACAAAGATCTTACACCCGCCGAACAGAAAGCTCGTGACACAGAGTTAAAAGACATGGCCCGTGGTGCCAAGTTTGCTCCTATGGATTTGCTTGGTGCCCCTGTTGATTTGATAACAATGGGCATGCGCGGCGTGGGGATACCTGTGCCGGAGAAACCTTTTCTTGGCTCCGAGTATTTAATTGACAAGTATGCTGATCTAGGTGAGGCGCTCGACATCAACTATGACCGCCCGACTGGATCCGCTTCAGAGACCGCTGGTCGTATTATTGCGGGTGTAGCTGGTATCGGAGGTGAGGCTGCACTCTTAGCCCCCGGTATCGGTAAGCTGTTCGCCAAGTCTACGAAAACCCGTGGTTCGGGGATCGAGGCCAAGGGATCTGGAGCCGCTGAACTTGAAGCTTCGCCCTCGGACCTTGGACCTATGGTTAAGGAAGCTGGGTCAGATGGTTTCGTGCCACTTGAGAAGAAGGTTGGTGCACCGGGGACCCCGGGCGAAGTTAAGCCAGTTCTTAATCCTGCCGTTAAAAAAGGGCTTTCTAAAGACGATATCGATTATGATTTTGTACATGATTATTCGCCGTTGGAGTCTGTACTAGTTAATTCAAAGCAGGTTTTAGGTGAGGGTAAGAAAGGTTTTACTGGGGAGCAGCTATTGCCTCGCTTGAAGAAAGCGGGGGTTACAGACGCTGAAATAGAGGTATCTGGGATTGGTGCCTTTGCTGCTAGTAACAAAACGGTAAAACGTCCCGCATCGGACTATCTGGATTATGTAAAAGAAAACGCTCCTGAAGTAGATTATATGGTGAAGTATAAATCAAGGGGAGAGGACTTTGAATTTGAAGATATGGATAACTTCGAGGGTTTCTTGCACGAGAAGGCGCAGCGTCTTACAACGCCAAACGCTGCCTCTGAAGTTGATTACGGAGAACTGATTGTTTACAACCGCAAGGCTCCAGAAGCATCCACAAGAACATTGACGCATCATCCTGATGTCAGGGGCAGTTTTGCACATATGCGCTTTAGCGATCACAACGATGCTTCAGGTGGTCTTTCTCGTTTTGTTGAAGAGAACCAGTTCGATGTTGTGCAACAGCAATATGGTAAAGATCCAATTTCAAATAAATTAAAAAAGAACTTTGTTGATTTAACGCCAGCTAAAATTGATCAGATTGAAGGCAGGATTTCACAGCTTTCAGATTCTCCTGATTACAAAGCATTACAAGGGTTCAGACAAGAGCAGCTAGATTTAGATGCGAAACTTGCATCACTAAGACAGAAAGAACAGAAATTTGATTCTCTTAAAAGTACAAGAAAAAATAGTTTAAACAGAGGAATAACAAACGCAGGCGAGTCTTTTGTTTTAATTGGTAAGAGCATGAGACAGCCGGGAGCCAGCAGAGCCGGGAGAGACGCAGAGTTTAGTGTCGCTGCCCCTAGTTTTTTAAAGAATGTTTTGTATGATGTGTTAGATCAAAACTCTACAAAAGAGTTAATGCTTAACGCCGATCAGTTGAAAGAAGCGATGAGAAAAGGAATTGATTTTCCTTCTGACTCTCCAGCATTCAATAATGTTGTGGGTACAAAAACTGCACCGAATCTTGCATCTCGACTTAGACCTGATTTAGATCAACTTAAAGAGTTTCCAGAGGATTTTGACAAAGTTGACTTCGCCGCCTTAAAAATTTCAAAAGCGATTGAAGACTTTGCCATTAAAAATATAGACAGAGGCATGAAACGAACTTCAGCAAGTGGGTATTTCAACAACAGACGTACATCTAATGTCTTAGACGCAAGTGAAGACTCAACCACGTTTGTTAGGGGTCTACTGAGCGAAGTTCCTGACAGCAGACAGATTGATTTTAAGTCTATAGTTAAAGAGCAAGAGGCTTTTAATATTGAAAAACAAGAGGCTGTGCAAGATAGACTAGATATAACGAACCTTCAAATACAGGCAGATAAAGTTACATCTCGTGTAAACGAAAAGCGTGGCAAAATATTTAACTCAGAAAGTGATGAGCTTGTTGAGTACATGTATAAAAATCAATATGTGGGTAAACCGATAAGAGACACAGATGTTGAATTTGTTCCTAATCAGCCTTTTAGGAATCAAAAGCAGGCTGCTCGTCACAATATAGCGATGGTCATTAAAGATGCTAGAGCACGGGGGGTAAAGAGAATTTACTTTCCTGATTCCAAAGATGTGGCAAAACTTAGAGGGCGGGATCCATCAGCGTTTAAAATTACTTATGACGAGGCTCCTAAAAAATATATAGAAGAGCTAAAAAAGGAATTTCCTGATCTTAAAACAGGCAAACTGACTCCAGATGAGTTTGTAGAAAACCATATAGGTGATTCAAATGTAGATCATCCAGTGACTTATTTAGATTTAGACTTTAGTAAAAGCGATGAATCGATAATTGGTAGAGATAACTTACTGCCTCGCAGATACAAGCGCGGCGGCAAGGTTGACATGCGTTCTGGTATTGGTGACTTATTTAGGATATATTCATAAGATGAGAACAGACAGGCAAATTATGGCAACGGCCCAGCGAGACATTCGTTTGTTGACCGATAAGGAATATGATCGGTATAGAGAGATACAGGACATTCGTTCTGTGAAGAAAGTTGGTGGTGGCATGGTTAAGGGTTTCAGTCCTATTGCCCGTCCACAGAGATTCAAAGGAGTGTTCTAATGAGCGAAAAGAAAACTGTACCACCCAAGTTTAAAGGTTTTTCAGGTCTGCCGGAAGCTGTGCAGGTAAAAATAGATCCAAACCTTGCAAAGAAGTACAAGACTGGTGGTATGAGTAAGGCCGTTATGAAAAAGCGTGGCGGAACATTTAAAGGAACATTCTAATGGCATTACCTCCACAGATGGTTGCACCTGCAATGGGTCCCGGCGGACCGGGGATGACGGCAGAAGAACAGATGACCGAGGTCCAAGTACCTTTGCCCGGTATGGAAGAGCTTCCGCCCGGTATTGAGATTGTGGGCATGGAGGAAGAGGGTGTTGAGGTTGAGGTTGAGGAGTATGATCACAACGCGAATTTGGCTGAAGTGCTTGATGACTCGGTACTTGGAGCTTTGTCCTCGGACCTTGGTGGTAAGATAGATGAGGACAAGGGTTCTCGTGAGGAGTGGGAAGAGGCCATCTCGAAGGGTTTAATCTTACTGGGTATTAATTACGAGGAGCGTTCTGAGCCATTTCTTGGGTCATCTGGTGTAACGCATCCGTTATTGAGTGAGGCTGTTACGCAGTTTCAGGCGCAGGCATATAAGGAGATGTTACCTCCCGGTGGTCCTGTGAAGACGCAGATTTTGGGCATGCAGACTAGGGAAGTTGAGGATCAGGCCCAGCGTGTTAAGGATTTTATGAATTATCAGATTACGGAGGTAATGGAGGAGTTTGATCAGGACACTGATCAGATGTTGTTTTACCTGCCGATCACTGGTTCTACGTTCAAGAAGGTTTATTATGATTCTACCCGTCAGAGGGCGGTATCAAAGTTTGTTCCGGCAGAGGATTTGATTGTTCCTTATTCTGCTTCTGATTTGCGTACAGCGGAGCGTTACACTCACGTTGTTCGTATGACTGAGAATGACATAAGGAAGTTACAGGTAGGAGGTGTTTATCGGGATGTTGACTTATCTCCATCAGAGGATGACGAGTCTGACTCGACAATTCGTGGAAAAGCTGACGAGATTCAGGGTATACGTCCGGGATATAGTGATGAGATGTATACGATTCACGAGGTCCATGTTGATTTGGATCTTGAGGGATTTGAGGATATGGATGAGGAGGGTGAGCCTACAGGTATCAAGCTTCCATATATCGTCACTATGGACGCGGATTCGGGAAAGATTTTATCGGTAGTACGGAACTATCGTGAGATGGATCCGATGCGCCGCAAGCGTGATTACTTCGTACATTTCAAGTTTTTGCCCGGTTTTGGGTTTTATGGTTTTGGTTTGTTGCACATGATCGGAGGGTTATCTCGTGCTGCCACCTCTATTCTTAGGCAACTTATTGACGCGGGTACGCTCTCGAATTTACCGGGTGGTTTCAAGGCTCGTGGAGTTCGTGTCAGAAACGACGATGAGCCTATCAATCCGGGTGAGTTCCGCGATATCGATGTTCCCGGCGGTGATGTTCGCAATGCTGTTGTCCCACTGCCGTACAAGGAGCCTTCTGCAACGCTGGCTCAATTACTCGGGGTGGTCGTTGATTCGGGTAGAAGATTTGCACAAGTTGCGGACACAAAAGTCGCAGATGTCAACTCCCAAGCTCCCGTGGGAACAACGGTGGCCTTAATTGAGCAGGGTTCCAAGGTTATTTCAAGTATTCACAAACGTCTGCATTACGCACAAAAAGCAGAGTTTCGTATGCTGGCGGAGATTTTCTCTACTAACCCTGTGCCGTATCCATACCAGATAGGGGTAAATATAAATCCCGCTATCATGGCGCAGGACTTCGACGGGCGTGTAGATATCCTCCCTGTATCTGACCCGTCGATTTTTTCTATGGCCCAGCGCTTGTCTCTTGCACAGACACAGTTGCAGTTAGCGCAGGCCGCACCGCAGATGCACAATCTGTATGAAGCCTATCGTCGGATGTATGATGCGTTGGATGTAAAGAACATCGACGCTATCCTACCAGCGCCGCAGCCACCGCAGCCGAATGACCCGGCTATGGAGAATGCTATGGCTCTGAAGGGTATGCCCAGTCAGGCATTTAAGGAGCAGGATCATCGTGCCCATATTAGGGTGCATGCATCCATGATCCAGTCTCCTGCTATTCAGGCCAGTCCGCAGGCTTTCTTATTGTTGCAGTCTCACATTCAGGAGCATGTATCGTTGTTTGCTAGGGATATTGTTGAAGAAGTATTCAAGCAGGCGATTCAAAAGTCTCAGATGGCTGGTGAGCCTATTCCTCAATTACCGCCTGAAGCGGTAGAGGCAGCGGTAGCACAGCAGATATCAGACACACTTGATCAATTGTCACCTCTTCTGATTCCACCGCAAAAGCCTGATCCACTGGTTGAGATTCGCCAGCAGGAGTTGCAGAACGATACAGCAGAGATTCAGCGTAAGACACAGAATGATGCGATGGACTTCCAGATTGATCAGGCTAAGTTGGAGCAGTCTGCACAGTTGGCTATGCAGCGGTTACAAATGCAGCAGGGTATTGCTAATGATCGTAACGATGTGAACATCTATCGTATAAATACTCAAGCTGATCTGAAAAGAGGTCAATAATGTTACAGGCACTGATCGGTCCTATATCTTCTTTAGCTGGAACATGGCTCGAGGGTAAGGTTGAGAAGACAAAGGCGGAGGCTGGTGCAAAGGTTGCTAAAGCCAAGGCAGAAGCTGTCATCATGGAGAAGAAAGCCACAGGAGAGATTGACTGGGATCTCAAAATGGCTGATGCTTCTGCACATAGCTGGAAAGACGAATGGCTTACTATTTTGTTTTCGATCCCGCTTATCCTAGCCTTCTGTGGAGATTGGGGGAGACAAATTGTATCTGATGGGTTTACTGCTCTCGAGTCCATGCCGGAGTACTATCAATATACTTTGGGAACTATTGTGGCGGCTAGTTTTGGTACAAGAGCCGCGACTAAGTTTTTTGGGAAGAAGTGATGTCAAAGCGCCTTCAGAAAGACAGCGACTACGACCAATACGATATGGATGGCGACGGGGTAGTTACCGACGAGGAACTTGAACATGCTAAAGAGATCAGACAGACTGAGACTGAGCTACGCAAGAACTTAGCTCAATTACGAATGGCAAGGTATACATTGATTAGTATGGGTGCTTTTACCGTATCCATGTTTTTTATTCCCCTAGACAGAGTTACAGCACTGTCTGATATATCCAACTTGTTTTACATTAGTGGTGCAGGCATAGTTGGAGCTTATATGGGCACCACAGCTTGGATGAATAGGAAGTAGGATGGCACGACCTAGAGCAGCACAATTTGCGGAAGACATTGGTGTCTCGACTAAGCAAGCAAAAAAGCTTATAAAGGAAGGACGGCAGCGCAGAGATGGCGGCTCAGTTATATTGGAGAATACTATGGACAAGACAAAGGTAGTAAAAGCTGGACACGGAAAATCAGTTTGTGCAACGCCAAGTATGAAACCTGAAAAGGAAAATAAATTCGTTCGTGGCATGGGTAAAATTTACATGGCTAATCCAAGAGCAGTACAGGTTAAGTAAATGTCGTTAAACGAAGGACAGACTGGTAACTTTGCTGGTAACCCTAGCTTTGATAGCAATATGACAGCCGCAGATTATGCGGATGATGAGAACTACGATCAAAGCCTACAACAAGACATAGCCGCTGCCGCTGCTCGGGCCGCTGGCATAAACGTAAACTATAACCCGGAGAACTTTGACCCGGGTGGCGTAGACACTTTTGGGTTTAGTAATAGAGACGCTGTTACTGGCATTTTAGATTCTTATTTTGATGACCCCAGCAGAACAGGGATGGCTATTAGAGAAAGCTTTCCTATGTTCAAAAGTCCGAAGTCTGGTCTTGATCAGTTTGTTAATTTATACACCTCCCGCAGAGGACCTATAAGTAGGGCTGATTCTATTTCTTTGTACGACAGAAACAGATCAAATCCGGGTGGCGTGGACACTTCTGGGTATGATTCAGTTAAGGCTGCACAAAGGCTCGGCATTGGCTCTGGGCAGGTTAAAACCGATCCCAACGTAGGCAGGCTCACTGGTCAAGTCTTCGGCAAAAAGAATGCTCTTGGGGAAACGGTTCTAATGTCTGACGGCAAGTCAATGGGTATTGATGCTGCGGATTATTACAGTGGAAAGTCAGGTTCCGAAGTTGGTCGTTCAGATTTAGAAACATATCAAGACAAGTATGGCTATGCAGATCCGACAGAAAGAGCCATTAACAGAGCATATGATCAGTATTTAAATCCATATAATGATCCTAATCTTCCGGGCTATAATCGAGACATTGATCCTAATGTCAATCCTCAAGCTTTTGATCTTAGGGGTCAAGTCAGACCGGGCCTACAGTCTGGTATCTTTAGTAGAAGAGATGGAACACCAACTGTTCTGGGTCCGATAGCTACTTATGATAGAAACTACAGCGGCATGGACAACATTGCTATGGGCGTGACGGGTGGCATGGGTTATCTTGCAAGAGCTTTGACAAACAAAGTTACAGGAATTGCAGGTCAGCCTTTACCTCAAGATGCAATGGCTCCCACTCCTGAAATGATAGCTAGGGGTGAGACATATGGTGGTCTTGGTAGATCTTTTGCACAGATACCGGGGCAGGCTGTACAAGGTTTTAAAGATGCTGGCTCTGCTTTACAAAATGTTATAGATGATTTTACAACGCCTAATGTCCCGGGAGTTTCTACAAGCTCACTGGATTTCATGCCTCGTGGTGCTTCCCCTGACTTAGCAGGATTTGAACAGCGCTTCGGAGGCACTAATCCTTTGAGTGGTGAGACAAGCATTAGCTCTGTTCCAAGTTCTTCCGTGGTGAGTTCAGAACCAAGGACTTTTGTGCGTAATAGAGAAAATATCACAGGTAACTTTAATGATTTATCTCCCGAGCAACAAAAGGCGGCTAATGACGCGGGTGTAGCCGCTAGAACTGAGGCGATAAATTCCGGGCTTGGGGTGAGTAAAGCAAATCAAGCACAGAGAAGAGCTAGAAATAATACTGCCATTGATTTTCTAAGAGACATTCAAAATGCAGCGGACGACGAGATGGGTGACATTGGCGTAATGCTGAGTGGGTATACTCCAAATGAATTTTCTGGGGTAAATTTCAATGCGCCTGCCGAAGAACAGCTTGCGCTGATTGACACCATTGGCGCAGCATTTGGTAGAAATTCTGTGCAACTAGACTCTAGTACTCAAGATTTTCTAGACAAGTATGGAATGTCTATACAAGATTTAATGGACAAAAATTTTGAAAATATTCCAAATGGTGCCGTTCTTCCTTCGGGACAGATAATGAGTGACGAGTTGAGGCCAGAGAAAAGTTCTTTCGTGCCAGCCCCTGATATTATGCAGCAGATCAGAAATGCAACTGCCGCGAGAGAACTTGGTGGCCCTTTAACAGCTAATCAATTAGCTGGCACTCTAGAGTATGTTTTACCCGGAAAAGGATATAGCGGAAGTAGGACTTACGTTCCCGGGGGGAACTCTACTCCTGTTTTTGGAAACGAAAGATTTTCTGGCGAAGGTATAATGAACACTATAAAGGATTACATGGTTCCAGATTTTATAGAGGACTACTTTAATCAAAGAGGCATGAGACAGAGGAGAAGAACTGGGTAGGGACAAGGGGCATGAGAGAACTCATAGAGGAATGGGTGCATACTGATTTGAGTGTTGTGGACAAGGAAGCTGGTTTTGCTCCTTGTCCTTTCGCAAAGAAGGCACTACAGGATGATAAGTTAAGAGTTGTAGATTGTTTGGACACAGAAGATTTGTGGCGTACAGTAGCATCTCAATGTAAGAATCTTGATAAGAAGTATTCCGTAGTTATTTGTACAGAGGAAAACGCAGAACAGCCTTATGAACAAGTTGAAGCTATTTGTTCGGCTATGAATGAATGGTTTTCAGTGCATAAACTAGATTTATGGTTGCTGGCTTTTCAAACAAACTTTACAATGGTATTCATACAAAGGCTGTCAGAGCTAGATGATGCTAGTAAAAAACTTGAAAAAGTTGGATACTACGAAAACTACACAAAAGAAGATTACATAAGTCTAATCTTAACCCGAAGAAGGAGACGAGAAGATGCCCGGAGCTAAGAAGAAAGTAATGCGCCGCAACCGTGGTGGTAAGGTAGTGGCTAAAAAGATGATGGGCGGCATGAACAAGGCCAAGAAGATGGCTATGCGCCGTATGCGTGGAGGCACTGTAAAGAAAAAATAAGGGGTATGTATGGACATTCTACAATTTATCAGTCAGTACAATAAAATACTGACTGATAGAATGGATGACATAAGTCAATCCATTTCAAGTGGTAGTGTTTCCAATTGGGAAGACTACAAAGCAAGAGTCGGCGAAATACAGGGTGTCGCTTATGCTCTTGATGAACTAAAGGCCCTGCTGAAAAAGGTGAATTATGTCGAAGACACTGATAGTACCTGACTACGTTGTCGCGCAACGCGAGGCGAAAAAGAAGGCCGAAGAGGCCGCAAAGAAAAAGTCCCTTACAGAAAGAATACCACAGCCCACTGGATGGCGCATATTAGTCATGCCGTATATGGGTCGTGATAAGACTGAAGGGGGTATTTATGTTCCTGATCAAGTTAGAGACCGTGAGTCAAAGGCTACTGTTGTGGCTTATGTCGTCAAGGTTGGACCTCTAGCATACAAGGATGCCGACAAATTTGGTGGCGGTGACCCTTGGTGTAAGGTGGGTGATTGGGTGTGTATCGGTCGCTACGCTGGCTCTCGGTTTAGTATCGAGGGTGGTGAAGTCCGCATTATCAACGATGACGAAGTCATTGCAACCATCGTCGATCCTGACGATATCAAGTCATACGGAGGGTAGTTGTGTCAACTAACGCCGCAGAAACTGAAGAAAAAGAAATCGAAGTTGTTGAAGAAGAGGCAGTAGATACCTCTACCGATCTTGAAGTTGTTGCAGAGGAACAACAAGAGGAGGAGAAAGGGGAAGAAGCTGAAGCAAAAGAGGAGGAGCTAGAGCAGTATTCCAAGTCTGTGCAGAACAGAATTAATAAGCTAACGTCTAGATATCGTGAGGAGGAGCAACGCACGAAGAAGGCAGTGGCTTATGCTGAGAATATCCAGAAACAAAATGAAGAGTTAAAGCAACGTCTGGAATCTTTAGATCAGTCCTATGTTGGTGAGTTCGATACTAGGATTAAATCTCAAGTAGAGGCTGCAAAACAAGCATATCAAAAGGCTTACGATGAGGGCGATGCCGATGGGATGTTTGAGGCTCAGAAGAACATAAGTCGTTTGGCTATTGATGAAGCTCAACTTGAACAGGCTCGTAAAAGACAAGAAAAAGACGTTGCGGCTAGGGAAGAACTTCGGAATGCTCCGGCTCCACAGCAACAGGCACAGCAACAACCTGCTCCTCCTGATCCCAAAGCGGAGGCGTGGGCATCGAAAAATGAATGGTTTGGCACTGATCAAACCATGACTTATGCTGCTTTTGGGCTGCATAGGCAATTAATTGAGGACGAAGGATTTGACCCAGCGTCCGATGAGTACTATACTGAACTTGACAAGAGAATTCGCACAGAGTTTCCACAGAAGTTTAAGGAAACAAAACGCGGAGATTCTGGACCCCGAGTCGCTTCTGCGGAGTCCAGTGCTTCTAAAGCACCGTCAGGAAAGGGGCGCAGAACAGTCAAATTGACTCCTTCGCAGATTGCAATAGCGAAGCGGTTGAATGTTCCGCTCGAAGAATATGCTAAGTATGTTAAGGAGTAAGAGATGACTGATTCTACAAGAACGCCACGCGAAGCGACAACTCGCGCAAAGACCCAAAGAAGAAAGCCTTGGGCACCTCCTTCTAAACTGGAGGCCCCGGAAGCACCAGAAGGTTATAAGCATCGTTGGATTCGTACCTCACTTCGTGGGGAAGATGACAAGATGAATGTAAACGCTAAGATCCGGGAAGGTTGGGAACCTGTAAGGGCTGATGAATATCCAGAGATGGCTGGTAAATATCCAACCATTGATGATGGTCAGCATGCAGGTGTAATAGGAGTAGGTGGTTTAATGCTTGCTCGTATCCCAGAGGAAACGGTAGAAGAGCGAACTGAATATTATCGGGAGCAGACCCGTCAACAAATGGAAGCCGTGGACCAAAGCCTGATGAGGGAACAACACCCCTCAATGCCTATCCATACGGATAGGAAAAGCCGTGTATCATTCGGAGGTAAGTCAGATGGCTGACCTCCTACAAAGTAAGGAGTAAGCAATGGCAAACGTCAATGTTGCCTTCGGTCTTCGACCGATAAACAATGCGGGTAGCACACCAGCTACTGGCGGCGTAAATGCATACCCCATCGGCGGTTCAGCAGCAGCAATATTTCAAGGTACTCCAGTAAAGTGTGACAACGGTGGTTCAATCGTTGTTGGCTCTGCTTCAGGAGATACCGTGGCATTTGTTGGTGTGTTCCAAGGATGTGAGTTTGTGTCCGCTACTACCGGGAAGAAAACTTTTTCTAATACTTGGCCCGGTTCAGGAAGTGCAAATACAGCATTCCCAATCACAGGGTATGTGTATGACAACCCACTTCAGCGCTTCATCATCGCTACTGATGCGACATTTACAGATGAAGCAACCGCTAAAGCAGCTATTTTTGAAAACACACAGTTGGATAGTGGCGCAAGCGGGAGTACAACCACAGGAATCTCATCTGCAAAGATGGATGTTGCTACATTAGACTCATCAAATGCCTCTCTTCCTTTGAAGATTGTTGGCATTCTTGATGATGTAGACAACGAAGACTTTGCTGCTGCGGGTATTCCTATGATTGTGATGATCAACAACCACGCACTGCTTCAGGCTGATTCTGAAGCTGCAATTTCGTAGGGAGGTTAGATAATGGCTATTTCTCGCGCACAACTCGCCAAAGAACTAGAGCCGGGTCTAAACGCTCTCTTTGGAATGGAATATGATCGATATGAAGGTCAGCATGCTGAAATCTTTGACACCGAGTCTTCTGACCGGGCGTTTGAAGAAGAGGTAATGCTGTCAGGTTTCGGTGCCGCACCTGTCAAGGGTGAGGGTACAGGTGTTGCTTTTGACGATGCCAACGAAGCTTACACTGCTCGTTACAACCACGAGACAGTGGCAATGGCCTTCTCAATCACTGAAGAAGCAGTTGAGGACAATCTTTATGATCGTCTTGCTTCTCGGTACACTCGTGCTCTTGCTCGTTCGATGGCACACACAAAGCAGGTTAAAGCTGCCGCAGTTCTTAACAATGCATTCTCCGCTGGCGCATTTGCTGGTGGTGACGGTGTTGCTCTCTGCGCCACTAATCACCCGCTTACAAGTGGTGGCACATTCGCCAATGAGCCAGCAACTGCTGCTGACTTGAATGAGACTTCTCTTGAAGACTCACTTATCAGCATCGCTGGTTTTGTTGATGAGCGCGGTTTGATCATTGCTCTTAAAGGCATGAAGCTTATCGTTCCTCGTCAGCTACAGTTTGTTGCCGAGCGTCTGTTGGTATCTAACCTACGGGTTGGAACAGCCGACAATGACGTAAATGCACTTCGGTCAATGGGCATGCTTCCTAACGGTTATGTAGTCAATGACTTCCTAACCGATACAGACGCATTCTTCCTGAAGACTGATGCACCAAACGGCTTCAAGCATTTTGAGCGTTTGGCTTTGTCAACTGCAATGGATCCAGACTTCGACACTGGCAACATGCGGTACAAAGCTCGTGAGCGTTACAGCTTCGGCTTCTCAGATCCTCGCGCAGTGTTCGGTTCACCGGGCGCATAAGTGTAGGTAAAATGATATTAAAGGGCAGCTTCCATGCTGCCCTTTTTTGTTGTACAATGTTTTATTCCTGACAACTGCATTGGGCGGTTGACACTAGCCACGACAGGAGACTTAAATGGCTACTACTACTTTCTCTGGTCCTATTAAGGCCGGAACTATCAAGAACACAACAGGCACGACTCTCGGCTCGAACATTGCTAACGTCGGTCAAGTTGTTATGGCTCAAACATTTTCAGCAGACTTATCAGGCGGTGCTCTAGCTGCTCAAGTCACTGACGTTGTTATTCCTGCAAACTCTCAGATTATTGACTGTGTGATTGACGTTATTACCGCAGCGAGTGGCGCGACTAACCTTAGTGTTGGTGACACTGTCGGCGGTGCAGCTACAATCCTTAACACATTCGCAATCGGGACATCTGCTGGTCGCAAGTATCCAACAACTCAGGCTGGTGCTGCATTAGCTTGGCAGGACACTGGTACAGCAGACATTCGTTTGACTGTGACAGCTTCCGCAGCAACAAATGCGGGTCTTGTTCGTGTTACAATCTTGTACCAGCAGAATAACAACCTTGCTTAATAGGAGGGCGGAATGGCTGCTTCTATCACAGCAAAAACGGTTACAGCTACCGGAACAGTACTGGGTGGTAGAACTCGTTTAAAAGCTTTCTATGTAAAGACAGCTTCTAGTGGGTCACCTGCGGTAGTGTTTAAAAACGGCAGTAGCGGTGCTACTCTATTGTCAATGGTGTTTCACACATCCGACGACAATCAGATTACCATACCTGATCACGGTATGATCTTCGATGACGAGTGTCATGTAACACTTACCAACGTAGATTCGCTTACTGGATTCTTTGGCTAATGGCTAGAAAACCAGCCAAAATGCCAAAGCGTAACAAGAAAAATTTCCGCTCTACAAAGTCTGGAGCGGGAATGACCAAGGCTGGTGTGGCGGCGTACCGCCGCGCCAACCCGGGGTCAAAGCTAAAGACTGCCGTTACTGGCAAAGTAAAGAAGGGCAGCAAAGACGCTAAAAGACGTAAGTCATTCTGCGCTAGATCAGCAGGACAGATGAAGAAGTTTCCAAAAGCGGCTAAGAATCCAAATTCAAGACTGCGCCAAGCGAGGAGAAGGTGGAAATGTTAAGTTCTCAGTTTGTAGCAGGGACAGTTTTTGTAGCGTTTATAGGCGTTTGCGTCACAGGACTCACATGGATCTCGTCAACTTTGATTAAGGTTGACAAGAACGTGGCTGTGATGGCTTTGAAGATTGACGCTAATAACGAAAAGATTGATCAACTTCATGGAATGATACGACCCATGTGGGAGGATTTTACAGGGAGAACATATGATGACAATCTCGCGAAGCTCGATATCAAAGCAAATTAAAAATCCGCCCGGTAAAAAGAAAGTAAATAAAAAAAGGAAAAAGAGGAATGGCTAAAGATGCATGTTACCAAAAAGTTAAACGACGCTATAAGGTCTTCCCGTCGGCGTATGCAAGCGGTGCCATCGCCAAATGTAGAAAAGTCGGTGCAGCAAACTGGGGAAACAGCAAGAAGAAAGCAAAAGGAGGGACGTTCAAGTACCGTACAACCAAGATATATTGATAGCGGTGCCATCGTTTTAAGGCCGTGATCGAGTTTGTGTTGTTTGTTTATTTAAACGGTAGCTTGATAGATAAGACACAGAAATTTAAAGACATGGACAGATGTTTATACTTTTCGTCCAGACTTTCAGCACAACCCCCTGTTCCTACGGGAGAGGGAAAAAGATTGAAGATGCATGCAATTTGTAAACCTGTACCAAAGAGATAGTTATGGAACCGATATCAACGGCCTTGGCTGGGATAGCTTTAGTTAAAAGTGCTGTTGATGGTATCAAGAGTGCCATTGGCACTGCGAATGACATAGGAGATATTGCAGGTCAGATAGATGCCTTGTTCGCAGGTCAAAAGCAGGTAAACGAGGCTAGAAATAAAAAATCCGGCGTTGGTCTGACAGATCAGTTTGGTGTAGAGTCCGTAGCTCGTGAGGTTATTGACGCTAGGATAGCGGCGGAAAAGTTACAAGAAGTAGCCACTATGGTAGATATGCGTTTTGGCCCGGGCACATGGAAGGGTATTTTGGAAGAGAGGCAGAAAAGAATACAGGAAGCCAAGGAAGCTGCGATGAGGGCTAGAAGAGAGGCTATTCTTAAACAAGAAGAAATGATGGAAAACATAAAGGTAGCTCTTGGGATATGTTTTGTTATTGTTGTGGCTGTTGGAGCTTTTATCTTAATGATGGTATCCGTAGCCAAATCTTCAGAGGTATAGAAAGAATCTTGTAAATGACTGTTAGAAAGACAAAAAAAGGTGCAGCACTCAAGAGGTGGTTCAAGGAAGAGTGGAAGGACGTTTCCACGGGGAAACCGTGTGGGCGTCGCAAAGGTGAAAAACGGGGTACTCCATATTGCCGCCCCTCCAAACGTATCTCCTCTAAAACTCCCAAAACCTCCAAAGAAATGACAGCTAAAGAAAAACGTAGTAGGATATCGCAGAAGAAAAGTTTAGGTCAACCAGCGGGTAAGCCGCGAAGAGTTAAGTCTTTAAGAAGAAAAAAGAAAGGTTAATCAATGGCCCTTTCAGGATCCAGAAACTTCGAGCTAAACGTCGCTGAAATTATTGAAGAGGCGTATGAGCGTTGTGGATTAGAGGCTCGTACTGGCTATGATTTTAAAACGGCACGACGATCTCTTAATCTGATGTTTGCTGATTGGGCTAATCGAGGTCTTAACTTATGGACAGTTAAGCAGGGCACACAGGCTCTGACATCGGGCACAGCTACATACACTTTTACAGCAGATTATACAGATCTACTAGAAGTGGTGATACGTCGTAGTGGCACGGACTTCGAGCTAGATCGTATGTCTAGAGGGGATTATCTAACCTTACCTGCAAAAACAACAGAAGGTCGCCCAAGTCAGTATTACTATAATCGTCAAATACTGCCACAGGTTACACTATGGCCTACTCCAGATAACTCTACGGATACTTTGATTTATTATTATGTTCAGCGGATGGATGATGTTGATACTTTAGTTAACACAACAGATGCACCGTTTCGTTTCTACCCTTGCATGGTAGCAGGTCTAGCTTACTACGTCGCGATGAAGAAAGCCCCGGATAGAATTCAACTTTTAAAAGCAGTGTACGAAGAAGAGTTTCAACGTGCAGCAGATGAGGACGAGGACAGGGTGCCGCTGAAACTTCAGCCTAGCATTCAATATCTTCGGGTTAATTAATGGCAAGACATGCATCTGGTAAAAGAGCTTGGGGTCTTTCGGATCGTTCCGGGTTTCGATATCGCCTTGCAGAAATGATCGTTGAGTG
>Ga0208919_1001078_pt1 | contig 16352 bp, 14 predicted proteins | sample 4_EtaG_FD_184076 | JGI IMG/M metagenome (GOLD analysis project Ga0208919, IMG submission 184076) | Marine viral communities from the Subarctic Pacific Ocean - 4_ETSP_OMZ_AT15127 metaG (SPAdes) (version 3) | ecosystem: Environmental > Aquatic > Marine > Oceanic | place: Pacific Ocean | collected...
ACATCGCGGTCATCGGGTGAGTTGTTTACGAGCTTGCCCGCCACGGTGAAGGAATAAGCGTGAAAGATTCGCAGAAATTTTTAAGCGTCGTGCTTGGCACCGGGTTGATGGTGCTGTGTTGCGCCGGGCCAATCGCCCTGGTGCTATTCGGTACGGCGGGCCTGGCCGCGTTGGCAGGCTATCTCGATTACCTGCTGTTTGCCGTCCTGGCCATCGTCATCGGCTTACCTCTCTACGCGCGATACCACAAGCGGAAGCAGGATGCCGGCTTTACTAATGAAGACTCGGAGAAACGTGATGATTGAACTCAACGTGAGCGGCATGACCTGTGACCGCTGTGCGGATCATGTCAGGGAAGCCTTGGAGAAGCTGCCCGGCGTGCAGTCGGTGGAGGTATCCTATCCTCAGAGGACGGCATCGGTAGCCGTTGATCCGGGGACACCGGCCTCGGCGTTGACGTTTGCCGTGACCCGACTTGGCTACCAAGCTCGACTGGCCAACAGTGGGCCCACTTCCCCGGCAGGCGCATCGGTGTCCAAGGGCCGTGATGAAGACGCCCCGCACATCGCGGTGATCGGCAGCGGCGGCGCCGCCATGGCGGCGGCCCTGAAGGCCGCCGAGCGCGGCGCCCGGATCACCCTGATCGAACGCGGCACCGTCGGCGGTACCTGTGTCAATACAGGCTGTGTGCCTTCGAAGATCATGATTCGCGCGGCCCATATTGCCCACTTGCGTACGGAAAGTCCCTTCGATGCAGGCCTGAGCGCCCAGGCGCCGGTGGTGGATCGGGCCAAGCTGCTCGAGCAGCAGCAGCGACGTGTCGAGGAACTGCGTGACGCCAAGTACGAGGGGATTCTGCGCGACCACCCGGCCATCACTGTCCTGCACGGCGAGGCCCGGTTTATCGATGCCCATAGCCTGATGGTCAAGCTGAACGAGGGCGGCGAGCAGGTCGTCCACTTCGACCGCGCCTTCATCGGTACTGGCGCCCGACCGGCAGTACCGCCGATCCCGGGTCTTGCCGACACCCCCTACCTGACCTCTACCAGTGCTCTGGCCCTGGACACTCTTCCCGAGCGGCTGATTGTGATCGGCGCCTCGGTGGTGGCCCTGGAACTGGCCCAGGCCTTCGCCAGGCTGGGCAGCCGGGTCACGGTGCTGGCCCGCAGCCGCCTGCTCTCCCAGGAAGACCCGGCGGTAGGGGATGCGGTGGAGGCGGCGTTTCGCCGCGAGGGCATCGAGGTCCTCAAGCAGACCCAGGCGAGCCGTGTGGACTACACCGACAATGAATTCATTGTCGACACCAACGCCGGCACCTTGCGGGCGGATCAACTGCTGGTGGCCACCGGACGGACACCCAATACCGAGGCCCTGAACCTGGCGAGCCTCGGCGTGGAAACCGCACATGGGGCTATTCTGGTCGATGAGCATCTGCACACCACGGTGCCGGGGCTCTATGCCGCCGGTGACTGCACCGATCAGCCGGAGTTCGTCTATGTCGCCGCCGCCGGGGGCAGCCGGGCTGCCGTCAACATGACCGGGGGCGAAGCCACCCTGGACCTGAGCGCCATGCCGGCGGTGATCTTCACCGACCCCCAGGTGGCCACCGTCGGCCTGACGGAAGCCGAGGCCATCGAGCAAGGCTTCAGCGTCGATACCCGTGAGCTGGACCTGGAAAACGTGCCGCGTGCGCTGGTGAATTTCGACACCGGTGGTTTCATCAAGCTGGTGGCCGAACGCGACTCGGGCCGGTTGCTGGGGGTGCAGGCGGTGGCGGGGGAAGCCGGTGAGCTGATCCAGACGGCGGTGATGGCGCTACGCGCACGCATGACCGTACACGACATCGCCAATGAGCTGTTTCCCTACCTGACCATGGTGGAAGGGCTCAAGCTCTGTGCCCAGACTTTCACCAAGGATGTGACGCAGTTGTCCTGCTGTGCCGGGTGAACGATATGAGCGCGACCGTGGTGCCACTGGGCGGCGGCACCACGGGTTTTGGGCATGGACACCACAGGGAGCCCTGTCACGATGAACACGACACTACCAGATTGCGGGATGATGGGGGCGATGGGCTGGATAATGCCAGTGATCGGAATTGCCCTACTATTGCTACTGGTCCTGGGCATCGCCTGTTTGGTGAAGTATCTGCTCTCTAGCAAGTGAGCGTACTCAGCGAGCCATCAACCAGCCAATCCGTTGTGGGTTGAGTTTGTCGGCCACCTTTCGCTCTCGCATACCAACCAGATAATCCGGATACCCCATTTTTTTCAGGTAGATATCGAAAGGCTTCTCTTGGGAACAGTCCCTTTGCCTGGTTGGGCGATGTCATCGGCTTGGGGAGGTAAGTAGTGATTCCTTCCTTGTGGCTGGACAGAATTTCCTCGCCCTTGAAGTAGCCTCTATCCGCTACGACTTTCATCTCCTTGATGCCAGTGGCCTCCCGAGCTTGCTTGGCCATGTTGAACAACTGCCCCCGATCATGTCCGACATTGGTCACCTCAGGGCGACAATTAGATGATGCTTGCTATCGACCGCTGTCTGTACATTGTATTCCACCGTCCCCGTACCTCTACCACTCGCGGCCATCGACCTGGAGTCTGGATCCGTTAAGGATATTTATTGGTCGGGAGGCTGAAGTCGCGCCTTCTTAACTGATTGTAATCGTGCAGTTTCTACCCTGAGCTTCGTGATGTTCTCCTTCAGGTGCGCTGTCCTCGCCTCTGCCAGTGCAGGTTCCTCGCGATCAGCTGCGCCAAGCTGACCAAGGTACCGATTGAAGCTTTCTTCGATCTGCTCAAGGCGACGCTTCATCTTGGTCGCCGTGAAATTACGGTTGCGGTTGTTGACGGCTTAGAACTTGCTGCCGTCAATGGTCACGATGGCCTGGGAGAATAGCTCCAGTCGCTGGCAAAGCACGATGAACTCTCGTCAGACACGGCGGATGGCCTCGCCGTAGTTCTTTCGAAAATCGGCAACCGTCTTGAAATCGGGTGTCAGACGCTCAGTCAGCCACATCAGCTCGACATTGCGCTGAGTCTCGCGCTCTAAACGGCGACTCGACTGGATGCGATTGAGGTAGCCATAGATGTAGAGCTTCAAAAGTACAGAGGGATGATAGGCTGGCCTACCTGTCGCATGCGGATCAACACCCTTAAAACCAAGCCCTCTGAGATCGAGGCCGTCCACGAAGGCTCAATAGCACGAACAGGGTTGTCGTTGGCGATGAAGTCGTCCAAGAGCGCGGGGAATAACGTACTTTGTTCTCGGGCCTCTCCTACCACAAATCGCTTCATCGCCATTTCCTCTACGGGCCTAGGCAAAGTATAGCGGTCACTACGTTTTCACACAGCCTCGGTCGATAAGTGACGGTTCGTTACCACATGCGAAATTGCTGCAATTCAAGAAACCCATCAAAACCCCACCCTCTCCGCATTTTCCCTCAACCACTCTCGGCATTGTGGATAGTCCGGCATCACCCGTCCAAGCTCATTCCAAAACTCAGAGGAGTGATCGTGGCGGATCAGGTGGCAAAGCTCGTGCATCACCACGTAATCCACCATTCGGTTGGGGGCCATCATGATCTGCCAGTTAAACTCCAGCTTGCCCTTGGTGGTGCAGCTGCCCCAGCGTGATTTAAACGTGCGAATGCCTACGCCCATAGGTGATACTCCCACGATGGGGGCAAAGCGCGTCACTTTCTCTTTTATTTTTTGTTCGGCTTGGCGTTTGTACCAGCGTACCAAGGCGTTGCGCACCATGTGCGGGCGTTCCGGGCCGCTGGGTAGCGTTATTAACAATCTGCCGTGTACCAGCTTTACCGGGGCAAAGGCACCGGTTTCTATCTTGAGGCGGTAGTTGCGCCCCAGATAAGGAAACGCTTCACCGGAGACAAACTCGCGGCTACTGGCAGGCGCGGCCAGCTGGTGTAAGGCCATTTTTTCTTTGATCCAGCGCCGCTTGCTAGCCAACAGCTGGTCAATCTTTTCCAGTGGGGTCTCACTGGGCACCACGATAGATACTGCGCCTTCTTCCACGCGGATATCCGCCGATTTACGGCGATTAGTGCGGATGATTTCGGCAATAAAACCCGAGGCATCTCGGTATTCGGTTGGGTTTGCCATGGCGGTCATGGATTCGCTTTTCCAAAACGGTTTTTGGCCAGCTCCATAAAGCGGTCTTGCACCACAGTGACCAGTGCTTTATCCGCAAAGGAGCCATCCAGAACGGCGCGCTTAATCTCTTTTTTCATGCGTTTGACCTGATCCTGCTTATCGAAGAAGTCGACGATCTGGGTGGCTTCATCAAACATTCCAACGAGGTCTTGGCTGATGGCCTTGATCTCATCATGCACCGCTTCGCTGATGGCATCTTCCCCGGCATGGTGGGTCACTTCCGCCATTAGGATGTTGTAGAAAGCAAACTCGGTTTCACTCAGCCCCAGGGCATCGGCTTCCTGTTTATGCTCGGTGCTGATGGTGCTAACCATCTGCGAGAGCAGCTCCAACTGTTGGTCCCATTTACCCGCCGTTTTCTCGATAATATCGCGCAGGCGTAGGCTAAGCGATTTGTAATACTCGGGGTCTTCTTCCAGGTTGACGGTGATGTGGTGCTTAATCGCGCTTTCGATCTCGGACGCTTTCGATTCCGGGGATTTGATCTGCTCCACGGTTTGCTTGAAGTTGGCATCCATTAAATCCACTGGCGGGATCTTGGGGTCTACCCCCGTGCTGATAATGTGGTCTTCCACCAGCTTGCGAACTTTTTCACCTACATCAGCAAGGTTAAGGCCTGGGTCGCGGTAGCGGTTTCTCGCGGCGTTTTGTACCTTGCCCCAGAATTTTAGGTCAGGCACAAACGGTTTGGCCGCTGTATCCGGCAGGATGATATCCATTTGTTTGGCAAAGGCTTTATACGCCAGCTCAAACTGTTGGCGTTTGTCTTCATCCTTGAGGAAAAGGACGTAGGCATCAATATCCTTCTCTTTTACCGCTGCAAATAGCTTTGCAACCCTTGTGTGGGCGGCCTTCAGCTTGGGGATCTCGTCTTTAAGGCTGTGGTAGGTGCCTTCAGCGTCTTCGTTACTGAACATCTCCAGCGCTTCGGTCAGCTGATCAGATAGTCCGTAGTAATCGACAATAAAGCCTGCCTGCTTTGTCCCCTTGCCGTTAGGTGACGAGCAGGTGCGGTTAACCCGTGCAATCGCCTGCATCAGCGTGTGGTCTTTCAGATTACGGTCGATATACATGGCTTGGGCAATGGGCGCATCAAAGCCGGTTAGCAGCATATCTTTCACGATCAGAAAAGCCGTTGGGTCTTCACTTAACGGCTTGGTGAAGTTGCCGACAACCTGTTTCTGGCGTGCTTTATCGGTGTGCTGCGCCAAGTAAGCCGGGTCGTTGTGGCTGCCGGAAACAATGACTTCAGACGGTGGAGCATCCAGCTCATCCAGGGTTTTCTTGAACAGAGTGGCAGCATAGCGGCTACCGACTACAATCATCGCTTTGAAGCCGTTGGGATGAATGTGCTCGCGGTAGTGTTTCAGCAGGTCGATGCATACCCAGCGGATGCGTGCCGGTGCCTCGCGTATCGCACGTTCCACTCCGTACTTTTTCCTGATCTCTTTTTTTTCGTCGTCGCTGTAATCGCGAAAGTACTCCTCGAAAAGCGCATCCAGTGAATCGCCCACCACATCGGACAATACCTGACGGCCTTCGTAGAGAATACGCACCGTGGCCCCATCGGCTACGGCTTCGTTGATTTTGTATTGATCAATATAGCCACCGAAAGCCTGGCTCATTTTCTGTGTTTTCAGCAAAGGTGTGCCGGTAAAGCCAATCTTGGGGGCATTAGGTAGCGCGGCGTTAATGGTGGCAGCGAGGTTACCGAACTGGGTGCGGTGGGCTTCATCGGCTAGCACGATCACTTTATCGCTGGGGTTCAGGTCGCTGAAATCGCCTTCGGCTTCTGCATCCTGAAACTTCTGCACCATGGCAGTAACGATATCGGATGAATCGAGCTGTAACAGCGTTTTAAGCTGAGCAACAGAACCGGCATTGTGAATGGTTTCATTCTGAGCATCGCGGAACGTCGCGGAGAGCTGACTATCCAGCTGTGTGCGGTCAGTGATGAACACCAGCTTGTACTGTTGTAGCTCTGGGTCGCGGCGCATCTTCACCGCCAGCATTACCATGGTGAGCGACTTACCAGAGCCTTGGGTATGCCACACCACCCCCGATTTTTCCTTACGATCCTGGCCTTCTTTCAGGCGCTTAATCACCTTGTTAACCGCACGGTACTGCTGATAGCGGGCAATTTTCTTAATCAGCCGCCCATCCACGGCTTCAAACAGGGTGAAGTTCTGTAGCACGTCGAGAAAGTTAGCGGGTGAGAAAAGCCCTGCCAGCAGGCGCTCTTGAGCGTTGATATCTGCGTGAGCCGGTTGGCCCGCTGCAATGCGCTGCGCTTCTAGCAGGTAAGCTGGGGAAGGCACATCGGTAACTTGGTAAGCAGTGGCGGCAGGTAGTGGATGCTGTTCTGCCTGAGCGGAAGCGAGTAACTGGCGGATATCCCCGTCGGTAAAAGGATAAGCATCTTTCCAATCACCGTAATGTTGAGTGCTAGAGCTAATCGTACCTACCCTGGCTTGGTCTCGGCAGGTGGAGACCATAAGCTGGTTGTACCAGAACAGCTTTTGAGCACCTTCGTCATCTTCGTGATAACGCAGATTAGCGTAGCGCCGTAACTGGTCAACACCTTGCGCTAGGGCATCAGCAATATAGGGCGACTTGCACTCAATCACTGCCAACGGCAGGCCGTTTACGAAGCAAACGATATCCGGGATGATGTTCTGGTTAAGGCCTTCAATCTTGAATTGGTTGGTGCAGAGAAAGTCGTTGTTGTCAGGCTGGTCGAAGTCGATGATTTTGACCGTCTGCCCCTTGCGCCCCTTACCCACGTCTTGCTCTACCGAGAGATAGTTGACCAGCTGCTGGTAGATTGCGTGGTTGTACTCCATCAGGCCCGCATGGTGGGGATGAGTAATCTCCCGCAGTACCTTGCGCAGGTTCTCTTCGCTGATCCAGGGATTTAAGCGCCGCAGGGCGGCTTCTAACTGTTTGACCAGCACTACATCACGATAGTAGCCGCGCTCACCGGTAGAAGGGGCACCGTCAATAGGCAGCACAGGGGATAAACTTGCCCCAGGAACATAATTCCAGCCCAGTTGCTGAAGCTGAGCGATGGCGGGCAATTCGACCTTTTCGACTTCATCCTGGAACAAGGTAATTATCCTTTGTAGTACTTTTCGCTCAGCCTAGCATGCTACCGCCATCGGTTCAGCCGTTTACGGCATTCAGTCTCCGGTAATCGGGCACCTGCCTTCAGCATGCTGTCTAACGCATCGGCGAGCTGTTGCGTCGAAAGCAAGGCATGGCGTTCCAGCTCGTCCAAAATCCAGAGCACACCCCGCACTTCAAGCTGGCCTTGTTGGCCGGATTTGCGCAGCGCACCGTCACCGGTTAATAGCGGCCAGCGCCGCTCTCTGGCCAGAAAATAGCAGGACACATCGGCCAGAGAAGAGTTGCCCAGGGTTTGGCGAAGTTCAAAAAGCGACACCACCTCATCGCCACTTAAGCCTTCTACCATCAGCCCCAGATCCGTCAACTGCTGGCCGGGTGGCTGCCTTAACTCTCGCCATACAAAATCCGTGGTGACGAATTGATGGGGCAGTGCAAAGACGGTTGAAAGCAGGCCACTACGATGAAGATCAATCCAAATATTGGTATCAGAGACAAGTATTTTCGCTGACATGCGCGCCGCCACCTGTCTGTCCGTTGGCCATTACCTCCTGGATATTCCCCAGGCCGGTATTGAGTAATTCCGCTGCCCGTGAGGGGGTCACTAACCCTTCCGCAAGGGCTCGGTAAACCAGCTGCCGTAGGCGGTAAGAAGTCTCTGATGGCAAGGGGTTAGGCTCACTGGTGCGGTAGCCCTGCATTGACCAGTATTTGACGGTGCTTTGGTAGAGGTTCGGGTTGATGATACCCAGGTCATGCAGCCGCCGTAGAATCGCCTGAATAGAAATGCCCCACTCTTGTTTGGCCAGCAGGAACTCGTCAAACAAAACACGCTTTCGGTGCTCGCCGAAAATGGCGCGTACTTGGCTAGCAGGAAACAGAAAAGCACCGGCAAAGCGGTGGCAGTTGTTCTCTTCTTCCCGGGTGCCGTGAATAGCGTCAGGCATAGCCATCACGAGGTGGCCTAACTCATGGGCGAGGTTAAAGCGTTGGCGTTCACCGGGGCGGTCAGTGTTGCTCACAATCACCGCATCCGCGCCCTCGTTGACCAGCGCACACAGGCCATCAAATTTTTGGTGGGCATGTAAGCCCACGACCTTGATGTCGTTTTCTTCAAGGGTTTCGGTCAGGTTGGCAATGGGGTTGAGCCCCAGGTTCCAGGCGTGGCGCAACGCTTCTGCCGCCTGTTCGATCTCTTCAGCGTTAGCTACCGAAAAACGGCGATGCCAATGGGTAAAACCACGGCGGCGTGGTTCAGTGTCGAACACGTTTTCCGCTGCCAAATAGCGCTCAAGATGCTCGCGCACCTGCTCTTTCACAGCTTCCTGCTGGCGTTTGCCAAAGGCGGAGTGCTTGCGAAAGTCGACCGCGCCTAACGCCACGGAATCCGGGCGGAAAAAATACTCAGGGCTTACCTCCAGCACATCGGCGAGCTGGATTAAGCGAGTGGAGTTGGGCGCGTCCTTGCCCTGCTCATATTTAGACAGAGCCTGCTTGGTAATGTCCCCCAGCTGGTCGGCCACCTGCTGCAGGGTCATGTTCTTGAGGACACGCGCACGATGCAAACGATCATGCAGCATGGGGGAACCTTAATGACGAGGAATTGAGTTGACAAGTATGGGTTAAAAAACAAACCTGTCAACGCAAGTGGAAGGCTATTGCACGAGAAAAATCAGGCGTCGGCTAGCTCGCGGGTATCGACATTGACGCGGACTTTGCCGGTGAGTAGATCTTGCATGAGGGCTTTTTTGATATTTATTTTGCCAGCTAATTTTTCTTCAAGTAGACGTTGCTTGTCATCAATTGCACCCAAAGTTCTACAGATGCATTCTTGCTCAGCGATAGACGGCAACAGAACTGGGAACATCTTTAGCTGACTTGAGTTTAGACTTGCAAGGTTAGTAGTTTGTTTGGCACAACTGAGGTAATAGTTTTTACCATACTGACTACCGGACAAATAATTAAAAAACTCAGGAAGTAGTTGATCTTTCATTGTTCTAACGACAAAAACATGATTTTGATGAACGCAGGGGCTTATCAACCCTTTCCAAATGGCACCTCGCCCAATCTTATCAAAGTCTCCACCCTCGTTTACCAACACATCATCGGTCTGCAAAGAAAAGCGACTCAATCGTCCTTTATCAATTTCAATGTACTTTATTTCAGTTAAGTCAAGATAGCCGTCCTGCACATTTGCCACTCTAAGGTAAGGAACATTTATCATATCCCCCTTAGAGTTTGAGTTTTTTGCAATTCCTGTTTGAATAGTTGCAACTTCTTCAAGCAATGCACAATCCCATCCCACCGGTGACTCTTTGAACTCGGTATGACCAATGCCCTTGGTCAGCAGCTCCTGCATCATGCCGGTTTTCAGGTCTTTCAGCTTGTCGATCTGGGAGCGTGTTTTTTCAACCACCTCGTCGACGGATGACAGAATGGCGGCGATTTTTTTCTGTTCGGGGAGTGGAGGACGATATAGCTTTAAACCGCCCAGCTGCGCAAGGTTTAAGTTTATTTGGGCATTTCCAGCTTGTGAATCATTTATTTGCTTTGCTATATAAGGACTTTCAATTGAAAATCTAACAAATTCTGGAATGACTTCATGGTTATGAAGTCTAACTATTCCAATTGCTTGGTTAATATTAGCTGGAAGGTTATTCTCTTTAACTATTGCTGACCGTCCTATCGCACCGGCTATTGATACTAGCAAATCTCCAGCATGAAGTTGTGAACGCTTTAAAAGTTGATGAGTCTTATGATCTATAAACTTCAAGTCACTTTCATCAATATGCCCATCTTTAGAAATGTTCTCAACTCTAATGAATTTAATGCCATATTGAGTATAGCTAGCGCCACTAGTTGTAGGTGTCGTGCCTTTAGTAACCACTGATGAAACATCATTTAACGAGCATTCACTCCACCCAGCAGGTAATAAATTATTCATACCCCAGCTCCCTCAAATACCCCTTCATCACGCTTTCGGCTTCGGCGACTTCGGCATCCAGTTCATGCAGCGAGACCTTGTACTTATCCCACCAGCGTTCTAGCTGGCTGATAATGTCAGCGCTGTTGTCAGCATCGGGCGCTGCTTGCTGGACGATGTCACGCAGCTGTTCTTTGCTATCGATGGCAGGTTTGAAAGCAAAGTAGGCCTCATCACGGCGATCAAACACGCAGCTAACGTCAAACTCCATCAGAATTTCTTCGCGGATATACTCACTCTCCACTTCCCGCACGGGGATTCCGCCGTGGAGGATGGCATGCACATCGAAGATCTCTGGCGGTGGGCTGGTATCGGCGTAGCGGCGGATATTCAGGTTGTAATCGTTCTCGGCAATGCCCGCCAGGGTGACGACTTTTGAGTAGCGCTTGATCTCGGCGTAATCGTCAAAGGTAGTAACGATCTTCTCGATATCCTGCTGACGAAGCTTGTTCTGGTTCTTACCTTCTTCAAACTCCAGCTCGCTGTTGATAAACAGCACCTTGCCTTTACGCTCGGCAGGCTTCTGCTTATTGATAATCAGCAGGCTGGCGGGAATGCCGGTTCCGTAAAATAGCGCCGGTGGCAGGCCAATTACGGCTTCCAGCAGGTCGTCGTTCAAGATGCCCTGACGGATGGCTTTTTCACTGGCACCCCGGAACAGCACACCGTGGGGCATCACCACCCCCATCATGCCTTCGGCATTGAGACTGGCTATCATGTGCTGAACAAAGGCCAGGTCGCCGGAATCCTTGGGTGGCGTGCCGTAGGGGTAACGACCATAGGCGTCGTTATCGGCTTCTTCCTTACCCCACTTCTTCAAGCTGAACGGTGGATTCGCCAGTACCCGGTCGAAGGTCATCAACTCACCGCCTTGGGTGTGCTGTGGATCGCCTAGCGTGTCGCCCTTGCGAATATCGGCGCTGTAAACACCGTGCAAGAACATGTTCATCTTGCAGATGGCCCAGGTGTTCAGGTTCATCTCTTGACCAAACAGCGATAGGTTAGCCGGGTTCTCGCCATTGGTAGCTAGATGATTGCGAGTTTGCACAAGCATACCGCCCGACCCCGCCGTGGGGTCGTATATGCGCATGCCCGCGTGGGGCTTGAGCAGCGATACCAGCAGCTGCACCACTTCAGACGGCGTATAGAACTCACCGCCTTTTTTACCTGCGCTGTCCGCGAACATCTTGATCAGATATTCGTAGGCCGTGCCCAGCAGGTCAGGCCGCTCGAAATCCTGGTTGCGTAACCGGTAGCGGCTGAAATGGCTAAGCAGATCACGCAGCTTTTTATCAGAAAGCTTGTTCTTGATGTTGAAGTCGATAGACACCAGCACGCCTTCCAGCGTGGCGTTGTGCTCTTCAATGGCTTCGGTGGCCTTGTTCAGCTCAGCGCCAATATCGTGCTTCAGGTCTTTGATGGCACCCCAGCGGGCAACGGGCGGAATGTAGAAGGTTTTGTCGTATTCGTCTTCATCATCGGCCAACTCTCGCGCCTGGGCCTCGCTTTTGCCTTTACTGAGGTAATACGCAACCACCGATTCCTGGGCTTCCTCGAAGGCATCCGACAGGCGCTTCAAGAACATCATGCCGAAGATGTAATCCTTGTACTCGGACGCATCCATATTGCCGCGCAGAATATCGGCGGCTTCCCATAAGAAGGATTCCAGCTGTTGCAGCGTAACGGTGTGGCTCATTGATGATTCCATGTATGCGATAACCGTGGGCATTGCTGATACCTAGCCCCCACAAAATAGTGAGCCGAGTTTAGCGTTGTGGGGGCATGTGGGCAAAGGTGTTCGCTGTGAGCGATCTTAGCTAATTACTTTTGTTACAGAGCAAATAGCTGTTAAAGCTTAAAATCGCTCAGTTATGACTGGTACTGAATGAACGCATCCTTAGCCCATACTGTTTCGTATCAGCTTTGCAAAGGTAAGAAGCTCGATAGAACGCCTCCTGAAAGCTATTCACGTCACCTCGGTCAATCCAATAGAACGGATGGTCAGGCACATGAATCCATGGCTCTTGAGGATTCCAAACGATCCCAAGGGCACTGTACCAAGCGCGTGACACACGACTGATAAGGTTCTCATTGGGAGAGCATGCCTTGCCAGGCATGTGATAGGAGCCACGGTTGAGTATCAAGAAAAAGTGATAATGCATCTTGCCATTGTCACCTACTTCGCGAGTCCAGGCGAAACGTACCTTGGTATCAGGCACCCAGTTAATTTTACGCCTGCGTTTCAGGTCGTGCTTGATAATGGCCCTAAGAGAAGCTATGAATTTTGGCATCAGAAGCATGTGATCTACAACTGTCATTTGGTCACTTATTAGGGTGGGGATGACCGGTTCAACCCGTATAACAAGTACATGAGAATAGTCTTCTAACGCATCCTCAAGTGTCTTTTGTAGCGATTCAAGGTACTCAAACACCATCGGTAAATACTTTACTTGAATGGGCATGTCATTAAACAAGGGATCATGGTGCAAGTGCAGGTTAGGGTTAGAGGTTAGTCGTTGTGTCATTTTCAATCTCCGGTATGTGAATAACTACTCATTACCGACAAGGCTTGGGCTTTAGTGGCGAACACGATGAATCCTCCAGCAGTTGCTGGATTAAGTACATGATGGTTTATCGGTTATTAGCCTTTAGGCGGCTACTTAGGTACAGGATTGAGGACCCTATCTTTATCCTTTGGTTAGACTATCAATCTTAATAAGATCTATTGTTTTAATTACTAGATCTACCTAGGATAATGTTAATAATAATTAAACAAGGGTAAAAAAGGTTTATTTAATGATCATAAACGCAGGTGGGTAGTGGCGTGAGCGGATGGTAGCTGATAAAAAAACAACTCTTCAATTAAATTAAAATAATTTAAGAAACGAACACTACACGACACCTCCGTCCCTGCGCTCAATACTGTCAATAATCCAGGTCTCGATCTCACTCTCGACCCAGGCAACGGCGCGAGTGCCAAGCTTAATTGACTGGGGGAATTGTCCCAAGCTTATGTACTTGTAGATCGTTGATCTAGCCAACCCAGTGCGTTCCATAACATCTTTGATGCGGATCAATTTAGTGCTCATGACGAACTCCTGTTATTCGTTCATGAGATGAGGCCAGCGAGTATTCTATTACTTATCCCACTCTCTTTATAACTCCCTATAATAAACCAATCTTTCTTAATCTAAATAATGTGCACCCCTACTCTGATAGCATGCTAAAGGTAGCTGGCATGCTGCTTAAAAAACAAAAAGAGCATTCAAAGATAACCTTTACATAATTCTTCAATAACATATTTTAAGCCATTAGACTAATCACAACTGATGGATAGTTCACACCGCCCAGTTCTGTTTTTGGTAGAGCTAGGGCCTCTGAGCATGCTGGCATCTATCTGCGTTTTTTATAGAAACATCAGCTCATTTTGATAAAGCTAATCATTGGTGAATTCACTTAATTTGCGAACCACTCTATGCTGCTACAGCCAATGCCTTAGCATCCATAATGGTGGTTTCGTCTGGCAAACAACCTGCTTAGATCTAGCCCGGCAAAGCAGGGTATGAAACCGGTTTATTAATATACTTATCATCTTCCAAATTGATCATTAATTAGCCATTTTCTTGCGAAAAAAAGGGCATAAAATGTGATCAACCTATATTCCATATATTTAATATCAATAGCTTATGCTATCAACAATCCTTTACTAACACATTGTTACGTTACGTTGTAACGATACGTCGTTATGTAACGCTGTGATGATATTTTTTTTCAAAAGCCTTCATGCTAAGATATACAACAAGGTGCATCACAAATATACATCCATTAAAGTAAAGAGAAGATAATGCCAGGTTTAATTAAATGGTTAAAAAAAGATGATACAGAACAGCACACCTGGGCTTATAAGTACTTATGCTCAAAAGGTTTAAAACTATACCCTAACCCTTCAAACTATTATGAAGCCTTAGTTAATTTTGACAAACAAAATCAAACAGACCCCGTCTACAAACTAGCATTAAACTCCCTCAAATCTGCTTGGCGTCAGAAAAATCTTAGAGAGAAAAGAAAAGGTAAAACAGAATTTAGCATAGTCATTAGTAATGAAAAAAAGAAAAAGTTAAAAACACTTGCTCGGCAACAAGGAAAGACACTTGGTGAAACGCTTGAGGATTTGATAAATAATGAAATAACACGAAACAAAGAGTACGAAGAAAAAATAAAGAACGAGAAAGAGACTTTAAAACAGATGCTTCATATTACTCGGGAAGCTCATAAAATAAAAATAAATGAGCTAGAAAAAACGACCACAACTCTTTTACATTTACTTAAAAAATATGTTTTAAAAATGATACAACATGAAATAGGTGCCTACGAAGCAAACCACCCATCCATTTATGAACACATGGGGAGTAAAAAACATCAAGATCAAAGGATTGCCATGGAAAGTGAAATTATTAATAAAGAATTAAAAAAACTTCCTTCTTGGAACGCAAAGAAATTTCCATTTCTATAGAAAAATAAATTATCACGAAATTATTTATCCACGATAAAAAAATTTATGACGATGATTAACTGTAAGTTATTCATGACACTTACCAATAATGATGACACTTTTAACTATAAGCACTGACCAAAATTTAGCGACAAAGACCTTAAACGCAACAAGAGAGCAATATGATATATGCACATGATAAAAACCTCCTTTTTAGTCTCAAGGAGGATACTATCCGTAGAAGGAAATTAATCACGCATGATGTGAAGGCAAGTATGAACCGCCCCGGTTATTCCGGAGACCGGTTTGTTTGAGTCAGGCAGCTTCACCCGACTCCTCCAATTGACGATAATACGTCCTTTCTCGTTCTGCTGGTGGAACGTTTCCGATGGGTTCCAGCAGTCGACGATTGTTGAACCAGTCAACCCACTCTAGCGTGGCATACTCAACGGCATCCAGTCCCCTCCATGGGCCACGATGATGGATCACCTCCGTTTTGAACAAGCCGATGATGGTCTCGGCCAGCGCATTGTCGTAGGAGTCGCCGGTGGTACCGACTGAGGCATTGATACCCTCGTCAGCCATACGCTCGGTGTAGCGGATCGAGAGATATTGGCTTCCCCTATCACTATGGTGGATCAACCCTTGTCTGTGTTTTCGTGCCCACAGAGCTTGCTCCAGAGCGTCCAGCACCAGTGCTGTTCTCATCGACGTCGCTACACGCCAACCCACGATACAGCGTGCATAAACATCGATAACGAACGCAACGTAAACGAAGCCAGACCAGGTAGCGACATAGGTAAAATCGGCCACCCAAAGCTGATTAGGACGCATGGCCGTAAAGTCACGTTTCACTAAATCAGGTGCCCGTTTCTGGCCGGGATCACTGATGGTCGTGAAGGGGCGTTGGCCTCGCACCACGCCGCGAATTCCCAGGCGGCGCATGAGCCGTTCTACAGTGCAACGAGCAACCTTAACGCCTTCACGGCGGAGTTGCCGCCAGACCTTACGGGCACCGTAGACGCAGAAGTTTTCTTCCCACACCCGCTGAACCTCAGCCGTCAGAAGCTCATCCTGCCGATACCGGTCTGCCCGCCGTTCAGGATCAGCTTCAAGTGCCTTGTGGTGGTAATACGTCGATGGGGCGATTGGCAGCTGGCTACAAATCGACTCGACCCCGAACTGAGCACGATGCTCGTCGATAAATGACACCATCAATTGGGTTTGCGGTCGAGCTCCGCCTGGGCGAAAAAAGCAGCCGCCTTGCGGAGAATTTCATTAGCGCGCTTCAATTCGACGTTTTCACGCTCTAGCTGCTTGAGTCGTTCATTTTCAGGCAGGTTAGCCGAGCTATCTTCCTGCGTGAGTTCTGAGCGTTTGCACCAGGCTCTTAAGGTCTCTGGTGTACAGCCAAACTTGCTGGCAATGGAGCAGATCGCCGCCCACTTGGACGGGTATTCGCCTTGCTGTTCAAGGACTAATCGAACAGCTCGCTCTCGGACTTCTGGGGAATATCGTTTTGGTGAGTTCATAACTCCATCCTCTCAAGATATGGAGTCTCCGGTAAAGCCGGGGCGGTTCA
>Ga0208919_1001081_pt1 | contig 16295 bp, 13 predicted proteins | sample 4_EtaG_FD_184076 | JGI IMG/M metagenome (GOLD analysis project Ga0208919, IMG submission 184076) | Marine viral communities from the Subarctic Pacific Ocean - 4_ETSP_OMZ_AT15127 metaG (SPAdes) (version 3) | ecosystem: Environmental > Aquatic > Marine > Oceanic | place: Pacific Ocean | collected...
CCGGGATGACAATATTCCCGCCCGTGGTCATCGTGCCACCACCCTGATACGTACCGGAGACATCGAGGTTGGCGTTTACATCGGCCAGGGTAGCATTGAGCTCAATTTCATCGGTTGCGTTGATGTCTAAAATCGTAGCTGAAGGGGCATTGATATATTGTGATGCGTCGTTAAATTGCAACGCCATTGTCGAGTTAAGTAACAGACCAGTATTATGGACATGCGTTAGAGAAACTTCGTCGTTTGCCCCAAAGGAGAGTATCGCACCATCATGCTGTAATTCTAAATCTTGAGTCAGCGTAACGTCTCCGTCTGAACCAATTGCTATAGCATCAGTATCTGAAGCGCTGCCAATATTGCCGGCGTCGGGTATCACAATGTTACCGCCGGTAGTCATCAGTCCGCCACCAGTGTAAGTTCCGCTAACATCTAAATTTGCGTTAACGTCTGCAAGTGTGGCGTTTAATTCAATTTCATCCGTAGCATTAATATCTAAAATAGTGTTACTTGGAGCATTAATATATTGAGAAGCATCATTAAACTGAATTGCCATGGTACTATTTAACAAAATACCAGTGTCGTGAACGTGCGTTAAAGAAACTTCGTCATTGGCACCAAAGGAAAGTATAGCGCCATCATGTTGCAATTCTAAATCTTGAGTAAGCGTAACGTCTCCGTCTGAACCAATTGCTATGGCATCTGTGTCTGAAGCAGAACCTATTGTACCGGCATCAGCAACTACTATACCCGCATTAAATGTTGCTGTACCAGCTTCACTGCCGTCAAGAGTAAGCATAGTTATATCAGAAGTAGCGTCTGTACCCTTAAAAATAATATCACTATTATTTGCAGCAGCATCAATAGTAATGTTACCAGAACTAGTTGTAAGAGTAACAGCTGCATCGCCAACAGATATATTATCAGCAGCAATGTCACTAGCCGAAACATCTTCAAAAGCTGGTGGACTTCCTGCTCCTGTTGAGGTTAGAACTTGACCATCATTACCTGTTGCTATAGCTACCGGATTTCCTGATGCGTCATAGCTAATGATATTTCCGTCAGTGCCACTCGCCATTTTGGCAAGGGTGACAGCATTATCTTGAATATCTGCCGTCTCAACCGTGTCATTAGGAAATACTGGCACTTGACTAAAAGTAACGACACCGTCGGAAGCAATTGCTATAGAATCTGTATCTGACGTGTGACCAATATTCGTACCGTTTATAATGACGTTATCGACGGTTAATGTTGTTAGTGTACCGAGTGACGTAATATTTGATTGTGCAGCAGTTGTGACTGTCGCTGCAGTTCCAGAGACATTACCCGTTACATCGCCAGTAAGTGTTCCCACAAATCCTGTAGCAGTTACTTTACCTGTACTTGGATTATATGTTAGTGTTCCATCAGATTCAAGACCTAAGCTACCACCATCAACATCTCCACCAGCAGTAAAAATAATAGCATTGTCTTCATCTGTAGATTCATTGTCCGTTATAGTAACTGTTGTTGCAAGTGTAGCAAGTGCTACCGCAATGTTACTACTACCATCGAATGACGTTCCACCAATAGTTCTAGCGGTTGCTAATGCGGTTGCGGTATCTGCATTACCTGTCAATGGTCCTGCAAAGGCATCCGCAGTTACTGTACCATCAAAGAAAGCATCTTTAAATTCTAATGAGCTTGTGCCTAAATCTATTTGATTATCTGTTACAGGGTATAAAGCTCCTGACGTTAGCGTTAATCTAGCAGCGTTGTCTACTTTAAAATCAATTTCGTTAGCAGTTCCAAAATCAATAGCAGTTTGAGAATCTTCTCCTAAAATTAAATCAGTAGCATAAATTGAAGTGATTCCTGTTTGTGCCGCATCCACAGAAAAATCTATGTTATCATTTGTAGTATCATACGTTACAGTAATACCGCTTTCTGTATTACTAGAAAGCATATTAGTACCTACAGTATCTCGAATAAAAGTAGCTAGAGTTGTACCGTTTACTGTGATTGCATCTGCTTCTAAAGTACCGTCAATGTCAGCATCACCTGAAACATCTAAGGAACCTGCATCAAGCTCACCTGTTAACGTAATATTTCTAAAACTAGACACATCTTTGTTGGAATCAACAGTAACCGTTTTACTAGCTACTACCGTTCCAACGGAAGTGCCTGTGTCATTGTAATTGAGTTCTGCTGCGGTGCTTGTAACACCATCTAGTATATTAAGTTCCGCTGCGGTGCTTGAAACACCGTCAAGTATATTGAGTTCTGCTGCGGTTGATGTTACTGCGGTACTTCCTATAACTAAACCACTTGCAGGTACGACTACTCTTGCATCTCCCCCAAGAATTAAATCGTCGGCTGACGTATCCCAAAGCATGTAAGCACTTGCTGTATCACCGAAAAACTTAACGTCATACCCAGTATCATCTACACCCACTGTAACCGTCGCATCAATCTGTACGGCTCCGTCGATGTCTACAGCATCTAAATTTGTAGTTCCGTCAATGTCAGCATTACCACTAATATCAAGTGTGGCTGCATCTAACTCTCCAGATATAGTAATGTTTGTTCCGCCCGTTATAGCGCCGTCCATCGCGACAGCACCATTAATATCTATTGTAGTTGCAGTTAATTCAATTTCAGTATCGCTTACGAGGTCCAATACACCATCAGCACTTTGATGAATGTAAGTTCCGCTATCGCCAAACTGTAGCTGGTCGGTACTCGAAAGAAGTAAACCCGTATCTACTACGTGCGTCAGAGAAACATCTTGGTCATCTCCAAAATTAATTACCGCGCCATCCGCAAGAAAAAGGTCACTAAACTCTAATGCAGATGTTCCAAGGGCTGCACCATCAGAAGCGTCAGGTACAAAAGCGGTAGTTGCAGTTATTGTAGTACCTTGAATAGTGCTAGAACCTGTTAACGCACCTGTGACTCCTAACGTAGTACCAATAGTTGCAGCCGCATCTACCGTTAGCGCATCTGTGGTTACTGTACCATCAAAGTACGCATCTTTAAATTCTAATGAGCTTGTTCCTAAGTCTATATCGTTATCTGTTACTGGTACAATTACTCCATCCTGAAATCTAACTTGCTCTACGGCAGAACTTGAAACTTCTACAAACACTCCCCAACGATTATTTGTACTATCTGCTACAATCTTATTTAAAAAATCTTGGTCACCTATAGTATGAATATTACCGCCTTCAGCAGCGGTTCCGTCATGGCGGTGTCCTGTTGTTCCAGAAGAAGCGTAAGAAAACGCATTCAGAAGTTGATTGAACTCGTTATTAAATAACGCTGCGGTTATGGTATCTCCGTCTGAAAATGAACTTTGTCTTGTGTAACTGGTAGCCATTCAAATTATCTCCTGTTCGTAGGGGTGTAGTCTATATAAAAGCCATTAACAGAATAAGGAGCACTTGTATCGTCTGTTCTAATTCTATAACTAGATGTAAAACCACTTCCTTGTACTGCCTGTCTGACCATAGGGTCGAGAGTTCCTCCAAATATTCCTGTATTAAACACAGCAGTACCGAAAAGAGAAGGTAGGGGAATAGTATCTAGAGTATAATCGGTAGGTTGAGGTTTATCAGTAGCCTCGTAATCATATCTTACTCTTAGAATTGGTGTAACTGCACCTGTTGGTGATATAGAAATTTTAACGTAATTTAATGTTTTTAAAGTTCCAACATCTCCAAAATCATAATTAGGTGTCACATATGTTGCTCTAATACTTGCCGAAGAACCCGAATGATAAAAAGCATTACCCGAATTGTGTACATATACATAACCGTTATTGTCGCCATGAAATGTTTGTTCTACACCAGCGTAATTAAATCCCGACGTAACTGCTCGACATTGAATACCTTTTGTTTCTGACCACTCAAATCCATTACTTGTAAGTGCACCAATAATTCCTTTGGCGGCTGTTGAAGTTTCTGTGGTAGTTGTATAGAAAAGTCTGTATTGAGATTTCTGTCTTAAAACTACGCTGTCTATTACATAAGTATTAATGTTACCTGAGATATTATTTAGAATTGGTTGAATCTGGCGACTTACTGAACTAAGTTCTACGTCACCAATTCGGGCTGTTCCTGCAATAGTTCTTACACCATCAGGACTTAGAAAAACTAGGTCGCCACCAATTTCTTGTATACTATGATTATCTAAACAACCTACATTTTTTGTTACAGGCGTTATTACAATCGTTGAACTGTTGTTTATATTTTCAAGCTTATAAATACTGTTCTTACAAAAAATTACTAAGTCATCTCGAAAAGAACGTAAGCCAACGACCTTATCATCTAATTTAACCGTACCTGACCCAGTGCTTGTAAAATCATCTATATCGTCTGTCCCACTATAATAAATTGTATTAGGAGTGTCTGTGTTACCTCCAACAACTAAATGTCTGTCGTGAACAATACAGGTTTTGGGGTATACTGTTCCTGAAACCGTAATTTCTTTTGCGAAATAAGTACGATTACTTAAAGCTCCTGTGCCTGTCATTTTAAAATAAAAAGGTTTTGTAGCAGAAGACTCATCAGTGATTACAAGTTCTCCGTAAGTTGAATCACCTTCGTATAATGTAAAATTACACTGTGCTTGGTTAGTTCGAGCAAGTGCAGAGCGTCCTGTAAATGTAGAATAGTTATCTCCTGCTGCATCTACTGAAGCTCGATTAATTTGTAGCCACGTTTCTCCTTCTAAAGTAAAATAAATATTTGTTCCAGAACAAGCAACAAGGCCATCTGCATACACAAAAAGACCAAGAACAGGATTACCGCTGTTAGGTCTTGTTGCGTCGTCATCTCCAAAAGGAGCAAAACCATTTACACGTCGATAACCCCCATCAGAATCTACTTCAAAATTTTCAAGAGTTGTAGCAACTCCAGGTTGCGCAAGCATCTCAAATTGATTTAAATTTGTATTAAGACCACCCTTGCACGATACGCCATATGGTTGTGATTGTGCCACTATACAAACCTTATACGGTCATCTTTAAAATAATTTGGTGTTGCATCTAGCAGATGTAGTTTCATTGTTCTTAAACCACGTCTATAATCTTCTAGAGAAAAAGCAGCGTTTTGAGCATTGTCTTTAAATTGATGCAAGTAGTATCTTGCTCTATTAATAAGCACAGGAACGTACAAGTCTGGAAAAACTATTGCATCTCCATGTGCAGAAAGTTCTGTAGGAAGACTATACGCGTAAAACCAAATACGATACACTTGGTCGGGAATAGGTGACAGTCCAAATTTTCGATTATCAGGACTTTTAATTACTCTTGAAGGTGTACCACCATTTGCTTGGTCTGCATCATCTTTATTTTGTCCGAGTCTAAAATAATCTTTCCATTCTTCTGTGCTTGTGTACCGTAAATTACGAATAGTATGAGGCGCACTTTCACCACTTACGCCTACAGTTGTCAACATAAAGTTATCCCAATCTACGGAACCGTAGTCATCTTTTATACTACTTGCAGCTGTCTTTAGTTCGTACCAACGAGTGTTAGCAACAGTTTCAATATAAGTGTTACCGTACATTGGGTCTGTTGCGCCTGACTCGCCAACAGCTAAAAAGGGCCACTGAGGTTCTTCGTTTACTATATCAAGATAAGACCTGTTTACAAGGTCTTTAGCGTGCGTCTGAATACCTTTAGAGTCAGCAAAATTAGCAGCAGTTAACTCTACTTCATTTAGTTCTCTTAAAAGCTCATTAGCAAGTTGAAGATAGGTCGTAGCCATAAATTAGTATCCTGCAGTTTTCATCCGTTGTTCAGAACTGTATTTAACTCCTTGCTTGTGCCCTGAGTTATTAAATTTATTTTCGAGTTCAAAAATATTTTGATGGTCCTGCTTACCATCCGGTACTTTTTTTTCTTCGGGTTGAATACCCATTTCACTAAACGACAGTAACATCTGCATCATTTTAGTTTCTCCTTTTCTGTAGCCTCTTTCTTAAAAATGCGACTATAATTTTCATCGTACTTTGACTTATTAAAATTCTTACGAAAACGGCTTTCTTTACTCACTTTTGTACCGGTGTGCATTACAAAAGGTTTTTCGTTACTTCCTAGCTGTGGCATTTTAAAAATTCCTTGAAAAGGCTTGGGGGCCTTTTACGCACAAAAGACCCCCTTACCTCGTTACGGTTAGTCGATTCCGTAGAACGCTGACACGAGTGCTTCACCTCGTAGAACTTTACCGCCATAGACGTGTAGACCACGCACGATGTCGCCAAAGCTATCAGGGTCACGAATAACTTCCGTGCTGGTGATAGTCTGAGCAGTAGCTGTCGAACTAATATGTCCAGCAATACACTTACCAGCCGCATTGGTGGTCGAAGCGATGTTGTTGGTTTTATACATATTAAATCCGCGAAGCTTACCAGAACTTACGAGACCATTTCGAATCGAACCTTGCCCAGCATTGTAGTCTACTGACAGAAGTTTCGAAGAGCTTTGAACAAGCACTTCATAGAACTCTGGATTCGCAAGAAACCAGCGTCCTTCTTCCGGCACATTCTGCTCGTCGAGAAGACGGGCCATGTGAGAAAGAACGTCAATAGGGTCATGTTCAGAAGACCCAAAACCAATGTCCAAGTTACCAGTACCATCAAAGGTGCCAGCAGCAAGGTCAGTCGCGCTGTCCGAACCTAGAACATGGTTAGGACTCGAAGCCGACACACCAGCAAACATGACAGCGATTACGCCCTCATCGAAAGCATCACGCAATGCGTAAGCTGCCGAAGACGTTGCCGCGTCTCGCCAGTTGACATGAGACATATTACTTTCAATATCATCAACGATAAATTTGAAAGCGTTTGCCGTATCGACAACCAGCGTCACTTCTTGGTCGGTTAGTTTAGTTGCGGTGACATTTGCACCACGCTCGTACTGATAAACAGTAATTTCCGGCTCTTTGATAATTCGTACACTATCACCAAAATTATTTATCTCACCCGCATAGTCCGTGTTCGTAATCGCTTCCGCTACAGAAGATTTACGAAAAAAGTTTAGAACCTGCTTAGAATAAACTTTAGGTAGAAAGAAAGAATTATTCTGACCACTTACAGAGTTACCAAAGTTGGCATTCGTATCTGTACTTGGTTCAAAAAACTGGTCTGATTGATTGTAAGCCATATTATTGCCCTCCTAGATTGAGTATTATTTTACTACTCTGCCTTCAGATATAGCTTGTTGTATTTCTTGTTCATACTTATCAAACTTGTCTAAAGACATTGCAGCAATTTCCCGTTCAGTCCAAATCTTAGGTTCTTTAGCGTCAATAGTTTTTGTTTTGGTTGAAACCATATCCGCTGCTGAACCCTGGTTTTTTACTCTGGACTGCGATTTAGTTTGAGTTTTTATCCCATTTTCTAATTTAAAAAGGTCAATGGCTTTTGAAGCAAGCTGAGCATTATCAGGATTATTATAAATCCAAGCCTGAATCTGCTCCGGTTGTGTTTCCGCCCACTCATGAAAAAAATCAGAACCTCGAATATCATCAAAATCTGGATGTCTTGCTACCAAGTCTGCTTCCGCTTCACGGCGAATAATGCGCTGTTCGCGTTCTTGAATAGCTTTTAACTGTCCTTCAAGTTGATTTACTTGTTCTGAACTTTGCAAGTGAGCTACAGTTTCTACCGTATCATACAAATCAGGATATTTTCGTCTAAACTTTTCCAAATCTTCTTGAGTTTTGGGAGTAGTATAAGAAGGTGTCGATTGTGCCAACAACTCCTGTTCACGTTGTTTAAACTCGTTTACCTTGTTATCGTAGTGTTGCTTCAAATCGTCATATCTTTTTTTGTAATTAGTACGTTTCTTAGGAGCCGCAGTTCTTTCTTCTTCAGGGGCCTCATCGTCTTCGAGGGTAGCCTGTTGCTGTGGTCTTTCAAAAAACATTTGGTCCGCAGTTTCCACAGGTGGGCCATCTGGCTTATGCCAAGGCTTATTCATGTTATACGGATTTGGTGCTTTCTCCTCTACTTGGGTTGTTTCACTCATAATATATCTCCTACGGGGCTTGTACTCTGCAAGGTAGCCATACTTATTTTTTCTATTTGGCCTAAGAAAAACTTATGGGGCTTGGCTTGTCAAGGTAGCCGTAAATTAAAAATTATCTAAGACTTGGAGTTTTATTCGCTTTTAGACTCATTAACTTTCGTATTTCGTCGTCAGTGCTATTTTCATTCTCTAGTCTTAGCTCCTCCTCGGTATCTTGCATCATACCTCCAAGATAACGATTTTTTCTCATCATACCACCGTCGTAGGCTCGTTCTGCATAATCCATCATTTTCTGTAGATTGTCTGCGCCTAGTTCTTCGGTGGCTTTTTGAGTCATCACAAACTCTCCGTCCGATAAACGTGCGGGTATTGAGTCTGAGATACCATTTCCAGGACCTGTAACTTCTCCTGACCCTGAAAATTCAGAAGCCGTTTCCACTACTTTATCAAAGATTTGACTCAGTTGTGGGTCGTCTTCTAAAGTCTGCATTAAGTAATCTTGTTCTTCTGGTGCTAAGGATTCGTTTAAAATAAAAACTATGTAATCGTCTTCCATTGCTTTATCTGGTTTTTGTGCAAGCTCTATTTCTTCTGGTGTTGCATTCATATAAGTATCTTCTGGAACTTCTTCTTCTGTAGCTTCCATTTCTGAAGAAAGTGCTCTTAGCTCTTCGGGCATCACTATTGGCTCTTCAGCAATACCGCCCTCTTGTTTTCCTGTTCTTTTTCTTTCTTTATAATTTTCGTAAGCTTCTTCCATAAGCTCATCCATTTTTTCATTTTCAATCGCCCTTTGCATTGCTTCTTGAGCTTCTTCAGAGGGAATAGGGTCCATATCTTTAATGAATATTTTTGCCATTCTTTCTGCGTGTTTGCGCGCTTTTTCCTCGTTTGCTTTCATTACTGATTCAGAAAAAGCAACGTCACCTCCAGAGTCTTTGTTTACTCTTTCTTCACGCTCTGTCGGAACCATGATAGAGCCACCACGATTACGGTAATTACGTTTTGATTTTTTATTCTTAGTCTTATTTTTACGCATACCGAACTCCTTTTGTTGAATACTCTTCGTCTTTCGATTCAAGTGTTACTTTCACGTTATCCTTCAACTGCTCTAGGCGTTCCAGAGAATTCATTCTCCCCTGACTGCGGTACAACTCCAGTTCCGATGTTGCCCCCACCAGTACCCGTAGCTCCAAGCTCTGTTGGTGCTTGAGGTGCTGCTTGAGAGCCTCCCATGCCTCCAAGTTGTTGATTAGCGGCAACAGCTTCTTCGCCTGTGATTTGTCCATTTTGCATTCCTATAATTTGAGCCATAATCGCCGCTTCTTCAGGGTCATTTAGCAATTCATCGGGGTCTAAGTCTAAGCTATACGCTAACTCAGAAATTAATTTATTCATCTTCACGAAAGGTGCAACTGCGGGATTCTGAACTGTCTGAAGAAACATCGTAAGTCTTTGTGACCTTACTTCTTTTTGCATCAAACTATTTGTTCCAGTGGCTTTAATTTCAAGGTCACCGATAACTCCTAGAACTTTTTCGAGAAACTGCATGTTCCACTGAAAGTAAGATTCGCCTAAAGGCTTTAAAAGAAAGTCGTCAAGATTTTTAATTACCGTTTTAATATTCAACGAAGCAGCGCCAAGTAGCATTGACATACCCGATGCTGTTCTTGTCATACTTTGAATACCTGTTTGACCATGTGAGTAACTTGGAATACCTGTTTGTTCGTCTGCAAGCTGTCTAAACTTGTCAAACATCATCATATTTTCTGTGGAGGTATTCGGAAACTTTAAACCGTTTATTGCGGTTCCAGGTACTCCAGCCTGTCTTTTAAAGACTTTACCGGGGTAAATCTCCATACTTTGTCCGCCTACAAGGGCTGTTTCATCTACGTCAAATACAAGTGAGCCAGAAAGAGCTAGATTATCAATTGCCATTCTAGCATGTCCATTCATTATTTGTTGTGAATCGTCCATGTTCTCTGCAACACCAATTCCAAAAAAGCTGTACGGATTTCTTTCGTACGGAAAGGACTGGTAAGGAACTCGAAAAGGAGTAAAGGGATTAACAACAGAACGTAAAAGTTGTCCGTTACATATCCAAGCATTTATCTGCACCTCATCTAAATCATCTACATCTTCGGGAAGGTCCATTCCTACTTCACGAGCGTATTCTGCGTCCATAACTCCCCAATACTCAAGAACTTCGAACTGTCCTGAAGTATGCTCAGAAGCAACAACATCATCTCGAAGCTCATGTTCGTAATCTTGCTCTACATAGTTTGGTCCCATTACAAGACATTTTCGAATAGCATCTCGATTAAAATAGGGCATCTTTCCAAGACTACGAAGTTGTGTTCGATTAAACTTATGCCTATGAAAAATATACTCTGATTCGCTCATGCTTGTAGCATTTGGGTCCGGGAAAAAATCCCAGATAGAAACAAACTCGATACGAGGAACTCTTACGTCAACAGGCTTAAAAGTTCTATTACCGTCTTCGTCTTCTTCCCATCTGTTAAGCGTTTTATTAAAATTAAAAGGCCCTTTGATAATTCCTGTACCAAAAAGTGAACATTCAAAAAGAGCTGAACGCAATTCTGAAGAACCGTTAGACTCTTCAATTTGGTCGTGTATTAGTTTTTCCATCTTTCTTGCTGCATCTTGAGCAGGATGTACTTCAAGTGCTTCAGGTAAAGGACTTAATCCTTCCTCCATATTTAATTCTTTTACGGGCTGAACTACTTCAAATTTACCGGAACCGTAAGTTGCTCCAGCTTTAAGCACTCGGTCATCGCCTTCGTAACCTACATCAAAAGGATTTTCATCTTCAGTGGGTTCTTCTGGAAGTCTCGGTGGTGAGGTTTCCAGAGAAGGATTGAAGTTGGCGTGTTCTTCAATCCCCTCTGGTACCCTCGTTTCTGATACACCTATAGGAAACTTATTTCCACCAAATATAACATCTACTAGTTGACCAAAAGCAGCTAAGACTTTTGTTTTGGTAACCTTTACGAATACTCTTGATTTTTCAGATTCTCGAAAACGTATCTGCTTACCGTAAAGTCCACGATAGTTATGATAAGAGGTAAGCCATCGTCTTTCGTCTTGGTCTCTCGCGGACTGTGCCGCCGTAAAGCGGTCGGTCAGTAGAGAAACTAAACTATTACGAAGACTTTCGTCTAGCGTTAGCTCCTTACCGTGTTCATTTTCTACATCCGAAAAATAAATTTCGTTAGACGTTAAAGTATTTTCTTCGTTTTCAGCCATTTGATTTTATTTCTTTCCGCGAAGAAAAAAAACTGCTATTAGTAGCAACATGATAAAAACCCATTGTATTATATCACTCATAATATTGAAATCTCTTAATCGGGCAACACCCCAAGATGTAGAAACTCAACTAGAAAAGTTACGGTTGTTGCAGCCGTTGCTAAATCATTAGCTAAAGGCGTTAGTCGAGCGTGTAGTGTTCGAGCAGAAGCCGTGTACAACGTTGCAGCGATTACGATTGCTTCTGACGTTGCTGGACCACCTACAACACCTGCCGTTACTCCTGTACCTACAAAGGCATTAGCAGCGTGACCGTGAGAGTTTTGAATGATATACAAAGGTGCGTTAGCTGTCCACGTTACCGCCGAGCCACCATCATCTAGAATCGCTTCGGTTGCAATAAGCTGAGTTCCACCTGCGGAAGTTCCTAGCGAAAAGTCTACGTCGTCGCCTGAAGCACCTGCAGTCACAATGTTACCTGCTGGAATTGCAATCAAATTACGAATAATCGTGTCGGCTGGCTGAGTAAAACTCACGTCGGTATTTGCGGCTGCGGTAACAGCAATCGTTCCTGTAGTTACGGAAGTCCATGAAGTACAAATGTGGTCGGCTAGTTCTTGGACATCAGTCGCCCTTGCAGAATTTCGTCCGGTATCTCGAATTTCAAAAACTGGATTCGCCATTTTTATTTCTCCTATATTTAATATCCAAAAGTTGCATCAGAAGGCGTATAAGCCTGTTGTAAATGTAAATGTTTTAGTTGACTATAAGGGTCGTTCACACGCGGTCTAGACATGATTAAGTAACGCAACGCATCATAAGCATGGTCAGGCGCGTGAGTATCCACATCTTCAGGATTGCTCTTGTCCAGAGGAATGCCTTGGAGTTCGCGTATCAGGTTAGGACATGTATTAAATATTTGTAATCGTGGCCTTCCGCTTTGCTGTACTCGAAGATATTCGTGAATTTGAATCTTTCCTTGAATACGATTTTTATCGGCTCGCCGTAGTTTGTGACCTGCACGTTGTAAAGTTTCACCTACGGTTGGCCCTGTAGTACCAGTTCTTGCCCAAGCCGAAGTATCTAATACGCCTTGAACACTGTAAGGGTCTTGCACTTCCATGCGAGTTATAACACTTGCTAAGTCAACACCCGTTAAATTCTTTTGATATAGCTCTCGATAAATAATTAAAGTGCCGTCGGTACGGTCAACAGAACCCCAAACACAAGCACTTTCAGAAGCATATCCATAATCAATTCCTTTAAGTCTTTCCCAGCTTAGTGGAATATCAAAGGGAGTTATTATGTGAATATTTGAATCAAACTCTGTAAATGCCGCACCTTCTGTAATATCCCAGTTACCTTCTAAGAGCTGTCTACGTTGTACTTCTGGTAAAGCCTGTAACATTTGTTCGTATCTACCGTCATGCGAAAGATACGGATTATCCTCAAGTCTTGCAGGAATAAATTTTCGTGTTAGACCATCTAAACCTTCAAAAGATTCATTTGGAATCATCGGTGTTACATATCGTTTCTTCACCCAGTGTGCACCTACACCTCCTGGGTTTGCAGTGCAACGAAGATAAGGTGTAATCTCCGAGTCTGTTGTACGCAAGCGTGATGCTAAATAATTCCAAGAAAACTCTGTCGGAAGATGAGTAATTTCATCAAAACCTATCCATGAATAAGCTTGTCCTTGATAACGATAAACGTCAGCGTCACGTTCTAAAAACCCGAACTCTACTTTTGCACCGCTCGGAAAGTTCCAAAGCTTTTCTACTTCTCGAAACTTACAGCCAGGAAAGGCTTGCGGATAAAGTTCTCTTGATTTATCTATAAGCTCTCGTAACTCTGGCATCGAACGTCTCAGTATTAAAGCTCTATGAGCTGCACGATGTGCGTATCTCAAAGGGTCAACCAACATTGCGTAGGACTTACCCCCACCCGCTGCTCCACCATAAAGAACATCTATTTCGGGAGCAGCTAAAAAATCTGTTTGAGGACCGTCGTTCGGTCGAAAAACTACGTTTGCCTGTGAAATTTCTCGTTGTACACTTAAAGAAACTTCTTTGAGTTCTTCGCCTGTAACAATCTGCCCTGTCTTACTCTTCTTGTTTTCTAACTTGTTTAGAAGTTCCTTTGATTTACTTAAAGATTTTCGTTGCCCCTTGAGTCTTGCTTCGACCGCAGCAATTCTTTTTTGTTTACTTCGAACAGAACGCTGAGCGTTCATTCTACTTTTTGTTTCAATGCGATATGTGTAGCCTCTACCCTTGGAACCTTTTGCTCGCCCTGCTTTTTTTCGAGGCGTGCCGTTCTTCTTTAAAAGAAAGTTTCCAGAGTCATCCGTAAGATACCTACTCGGATTAATTTCCCAATCAGGTATTGAATCGCTCTCTGATGACATTTTTAAGTCCCTGATGGCTTATAGAACGCCCTGTCTTATGGGCAACCCAGGAAGCACCGTCACGTAAAGAAATAGAACCATCATTTACTAAATCCTTTATTTTATCAAGTGCTTCCAGTTCAGTTGGAACTTCTTTTAAATATCCGTCAGAGGTTTCCGAGTATCCAAATGGAAGTGGTCCTTTCTTACGCCTCAATGATTATCTCCTCTTTGGCAGGTAATATAAAAACTCCACCTGTCACTTCGTGCTTTACATCCAACGTATCCTTTTTACCAAGTCCTATACGGTCTAAAATTGTCTGTGCCGCCTGTATTCTCATACTTGCTTGAGGAATAGGCTCATCAGATTCCATTACACTTACAAGCTTTTGAGCGGCTCTCGGAGCAGACTGGGCCAGAATGGTCGAAGCAAGTTCTATAATTTCGTTTCTTAGTGATTTTACTACGTACCAGTGCGTCGTGTACCCAGCAAGCTCCGCAGCCTTTTTCGAATCACCTCCCGTTTCAAGTAAATGTTCAAGAAAGTTTTCTTGTTTCGTTGTAAGTTGTTTATTTGTTTTCAATCTTTAACCTCGTACATTTTTAATTTTTGAGTCTTTGTAATGTATACATTATAGGGTCGCATCTGAGTTTTGTCAAGTAGTTTTTTAAAAAAACTTGACAAATGCGCAAATGAACCCTATAATAGTCTTTGCGGCCTCCCGGTTACCTACCTAGAGTAGCCTTCTAAAGCCCGACCAAAATCCCCCTCTCGATTTAACACTCACTAACGTTACCAGTAAGCATAGAGCCAAGGAGAGTATACTATGGTAAAGGGAATTGATATTACAGAAAGTGGTAAAGTAAATTTAGATATGAAGACACTAGTCGGTATTGTTATCATGATAATGGCGATTGCAACTGTTTACTTTTCACTTCAGGGTAAAATAGCACAATTAGAACTTGATGTTGTAAGAATGCAAGACTCCAGTGGAATGAACACAGAATTTCGAATTAAATGGCCGAGAGGTGAACTCGGTGCACTTCCTGATGATGCTGTACAAGATATTAACATTGAATATCTAAAAGAAGAAATCGAAGACTTAGAAGAAAAACTTGAAGAATTAGAAAAAGAAGTTGAAGACCATGATAGGGCAGCAGGTCATTAAGCTTTAAACTACTTGACATTTCAAAACTCTGCAAAATGTTTGAGTATTAGTATATATAGGGGGGAGTAGGGGTGGTCTCCTGCCCTACTCTATATTATATATAAATAATAATATCTATTATAACTATATATATTTCAATAGCTTACATTATAATTTAAGCATAATCTAAACACTTTATAGCTACCGAAAAACCTGGAATAACTGCATAATTTTCAGTAACTTATGCTGAAACTAAAGCATTATAATTTTGAGCATATAGAATACGCGCGTGGAGTCTCAGAATTCGAAGGAATCTCAAGAAATTGACAGAAAATTCCTGAGAAAAATGAACGCATAAAGTATTGCTTTGCTCTACCTAACCTACTGAAATTGAATAGAAAATTGAATAGGTTTAGAAGTCTATCGATGATAATTCGAGATTAGGGCTTGACACTATCCAACCAAGGCCTCATGCTGGGCGTTCTTCGGCGTTTTGCCGGAGATTTAAAACCCTTTTAAATCAAGGATTTACATATGAACACTACAACGAATTTTGACTTTTCCACGCTACCTTCAACGAAACTTGCGACGGATTCACAGATTAAGTTTCGGGCTGGCAATCTCGCAATCGCTTTGCTTTTCAGTAAGTTAGGTTTGAAACCAAAGACTAACGTTAGGGAGAATTTTCCAGCTACAAACGGTCGATTCTTTATTCAAATGATGATGTCGATAAAGACAGCGACCGAAGAGAAGCCGTTGACTCATGGTCAGATTCAAGAAATGGGAAAAAATCCTGCAAAATTTGCTAAGGTCTTCGGTGCAGCATTTAAAGAACTACGCTTGTCTCCGAGCGGACTTGAGAAGCTTCTGACGCAGGACAAGGTACCGGCTGCAAAAATCACAAAAGCAGTTAAGGCGTACTCTGAAATCACGGGTAAAGAGGTATCGAAAGTAGTTGTTCGAAAGAGTACCGCCGACGACGACAAGGCAACGGTTGTAGTCAAGGAATCAAAGACTCCAAAGACTCCAAAGACTCCAAAGACTCTCGATACTGTCGCTAGCATCGAACGCGAGATTGATAAGCTTTACCTAATGATGGAACGATTGTCACAACAAGAATCCTAACCTAACCATTTGCAGTATTTTGAGGGCCGCGAAAGCGGCCCTTTTTTATTGCCTATTCGAAAGTATCGACGTTCTAAGCTGTCGGACATAGCTAACCTATGGGTAGGTATAGGGTAGCCTCATAAAAGCGCTTAGAAACGATTCTCGTGCGTCTGCTAGCTGTTTCAAGCTACCCAAGCTGTTCCAAGCTGTTCCAAGCTGTTTCAAGCTACCCAAGCTGTTCCAAGCTACCCAAGCTGTTCCAAGCTGTTTCAAGCTACCCAAGCTGTTCCAAGCTACCCAAGCTGTTCCAAGCTGTTTCAAGCTACCCAAGCTGTTCCAAGCTACCCAAGCTGTTCCAAGCTGTTTCAAGCTACCC
>Ga0208919_1001082_pt1 | contig 16291 bp, 21 predicted proteins | sample 4_EtaG_FD_184076 | JGI IMG/M metagenome (GOLD analysis project Ga0208919, IMG submission 184076) | Marine viral communities from the Subarctic Pacific Ocean - 4_ETSP_OMZ_AT15127 metaG (SPAdes) (version 3) | ecosystem: Environmental > Aquatic > Marine > Oceanic | place: Pacific Ocean | collected...
ATTGGATACCGAGATACTACCAACCCCCAACGCTCGGGACTGGAAAAGCGGCAAGGGCCGGAAGCCCAACGAACACTCGCCCCAATTGCCGGAAGTGATGGGAGGCCAATTGAACCCGGAGTTTGTCCGGTTATTGATGGGGTTCCCAGAGGGATGGCTAGATATCGAAAACAAGCCCTAATGGCTTTAGGGAACGCAGTGGTCCCACAGGTAGCTTATCAAGTGGGGCTCCGGGTGAATGAGATTTTAAATGAAAATTTTACTAGTGTTTAAAGCATCTGGAGAGGTGGCGGGAACATTTGAGGCCGCCACGCCGCTTGATGCTCTTCGCATGTTTTACGCGGCCAATGGGTGGCCGCCGTGGGCTTGGGTTAACGGTCAGCCCGTTTCTTACAATAAGAATGACCCCGAGCATTTAACCGGGGATTTACAACAGAACTGGGCGACTTTTTGCGCCTGAAAGGATTTAAAATGGCTGAATCAACAGTGTACGGAATCAAGATTTCTACAGAGATATTACAACGGGCCGACAAGGTGGCCGAGGATTTAAGCAAAGACGTCAGGCGCTTTCCAAGCGGTGACGCTGGACGCGCTGACGTGGTGCGGCTTGCAATCGTCTTGGGCTTAGATGCACTTGAAGGCGTTAGAGAATAACAATCAAATAGGGGGTTGAGATGATGGCGGGATTCACGGCGGCACAGTGGTGCGAGCTGACAACAATATTCAATGGGCGCTTGCTTCGCGGCGAGCGCGGAACAAATGCAGTAAAAACAGAGGGCTGGAATCTGTTCAGCACAGGCAACACGGTCACAGCTGAAGAGCTTGAAAGCATCGACGGCGATGCTCCAGCGTTTAACTTAGGGATAAGGACCGGACGCGGCCTGGTCGTGGTTGATATTGATAAGCCTGAAAAAGAGCCTTTAATCAGGGGCATCGTTGGCCATTCTAATTTTGAAGTGAGCACGCCACGCGGGAAGCATCTATACTTTAGAACTGACCCCGGCGCGAAGATACCAAGCCGCATTATGGGCGGCGTGGATATTTTCTGCAGTCCATCCGGTGACAGCTCAAAAGGTTCTTATGTTGTGGCGCCGGGAAGCGTCAGAACCGCTGACCGTGACTTGAAGCTTAAAGGCTACGGCGTAGAGCGTGCAGTGTATGACCTTGTGGTTTTCGATGGCATAGATGATTTTGATGATCTGGCTTATCGTTCCCCTGATGTGATTTTTGAACTGATGCGAGCAATCGGGACGAATGGGCCGGTTGGGCCGGGGTTTCCGACAAGGGGCCAAGCTTCTGGGAATATCTTTGACGTGTCAGCGGTTAAGATACCGCACGACGGGCGGCCAGTTGGAGAGAATGAAGGCCGAAACAATGCGGCGGCGTCTTTAGTGGGTCAATATATCCACGAGGGTGATGATTTTAATAAGGCATGGCAGAAGGTTAGCGCTTGGAATGAAGCAAACCCGGTGCCGCTTGAGCCTGAAGAGCTGCACAAAGCCGTGGTTTCAGTTTTCAAAAGCCACCAGCGCAATCATCCAGAATCTAAGCCCATAGAGCCCACCAGCGAGCCCATACGGATTAAAAAGCCGCGCACCGTTGTAAGCGCCTTACCTGCGAAGCTGCACAGCATACCGGGCATCTTAGGCGATTTCGTTAAGTGGTACATGGAGACAGCACCGGCGCCACATGTAGAGATGGCGGTTCAATCTGCCCTAGCACTGGGGAGCGTGGTACTTGGCCGCAAGTACGTGACAACAGAAAGCAATTTTACCAGCTTGTACTTCTTAACCGTGGCCAAGAGTGGCACCGGCAAAGAATACGGCAAAAAAGCCATAGAGAAGATTCTTGATGCGGCGGGGCTTGATGGGCTTATAGGCGGCAGCGGATACACCAGCCCCGGCGCGGTATATTCAGAGCTTCGGGATAGGCCGACACACATCACCGTGATTGATGAGTTTGGCAAATATCTGCAAGCTTGCAGCGCGTCGGGGAATAGCCAGCTACAAGAGGCAGTAACAACACTGGTTGAAGCTTTTGGCCGATTGGATGGTACTTTAAGGCCCCGAGCTTATAGCTCTATGGGTCTGACAGAAAAGCAGCGCGGCGACGTGGAACGGCTCAAGGTGACGCGGCCAGCTATCACGCTGTACAGCATGACGACGCCGAAACAGTTCTACAGCGCCATAGGCGAGGCAGACATAGAGGCGGGGATGTTGGGCCGGTTCTTAGTCGTCAATAGTGATGCTGAGTGTGGGGCTCGTAAGCGTGGCCAGACCAAAGCAGCGCCACCGGCTGGCGTTGTGAGATGGGCGCAGTCAATGCGGGATGCTGGCGGCGGTAATCTGGCCGGGGTTGAAGTTCACGACGTGGCGCCGAAGACCGTTGAGATTGAGTTCACCCCGGCGGCATATGAGGTGCTTGATGCTTTCGAGGCTGAGAATGTGAAGAGGCGCCGCAAGTTATCGAACAGCGGAATGGATGTTCTCTTGGCTCGTTCGGTTGAGATTGCCATGCGGCTGGCTGCTATTGTTGCGTGCTCTAAGTCGTCGCCAAGGATAGACCGCGAAGCTATGGAGTGGGCTGTCATATACTCCGGGCATGCGTTCAATGGACTCGTTGAAGCCGTGGGTAAGCAGATGACCGGCTCCGAGTTTGGCGCAAGGCGTCAGGCAATACTTGAAGCTGTATTGGCAGCTGGTGAGCGGGGCATGACTGACAGAGAATTAAAGCGGCGATTTAAGAGGCTTAAGCCGAAAGAGCACGCTGAAGCGGTGCGGGCTCTGGTGGATGCTGGCGAGATTGCATTGGTTGAGATTGACCACCAGGGAGCAGGCCGGAAGCGTCAAGCTTTTGTGGCTGTAGAAGATGAGGCTGGTTATGCCCATTAAGGATAAGACTTTGCGGGCATGTCTGGACTGTGATGCGGTTTGGCGTGGCGCCGTCTTCTGTCCGTTTTGTGATGAGCCAACAGGTGAGCCAATAGAAGAGACGCCTGCCGATGTTTATCTTGAAGTTATGCTGGCCCTTCTGCCGGATGATACCAGGCACGATAACTGACGGCTTACACCGAAATGAATCTTTTTCGGTGTAGGGTATCACCGAGCGGCCCAAGCGGCCCAACCGGCCCACATGGGGGAAATTGACCCCAAAAAGGGAATAATTAAACCCATGTGACACGACCTCAAAAAACTGATAGAATTGCCATGGCCCTAAAAACCGGGCAACGTCCTAAAAAATCCCTGAATTATAATTATGGCACAATTCGTCACCGCTCTGGTGACATATTGATTTCAATGATTCCGCGCACTTAACCTAATTAATGTATTTCGCACCGACCCCCTACCCCCCTAGTTTTTTGTATGGCAACGTATGGCAGTTTATAAAGTAGGGGGGTACCCCGGTGCGAAATGACAGAATTAGGTATCAATATAATAGAGTATATAAAATATATAATAATAACAGTCATGTTGGGGTTTCTTTGTTGGCAAAAAATACGTCACCAGAGCGGTGACAGATTATGCCATATTTGCGCAGTGCGTCAGAGATGGGAAAGATATAGACCCGGTTATGGTACTGTTTAACGCAGTGCAGAAGAAACGTACTTTTTGGCATTTGGTTGTTCTTTTCTTGGCTTTGCCTATAATGCGAACAGGGGGCACGATGGCAGAAGCGAAGACAAAAAAGCGCATTAACACGAAGGCCAAGGGCACCAGATTAGAGCATCGGACTATGCGAGTTCTCGAGGCTGCCGGGTATAAGTGTTGTCGCAGTGCGGCAAGCTTGGGCGAGTGGGATATTATCGCCGTTGGACCTACAAACGTTCGGCTGGTTCAAGTGAAGGCCAACCGGCGACCAGGCAGTGTTGAGATGGAAACGCTCCATAGTTTTGTGGCGCCGTCTAATTGCAGCCGTGAAGTGTGGGTCTGGAAGGACCGAGCACGGCAACCGATTATCGAGATTCTTTAGATGACGGCTAAGAAGAAGACGACCAAGAAAAAGGCGGCAAAGAAGCGGGGCCGCAAGGGCGGTATTCAGTTTCTAACCCCTGACAAGCAGAAGCGCTTCTTTCAGGCTATCAATAATAACTGTACAATTCGGGCAGCTTGCGCACTGGCAGGTATGGCCCCGGCGACCTTTCACAAGTACCAGGAACAGCACAGAGAAGGCACGGCTGACCCAAAAATATCAGAATTTATGGAGAAGATAGAGCAGCAGCGGGCCGAAGCCCAGCAGCGCCTTCTCGGATATGTGGAACGAGACGCTGCAGCCGATGGCGGGCACAAGCCTGCGCAGTGGATTCTCGAGCGGCGCCACGACATGATCACAACAGTACGACAAGAACTAAGCGGGCCAGAGGGGGGTCCAATTAAGCATGAAGTCACCGACGCCAAAGACAGGCTCCTGGCTAAGCTGGCTGGCCTCGCTGCCAGAATCGAGCAGGACGACGTTTCTTGAATCGCTAGATGCGGAAGAAATGGCGGCGCTTGAAGATAGCTGGCTATTTACCGCCAGGGCCGAACAACTGCCGCCAGATGGGGATTGGCGGCTATGGCTGATTCAATCGGGGCGCGGTTGGGGTAAAACCAGAACCGGCGCGGAGTGGGTTCATATGATGGCGATGACAAACCCCGGCATCCGTATCGCCCTGGTTGCACGAACCGCCGCAGATGCCCGCGATGTAATGGTAGAAGGCCAATCGGGAATATTGGCGTGCAGTGGTGACGACCGGCCCGAATATGAACCAAGTAAGCGACGCGTCACTTGGTCAAATGGTTCAATGGCCAGCACGTACAGCGCTGACAAACCGGACCAGCTACGCGGGCCGCAGCACCATATAGCTTGGGCTGATGAACTTGCAGCGTGGCCCCGGTGGGATACATGGGACCAGCTCCAGTTCGGGCTTCGGCTTGGCGACAATCCGCGTTGTGTTGTGACCACGACACCAAGGCCACTGGCCAGGCTGCGCCGAATCGCTGAAGACCCGCGCACGCATTTGACACGCGGCGCCACCATGGACAACCGGCAGAACCTAAGCCGGGATTTTATCCGCGCCATTCATGACCGATACAAAGGCAGCACGTTGGGCCGCCAAGAGCTAGACGGCGAGCTACTCAGCCAGCTACCTGGTGCGCTCTTTATGCGCACGGACATCGAAAAGCACCGAGTCAAAGAGGCGCCGAACCTGCGCCGCATCGTTGTCGCAGTTGACCCGGCGGTGACCAGTTCAGACGGGGCAGATGAATCGGGAATAGTTGTCGCAGGTCTAGGCGATAACGGGCATATGTTTATTCTTGACGATATCAGCATGAGGGGCACACCTGATGCAGTGTGCCGGCGAGCGCTCGAGGCGTATCATTTTCATAAAGCTGATTGCGTTGTATTCGAGTCAAACCAAGGCGGCGAGACGTGGAAGAGCATAACCGCCCAGCTCGACAGGAGCGCAGCGGTTAAGCTGGTGCACGCAAGCCGAGGAAAGCACGCACGGGCGGAGCCGATAGCCAGCCGGACAGAGCAGGGCCGTGTTCACTTCGTGGGTATTTGGCCAGAGCTTGAGGACCAACTTACAAACTACGTGCCGGGGCTCAGCAGAAAATCACCCGATAGGTTAGACGCTTTTGTATGGGCATGCACCGAGCTGGACCTGCTGCCAAGCTTCGATATCTCGATTAATCCTGATGACGGATTCGTGGCGAGCTCGTGGATATGATGGCAGAGGTACGCAAAGCAAAAGCGCGGCGAAGATTCGCACCTGTGGGTAGAACGCGGCGCGGACCAGGGGCGCGCAAAGCAGAGGCGCGCAGTAAAGCACTGGCCCCGAAGGTAAAGGCTGTATTTGATAGGTATTACAAGGTTCTGGTCGATGAAGAGATAAAGCGCGTAAAGGGGATGGTCAGAAAAAGCGCAGCCGACCGCGCACGATTCATCGAGCAGATGGCTACGCTTTTGACTATCAGCGGCATTAGAGAAATTGAAGACGCAGGAAAAAGAGACGACCCTGATTTTAAGGTATCGCCGACGTTCTATCAGCAATACTTTAATGAGAAGAAGAACGCAGCCACGGCAATGCTTACGAATGTTGATAATGAGTTCAAAACCAATATGCGCAAGTTTATGGCGCAATGGCTAACCGAGGATCCCGGCATAACTCAGGCAGAGCTTGCGCGTAGAATTAGGTTTTCTTTCTATGCTGACGGGGCCGAGGTCTTAGCACCGAATCAGAAGCCAAGCCGGGGAGTGCTTGAACCGCTGGAACGTGGGCCACGGATTACCCGCGATGTATTCAGTAGGGCCTCACTCATTGCCCGCACTGAAATGGGGATGGCACAGAACAGGGCAAACATCGAAGCACTTAGGGCAACAGGCAGAAAATACAAGCTGTGGATGCCAGAGCGAAGCGACGGCGGAAGAGGCCACCAAGAAATGAAGGGCGTGATTGCCCCGATTGGTGAACCGTTCGAACTGCCTGATGGTACGCCGATGATGTATCCCGGCGACCCTGGCGGCCCTATAAAGCACGTAGCAAATTGCAGATGCGGAATCGCAACACCAACCCCGTCTCAAGTTCGAGCTTATGAGCGCAAGATGGGAATAACTCCGAGCAAATTGACTGAGCTATAGTCAAAAAGGAATAAATAAGATGGCAGAAGAAAAGAAGAACGAAGACGAGACGATGGATATCATCGGGGCCAGTGGCTTGAGCCAGTACGGCGGCAGAATTTCAGAGGAATTTTTGCCTGACCTAAAAGGCGACAAAGCCGCCCGCATGTACAAAGAGATGAGCATGAACGAGCCGGTCATCACCGGCATACTTTACGCTATCAGAACGCTCGTTCGACAGACCAAGTGGGAAATAAGAGAATCAGACGACACGCCAGAAGCAAAGGCGGCGGCTGAGTTTGTTTCTGAGTGCCTGTTTGAAGACATGGAGCAAACCTGGTCGGATACGTTGAGCGAGATTCTAAGCTTTCTCACCTTCGGTTATTCAGTAAACGAAATCACTTATAAAATCAGACGCGGCCCAACGGAAGAAGAGCGGCAGTTTAAATCTAAGTTTTCAGACAACCGCATAGGCTGGCGCGGGTTCCCTATCCGCTCGCAAGAGTCTGTTGATAAGTGGGACATTGACGATGAGGACGGCTCTATTCTTGGCGTATATCAGAACCCGCCGCCGAACTTTGATATGCGCTATATTCCGCGTGACAAGTTCCTGTTGTTTCGAGCTGACGCTCACAAGAACAACCCAGAAGGGCGCAGCGTTCTACGCGGGGCTTATATCTCTTATTATTACAAAAAGAAGATAACCACCTACGAGGCTATAGGAATCAGCCGCGACCTTGCAGGCTTGCCTGTTCTTGAGGTCCCGCTACAAATCCTAAGCAGCAGCGCAAGCAGCGGGGAAAAAGCCGTTCTTGCCTCGATGAAAAATATGATTCAGCGCGTTGGGCGCGATGAGTACGAGGGCTTGGTTATTCCAAGCGAGCAGCTGGCAGACGGCACGCCGAGCGGCTACAAGCTCAAGCTACTAAGCGCAGGCGGGCGGCGCCCCATTGACGTGAACGAAATCATTAAGCGGTACGAGTCGCGCATTGCGATGAGCATGCTTGGCGAGTTCATTCTGTTGGGCTCCGAGTCGGTGGGCTCGTTTGCTTTGGCCGATTCGAAAACAAGCCTTTTTAGTCAGGCTCTAGGTACTTACCTTGATTCAATATCGGCAGAGTTCAACAACCAGGCAATACCCAAGCTAATGCGGCTGAATGGATTTCAGGAAAAAGATTTTCCGAGGCTTGCCTATGACGACATCGAAGTACCTGCCCTTGGCGAGCTTACCGGCGCGTTATCTGGGCTTGTTGGCTCTGGCATCCTAACGCCGGATGACAAACTCGAGGAATACGTCAGGGAGCACGCAAACCTTCCGGCGGTTGATTCGATGAGCGCACGCATGGAACCAGAAGCGGACGCCTTAGAGATGACCGCCGATTCTATCAAGGCATACGGGGAGGATGAAGAAAATGAAAACGCATAACATCGCAGCACCGGAGGGCTTCCACTGGATGCAATACGAGGGCGGCCCGGTTTTAATGGTTGGCGAGTACGCGCCGCATGATGGCGCGGCTGAATCAGTGGCCTTTGAAGTCATTGACGAGCACAACCCCGACAGGCTGCCGCAAGCTGAGCCGGTAGAGCAAGGCGCGGAGTGGGATAAAATCTACAATGCGATTCTTGAGCGCACTGGAAACAAAGAGCTAGCAGCAGCAACGGCAACCGCCAGAGTAGGCAAAGACCAGGCAGAACCGGCACCGGTTCAAAAGCGGCGCCTCTTGTTCGTGGTCAGTCAACCGAGCAATTTAGACCGCGTCAGAAAATCGCAGCTTTGCGGCGTTGAGGGCCGAGTATTTAAAGAGCAATATTTAGAGCCGTTAGGGCTTGAGCGTTCAGATGTTGAAGTAATTGACATGAGCGAACTGGCCGAGCACCAAGAGGCGCAACCACTGGCGGTCATTGCGCTTGGCAAAGCGGCCCGGTTGGCACTTGGCAACGTGGCAGACTTTAGCTTGCCGCACCCGTGGAGCATTCGAAAGAGCGGCGATAAGCGGGGAGAGCTTGCGCGTAAGTTTAAGCGCATAGGCCAGCTTTTAGAAAAGCAACAGAGCTACCAGCCACCGCTTGGTGTTCAAGATGCGGCGGCGCGTGGGCTGATGCTTAGGGCCAAGCATAAGCGAGGCGGAACAGAAGTAGGCGTTGCGCGGGCTCGTGATTTAAAGAACGGGCGGCGCGTATCTATTGATACAGTCAAGCGCATGGTTGCATACTTCACGCGCCACGCTAAAGACCTAAACGCTCCAGCAAACAATAACCCCAAGGATAAGGACTACCCCGGGGCGGGGCTTGTGGCTTGGCTTCTTTGGGGCGGCGACCCCGGGCGGCGATGGGCTGAAAAAATTGCAGCGCAATACGAGAGGGAACAGGCCAAGAAGGCCGTAAACATTTACAAGGCAGACAAAGCTAAGCGCATCGTTTATGGCGTGGTTTTAGACCCCTACATTGTAGACGCTCACGATGATTATTTGAGCCCCAAAGAGATTGAAGAAACGGCGCACAATTTTATGATTTCAAGCCGCACCATTGGACTTGACCACAACGGCGCCACCGATGCGCAAGTGGTTGAATCGTGGGTTGAAAAATACCCAAGCGACGAAGACTACAAAAAAGCTATAAGCGGCGAGGCGCACCAGGCTTATAAAAAATCTTTTGGCGATGACTTCACGCACTCAGGCTCTTGGGTTCTTGGCGTCAAGCTGAGCCCAGAGACCTGGGCAAAGGTCCAAGCCGGGGAGCTGAACGCTTTCAGCATTGGCGGCTTCGGCACCCGTGAAAACATAGAAGCGTCCGACATGCCCAAGGTTGAATTTATAAGTGGTTGACCGAATCTCGGTAATAGGCAATAATTCGAGCAGGTCGAGAATCTGACCTAGCAAGTCCCGAGTCAGGGCGAAAACAATCAAAAAACAAAAGCGAGGCAGGCCATGGGCAAGCGTCGAATTACTGCGCTTAAAGACGTTAAGACTCTTGAAGTCTCTCTCGTTGAATCAGGCGCAAACATGAAAAAACGATTTCCAATCATGAAATCACGGAGCGACCAAATGGATGAAATCCTGGTGGAAGTGTTGAAAGCTGAGGGGCAGAGCGAAGCCGTCGAAAAGCTTGAAAGCATTCTAAAAATGGAAATGCCAGAAGACGCAAAAAACGCAGTCTTGGCAGCTATGAAACTTCTTGAAGCCTATTCTGACATGATGCCCGTAGGCGAAGCTCTCGCAGCTTTGCGTTCTGCATCAGGCGAAGAAGAAGCCGAGCCTAAAGAGGCAATGGAAGAAGAAGCCGAAAAGATGGAAGAGGAAGAGGCCGAAAAAGAGGAAGAGTCAGACGAGGAAAAGCTGATGAAATCTCTAGGCGACCTCCCCGAAGCGGCAAAAGGCGCAATGCAAGCCATTTGGAAGCGTAACGAAGAGCTGGCCAAGAAACTCGAAGACCGAGAAAGCGAGTTAGGCGTTGAAATCGCCAAGCGTGCACGTCGTGAGTACCTGGCAAAAGCTGAAAAAACGCTCTGCAACATCCCAGGCCACAGCCTGGAGCAAGTTGTTGATTTGATGATTGATGTAAAGGCGCGTGATGCTGATTTAGGCGACCGCGTCGAGAAAGCCTTGGAAGCTGCAAGCGCAGCAATGCAAGGCGGGCCGCTTCTAGTTGAAGCTGGTCGCAATGTGCCGGACATGAGCGCGGGCGACCCGTGGTCTAAAATCCAGCAAATTGCAAAATCAGAAGTAGAGGCAAGCGGAGGCAAGCTCAAAATGCCTGCAGCCATTGCTAAAGCAATTCAAACAAACCCGGCACTGTATCAAGAATACAACGAGCAGCGCCAATCTAACGGAGGGCGTTGATCATGGCTTATGATTACAACGGGCAATCAATTATCATTACACTGACGGCAAACGCTGATTTGTCATCAAAACAATATCACTTTGTAGAGCTAGACGCTGACGGAAAAGTAGGGGCATGCAATGCAGCCACCGATCGGCCTATCGGGGTTCTTCAGAACACACCGGACGCATCAGGAGAGGCTGCGACTGTTTTAGTTGTAGGTATTTCCAAGATTAACTCTGACGCTGCACTTGATGAGAACAACTTGATCGGGCCAAGCGCCGATGGTCAGGCTGATAAGAAAATCCCAGGAACAGACACAAGTGAGTATATCTGTGGAACCATGCTCACCGCAACCGGCGGCGCTGGTCAAATTGGGACAGCGGCCATTAACTGCGCATCACCTGCGCGTGCAGCATAAGGGGAATTAGGATATGCCTATTACAACATCAGAAGTGCATGTTGACCAAGCACTTACAAACGTATCAATCGCATACGCGCAGGATCAAAATAGCTTTGTAGCCAGCCGTATTTTTAACAGTATTAACACTTCGCAGCTTTCTAATAAGTATCACGTCTTTGATAAGGACCAGTGGCTTAGAAGCGAGGCGGGTCTACGTGCAACCGGCGCCCCAACTCGTGGCGCTAACTTCACAATGAGCACCGGAACGTTCAGCTGCCAGCAGTATGGCGTTCACATGGACGTTGACGATTACGTTGCGGCAAACGCTGACGCGGGCGTCGACATTCTGACAAGCGCAACCCAGTATGTAACTGAAAAGCTACTGCAGAAACGAGACGAAGTTTTTGCGGCGGCGGCTTTCACAACCAGCACCTGGACAGGCTCAACTACTGGCGGTGATATCACACCAGGCACCAAATGGAGCGCGTCAGGCGGCACACCAATTAAAGACATCCAGACGCAGCAGGATGCGGTTCATGCCAAAACTGGCCGGAAGCCTAACGTTCTGCTTCTTGGAAAAGACGTTTACACAGCTTTGCGTGATTCAGACGATATCTTAGATAGAGTCAAGTATTCTGAGCGCGGCATCGTCACAACTGACTTGATGGCCTCACTCTTCGGAGTTGATGAGGTTATTGTTGCCGGTACAATCCTGAACTCTGCAGCAGAAGGCGCTACAGCCGTTTACACTTCGCCAGTCTTTACGGCTGACGATGCGCTCTTGATTTACCGTCCACAAAACCCGGGCCTTTTGACCCCGGCGGCTGGCTATATGTTCAGCTTTACCGGTGTTGCTGGTGCAGACCAGTACGAAGGACTCCGCACTCTTCGCTACCGCATGGATCAAAATCACTCAGAGCGCATTGAAGCTTTGAGCGCGTTTGACTTCAAGGTAACAGGCGCTGACTTGGGCGTGTACTTTGATGCGGCAGTAGCTTAATCAGATGATTTTTCCAACGCGGGACATCGAAGGCAACGAGGGCACCATTAAAGCATGGACCCCGTTGCCAGGTGCCCGCAGTTGGCCAGCTTTTCGCCGGATGATGACATCGGGAACTCTTGTTGAAGTTCCTGATGAATTGCTATGCGCAAAGCTACAACCGAAAAAAGAAAAGCGCAGCAGGGGGCGACCCCGTAAGAGGGTAGAGCCATGAGCTGGTCTTATAGTGATTCGCTAAGCACTGACCGCGACTTGTTGCGGTTTAAGATTGGCGATGTTGACACAAACGAGCAGCTTTTAAGCAATGAGCTTCTAGATGCGCTTTTAGCATCCCGAGGCAGCCCGACACTTGCGGCAATTGACGCGGTGGAAGGTATCCTCGCAAAGTTTGCCCGCGACATAGACCGCAGCGCCCTGGGGCTGGGCGGGGCTCGTTCTCAAAAAACGCAGTTCTATCGCGATTTGCTCAAAGAGCTAAGGGGAGAAGCTGCTCGCGGCGATACTAGCATCTTCTTTGGTGGTGGTTCCATATCTCAAAGAGACTCAAACCTTGATGATTCTGACGCACCCCTTACCCCGTTTAGACTTGACCAGTTTAAGAACAATGGGGCTTAGCCATGGCGAAGGGTTTCAAGCTAGATATTGATAACGAGTTCGCGGAATTTGCGGGTGGGTTTGCTGATACGCTTGGGGTTGAGGTGGCGAACAGCCTCCTTTTTGCTGGCCAGGTGTTGCAGGGTGTCTTAAAGGACAGCACTTCGGAAAATCTATTTAAAAATCCCAAGGGCACACTGAAACGAGCTTGGACCGTTGGCCCTTTGAAGGTTGGCGACAAGGCTTTCAAGGTCGATGTTTTCAACCGTGTACCCTATGCGGCCATTCATGAGACTGGCGGCGTGATTCGTCCTAAGCGGGTCAAGGCGTTAGCTGTGCCGAATCGGGACTACCGGCCAATCATTAAGAACGGCTCACCTATAGCGCCGAGGGAGTTTGACCCAGGCCGCACGCTTTTGAAGTTTTACCCCGCAATAACGCCGGGAAGGCTGCGCGGCTACCTGGTAGACAAAAACACCGGACAACTGGCCTACACCCTGATGGCATCGGTCACAATCAAGCCGACAAGCTACGTTACCGAAGCGATTGATACAGCCCTGCCGGAAATTCTTGAGATTACCGGGGGCGCCGTAGTCTCTGCAATGGGCAAGGCGGGCTGACATGGGAACGCCAGCAAGAAAGCTGATTCTTGAGAATCTGCAAACAACTTTTGCGGGTGTCACAACCGGCAACGGATACAAAACGACTGTAACCACTGTTCAAGCTCTGGCGCGTGGCTACTTCGACGTAAAAACAGGTGAGCGGCCTTTTATTGGATACGTCCCAACGTCGGAAAGCTTCCAGCACCAACCAGGTGGCAATATGTACAGCATTATGAACGTATCGGTAATTGGCCACATTACAGGCAACACACTGGCCGAGCGTCAGACAAAAATAAACAACCTTATCGATGATGTGATTGCAGTCTTGAACGTGGACACCACTAGGGGCGCGAACGCAATCAGTACAACGGCGGTGGGCGTAGAGACGGACGAAGGCGACCCTGACGCATACGGTGACGGAAGCTTTGTGATGCAGACCCAAATAAAATACATTCGAACAACGGCGGCGAGTTAATGAAAAAAATTAAGTATGTAGGCGATGACACATCATCAATCAGGTACGGTGACAGCTTGCTTAAGAATGGCGATGTTTTAGAGTTATCTGATTCTGACGCTGAGCAGCTTTTAAAATCTGACCGATTCGAAGCCGTAAAGACAAAAGCGAAAAAAGCCGCAAAGGCTAAAGAGACACAAAACGAGGGAGCTGAATAATGGGCGCAAGCACTGATCACGCACTAGGCAGAAATCTACGGTTCTTCTGCAAGAAAGAAAGCGCCGCGGGCGGCGCGTATGGAACAGCAAGCCAAGAAGCCTTGGCCGGTGCCGATGCTGCCAAAGTTCTATCAACTTCAATGGAATTTACCGTTACGCGCAACGATCGGATGGATGCAAGAACCAGCCGGTCAGTCATGGAGCGAATTACCGGCAAGCAGGAGGTGAGCTGGTCATGTGAGAGCTATCTGTTACCAGCTGGCAGCACAACGGCGCCAGACATTGACCCGCTGATCGAGGCGGCTATGGGCGGGGCTTTTGGTGCAAGCACTGCCAAGACTTACAAGTTCTCTGACTCCAACGCACTGCCAACGGTTCACATGATGCGAACGGCCAACGGTGTGCTTCGTGAAGATTTGTTTGGCTGCTACGTTGAAGAAATGGGAATATCTGCAAGCGGCGGTGAAGAGCCTAGAGTCAGTTTTAGCGGCGGGGCTTTTAATTATGCGTTGACCGGAACCGGCGAAGCCAACGGGGCAGGCTCTAGCACTTCGGCCCTTTCCGTTCATTCGGGCGAAGGTGTCAACTTTATGGTGGGCTCTGTTATTACCTTAAACGGTGCGGAACGAATTGTTACGGCCAAGACCGGCGCCGATGCCTTAACCATTTCGGCCAATCATTCTTGGAGCGATGACGCCGACATTACGCCGTCAACTTATACGGAAACCACCGCAGGAAACCCGGTCAACGGTATCAGCGGAAGCCTGACGCTTAACAGCGTTTCACTTCCGGTGACTTCTTTCGATGTAACCGTAACCAACGGAATCAAAGCACTTTCAGACGAAGCCTTTGAAAAGGGCGCCTCTGATTTCGTGGCAGGGTATCGTTCAGTTAAGGGAAATATTTCAGTGCGAGCCCGAAAGGACTTTATCAAGTCACTGGCCCAGCGATATGTCCAGCTAAACGGCACCGACCCAACCGCAACCAACTATGACCCAACATTCTCAAGCGTTGCGCTTGTTGTAACAATGGGCAGCGCTACCGGCTTAAAAGTAGTCGCAACAATGGCCAAGGTTGAAATTGATTTCGCCGGAATTGAAATCCCGGAAGCAGAGGAGGCGGTTTTAAGCCTACCGTTTACAGCACTAGGAACAAGCGGCAGCGATGAGCTAACGCTGGCCTGGAACCAGTAACATAAACAAGGAAACCAAAAATGACATACAACGCGGAAGACGTAAGGGTATACGTTCCGAAGTGGAACGAAAACAGAGAAAAGCCAGAGGCTGAGCAGATGAGCGCGGAGCTTGCGCCGATGACGGGCGGCGAGCTTCGAGCAGCACAGCGGGCAAGCATTGGCAAAGATGGCAAAGTGAGCCTAAAGGCTGCAGAGGCAGCCATCGAGAAAATTATTAAGGCGCGGGTGGTAAAGCTTGACGGCGCCTCAGATATTCTTGATCGGCCAATTGCTGACGGCGCAGAGCTTTGGGAGCGTGGGGAGCAGTCTTTAATCGATGAGCTTTATAACGCAATAACGGAAATCTCGACTTTGTCGGAGGGGCTCCGAAAAAAATAGAGCTGGCTGCTAGATTCTTTTCTAGTGGCCACGCCTCTTTAAGATGGAAGTGCTCAAAGTGCAGAGGGCCAGAGGCGGAAGAGCACGACAATAAAAGAGAGTTTAGAAACTGCGACAGCGAAACGACGCAGAATCTAGCTTTTGACTTTGCGCCATCGCTTCGGCGGTGTCCCTGGTCGCAAATTGACCACGAGACCATGCAAGCGGTTCAGTGGTTTACCGATTGGCGGGATTATCAGATTTTGCCATTTGGTAGCAGCAAGCTTTTAGATGAGCCTGCTTATGTGTACGATGTGATTCATCACGCCAGTGTGGTGATAAAAGAAATTGAGGCAGAAACCGCTAAGCGGCAAAAGGCCGAGATGGACAAAGCAATGAAGAGGAGCCGAAGCCGTGGCTGATATGAACAAAAGTATAAATATCGAAGTCACGGCCACGGATGACGCCAGCAAGCCAATCGAAAAGATTGGCAAAGAATCAAAAGGCTCGCTTTCAGCGGTCAAGCGATTTGGTGCCGGTGCTGCTTCGGCATTTGCCAAGGTTGGCGCGGCTGGCGTTATGATTAACCAATCTATTGAGCTGGTCAAAAAGTTTCGAGATGTGGGCATGATTGCCATCGAGGCGACCAGGGCATTCGTTGACGCTAACGATCCCCTGATTAAAAGCTTCGACAAGACATCGACCTCGGTTAAAAAGCTTGGCGCAGGCGTGGGCGTGATTCTTATGAAGGGGCTGAACGGGGCAGCAAAGGCCCTAGATCCTATCATTAAAAAAACCCAGGCATGGCTTCAGAAAAATCAAAACCTAATAGGCTTGAAGCTTGTTGAATACATTGAACGCTTCGCTAAGTTTTCGCTAGTTGTGGCCGCCAAGGGGCTTATATTAATCAGCAAGATTACAAGCGGCTTATCTATGACATGGGTGACGCTGAAGATTGCTGTCAACTCTTACTATGCTGCGCTGCTAAGCGGCGGCGCAAAAGCTCTTGAAAAAATGGCAGCTTTGGCCGATGCAGTCGGGGCCGATGG
>Ga0208919_1001083_pt1 | contig 16288 bp, 21 predicted proteins | sample 4_EtaG_FD_184076 | JGI IMG/M metagenome (GOLD analysis project Ga0208919, IMG submission 184076) | Marine viral communities from the Subarctic Pacific Ocean - 4_ETSP_OMZ_AT15127 metaG (SPAdes) (version 3) | ecosystem: Environmental > Aquatic > Marine > Oceanic | place: Pacific Ocean | collected...
GTAGTGGAAACGTAGATAAAGCATTACCTGTAGAAGTAGGAGATATATAATGGCTAGATTTGCAAAAGGTAGTAGAGCATTAGCGATCTCTGATAGATCAGGCGCAGCTTTTCCATATAGAGAAATGGTTAAAGAATGGACTGGTGCGTGGGTGCATATTTCTGAATTTGAACCTAAACAACCACAATTACAACCACATCCTGTAGGTGCTGACCCACAAGGTTTAATGCATGCAAGACCTGCTAGAGTTGAGTTTCCTGTACAAGATCTTTTACCTAACAATCCTTTTACAACTACTGCTGCATCTAAAACTTTAAGTGTATCTTATCCATCAAATCAAATAAATGATGGAACTACTTATGTTAGATTTCAATCTGTTAAAAACCCTGTAGGTGGTGTTGCTGTTTCTACTTTGCAATTGGAGACTACATTAAATGGAAACATAAGTGATTCTGTTGCTACAATTACTTTAACAGATGCAACCGAGTTTCCAACTTCAGGTTTTATTATGATAGAAAAAATTGACACAACCCCTGACACAACTAATTATGGAAAATTTTTAAACGAAGTAATTCAATATACAGGTAAAGCTGGTAACAATTTAACGGGATGTACACGTGGAACATCTGCACCATTTAAAGGAGTAACTCCATCTTCTACTACAGCAACTACGCATAGCAGCGGAGCAAAAGTTTTTGGATCTTATTTAGCAACTGCTATCGGAACAACAGTTCAAACAGGAGCTCAACCAGCAACTCAAACACAATATAATTCTATAACAGTGCCTTTAGTATCCAATGCTTCAAGCACAGAAACAGGAGGCGGTTTTCAGTGTACAATTGGACCGATAAATGATAGGGCTTAATTATGTCAGGAATTAGTTATAATACATTAGTTACACAAATAAAAAACTACACAGAAGTAGATGCTAACGTCTTTACAACAGATGTTTTAGAAAGTTTTATTTTAAATGCCCAACAAAGAATTATGATGGATTTACCCATGGATTCAGACAGATTCGTGGAACAAGGTACAATGGCAACAGATGTAAACACTATTAGAGTTCCAGCAGGAACATTATTTGTAAGAGGTGTAGAAGTATTTAATGCCACAAATTCTACAGAAAAAGGTACATGGTTGGAAAGACGAGACCAAACTTTTTTAAGTGAATATGTAGGAAGATTAACAGGTCCAGAAGGTTCAACAACTTCAGGAGCAGATGTTACTGGAAAACCTAAATACTACTCTATGTTTGGTGGAGCAACAGGATTATCGGATACTACTTCAGGATCCATTTATTTAGCACCGACTCCAGATGCTAATTACATATTTAGAATATATTATAATAAAATGCCTGCTACATTAGAGTCTAGTAATCAAACAAACTATATTAGTTTATATTTTCCTCAAGGTCTATTATATGCTTGTTTGGTAGAGGCATATGGATTTTTAAAAGGTCCAACTGATATGTTGACATTATATGAGAGTAAGTATAAAACTGAACTACAAAAGTTTGCAGCGATGCAAATTGGAAGAAGAAGACGAGACGATTACACGGATGGTACAATAAGAATTCCAATCGAGTCACCGCCTCAGTAATAGGAGAAAAATATTATGGCAATAACATCGGCAGTATGTAACAGTTTTAAAACAGAAGTTTTACAAGCTTTGCATAATTTTACAGCATCGTCTGGCAATAGTTTTAAATTAGCTTTATACACAAGTAGTGCTACTTTAAATAAATCAACAACAGCTTATAGTTCATCAAACGAAATATCTAACACATCAGGATCTGCTTACACAGCCGGAGGAAAAGCACTTACAAGTGTAACTCCTGCTTTATCTACAGACACAGCTTGTTGTGATTTTGCAGATATTAGTTTTACTTCTGCTTCATTTACAGCTAATGGTTGTTTAATATATAATGATACAAACAGTGATAGAGCAGTTTGTACAATCGCATTTGGTTCAGATAAAACTGTAACAAGTGGAACTTTTACAATTCAATTTCCAACAGCTGACGCATCTAACGCAATACTTCGTATAGCATAGGGAGAAACTCCTTATGTCGGTTACCCGAACATTTACAGTCACAGTAGTTAGCACCGGTTCAGGTAATAAATATTTCATAGATGGTGTACAGCAAGCTACATTAAATTTAGGTGAAACAGGAACTTATAAATTTGATCAAGCAGATAGTTCTAATTCTAGCCATCCTTTAAGATTTTCTACAACAAGCGATGGTACCCACAATTCTGGCAGTGAGTACACAACCGGTGTAACAACCAATGGTACACCTGGTCAATCAGGGGCCTATACACAAATTGTAGTCGCATCTTCTGCACCAACTTTATATTATTATTGCACAAACCATTCAGGAATGGGTGGACAAGCAAATACTATTGATGAAGATTCTTATGGTGCTTTAAATTGGGGTTCAAATCGTTGGGGTGTTAAAGAAGCATTTAATGTGGGTTGGGGTGCGCAAGCATGGAATGATGGTGAATGGGGAAACCTTGCCGATGTTAATCTTACACTTACGGGAGTTTCTTCTACGTCATCAATAGGTTCACCTACAATTACTACAGAAATAAATACAGGTTGGGGACAAGATGGTTGGGGTGTTGAAAACTGGGGACAATCAGGTTTAGTCGTAGCACTTACTGGTGTTGAAGCAACTACAGGTATCGGAGAAGACGTTAGTTGGGGTAAACAAACTTGGGGATCTACAACAACTGGTTGGGGTGGAGAATATTATTTAGATGTTGCAGATGTAATGGGTTTAACTGGATTGTCTACAACGTCATCAGTTGGAGCACCAACAGCCATATCTGATGTTACATTAACACCAGATGGTCAAAATGCAACTTCATCAGTTGGAACAATTACACCAGTTGATGTAATGGGATTAACTGGATTAGGTACTACGTCCTCTGTAGGTGCAATTACACCAGTTGATGTAATGGGATTAACTGGATTAGGATTAACATCAAATATAGGAGCAGTAACAACAAGTGGTGGAACACTTATTAATTTAACTGGACAATCAGTTACATCAACCGTAGGAGCATTAACCCCAGCTGATGTTATGGGATTAACCGGGGTTAGTTCAACTTCAACAACAGGATCTGTTGTAGTTAACGAAGGTATGGGATTGACAGGAGTTTCTGCAACTGCTAGTGTAGGTAATGTAGCACCTTTAGGTTATCAATCTATTACAGCTGACCAAAGTGCTGGATATAGCTCAATTACAGCAACACAAAGTGCAAATTACACTGCAGTAAATGATTGACAATGAGTATAAAACAAATTAAAAAAAGATACTAATTAGGAGAACAAAATTATGGCATCAACATATACACCTCTCGGCGTAGAATTAATGGCAACCGGTGAAAACGCTGGTACATGGGGAACAAAAACTAATACTAATTTAAACATTGTAGAACAAATTGTTGGGGGATTTATAACTCAAGCAGTTGGAGATTCTGGAACACCAACAGCTCTTTCAGTTTCTGATGGATCAACTGGAGCAACACTTGCTCATAGAGTTATTGAATTAACAGGTTCTATTTCTGGAGCTAGAGTAGTAACAATTCCTCTTGATGTTCAAACTTTTTATATTATTAAAAATTCAACTTCTGGTGCTTATACAGTACAATTTAAATATGTTAGTGGTTCTGGTGATACTGTAACATGGTCTGCTACAGATAAAGGAACTAAAATTATTTACGCAACAGCTAATGATGGAACAAACCCTGACATTATCGATGTTATGGCTACTTCATCAGAAATAACTTTAGCAAATAATAATGCATTAAAATTAGCAGATGCTGATAATTCAGCATTTGTAGGTATAGATGCACCGTCAACAGTCAGTGGTTCTTACACATTAACACTACCGGCAGCTGTAGGCTCTGCTTCTCAAGCTTTAGTAACAACAGATGGAGCTGGAACTCTAGGGTTTACATCGACATCAACTTTTGGTATATCAACAGGAAAAGCGATTGCAATGGCAATTGTTTTCGGATAAAAAGATTAAAGGAGAATAAAAAATGGCAAACCCAAATATAGTAAATGTAACATCAATCGTAGGTGGTAATCTAGGTTGGAATTTAGGAACAGGATTAACTGATACTTTAATGACAGTTGATTCTGATAAAATTGTAAAAATTAATAGAATTACAATTGCAAACGTTGATGGGTCAAGTGCCGCAACTTTTAATTTATTTATTGACGGTTTAACAACAGCTGGCGCAACAGGTATTTCTGCAACAGGAGCAGATGCAACAGTTTATTTAGCAAAAACAATTTCAGTCCCTGCTGACGCAACCTTAGTATTATCGGACACACCTATTTATATGATGGAAGGTGATATCTTAAAGGGTGGAGCTAGTGCTGCGTCTGATTTAGATTTATTTATTTCATACGAAGTATTAGACGACGCATAGGAGATAATCAGCTATGGCTAATGGCGGAATTATTGGACCTACATACACACCTACCCTAAGTGATTTAATAACTCAATTTACATCCCCCGGAACTTTTAATAGAGGTGTGCCACAAGGAGACGTTTTAGTAGTCGCAGGTGGTGGTGGTAATTGGATTAATGCTTCAGGAGCTGGAGCAGGAGGTGTAATATATACACCAGCACATCCATTACCGGCTTCAGGAGTTCCTGTAGTTGTTGGAGCAGGAGGAACAGGAGTTCCTGCTAATCCTTACGCACCTGCACAAGGTGGAGATTCTCAATTTGGAGCTGCTTCACCTATTGGTACAGATGGTGGAGGAGGCGGATCTAATGATGGAAATTATGGTGGTACACCAGGAGGATCGGGAGCTGGAGCTACTTACGGACCATCTGGACCACAGAATACTTTTGGAACAGGTGAGTCTGGTCAAGGAAATAATGGTGGAAATGGTTATAGATTACAACCTCAATTTGGAAATAGAGGTGGTGGTGGTGGAAAAGGTGGCGCTGGAGCGCAAGCACCAAGTGGACCTGATGGAGTTCCCGGAGGTAATGGAGGAGCTGGATCAAATTTTGCTCCAACATACGGAACTCAATACGGTGAAAATGGAGTTTTTGGTGGCGGAGGAGCGGGATCAAATTCTCGTGGTAATGGCGCTGCTACTGGAGGATCTGGAGGTGGCGGAGACGCACCTACTTCTGACCCTGGATCATCAACTGGACCTGAATTTGGAATAGCTAATACTGGCGGAGGTGCTGGTAGTAATCCTAATTACCCACAAGCAGCTTCTATAAATGGTGGTTCTGGAGTAGTTTTAATTAAAGAATCAAACGTATTACAAAATACTAGTGGAGTTTGGGATATGGAAGAACTTTTATCAAATGTTGAAGCTGGTACTTGGACAAGTTAAAAAATATTTTTGGTAGAAAATTTTATTAAAATAATCTACTATATTAAAAGAGAAAAATTATGGCACACTTTGCAAAATTAGATGAAAATAACATAGTAGAAACCGTTATTACTTTTTCAAATAAAGAAGTAGAAGAAAATGGTGGAGATCTTTCTGTAGAAGCAGAAAACTTTGTAGCTGCTAGACACCCTGGAACATGGAAACAAACTTCATATAATTCAAATTTTAGAGAAAGATATGCAGGCATTGGTTATTCTTACGATGCTGCTAAAGATGCTTTTATTGCACCACAAAATTTTCCATCATGGACATTAGATTCTAACAATTTATGGCAACCTCCTGTTGCGCATCCAACTGATGCACAATGTGATTATACATATAATGGAGAACCATATAAATATATTGATCCTGTTTGGAATGAAGAAGATCAAAAATGGCTTTCAATACATGGAGACGATTCAACATATCAATGGGATGGAACATCCTGGTCCCAAAGTTCTAGAGATTTATATAACGGAGAATAGTTGCAGCTTTAGAAAACGGTAATTGGTCATAAAACTAGACTTTTAATACCTTTGTGGTAAATACAGATAAGAAAGTAATTTATGAATTTTAAAAATGGTTTTTGGTTTTTTGATAGAGTAATACCTAAAAAATTTTGTAACGATATTATTCGTCATGGTAATTCTAAACAAGAAGAGTTAGCTTTGACTGGTGGTTTTAATAGAAAAGAAAAAAAAGATTTAACTACAGAAGAATTAAAAGATTTAAAAACAAAAAGAGATTCTAGTATAGTATGGCTTACTGACGAATGGATTTATCAAGAAATTTTTAGATATGTTCATTTAGCAAATAAAAATGCAGGTTGGAATTTTGAGTGGGATTGGGGTGAAAGCTGTCAATTTACAAAATATAAACCAGGTCAATACTATGGTTGGCATCAAGATTGTTGGCCAGAGCCTTATACAGAAGAAAGAGGTAAAAATTTTGTTGGAAAAATTAGAAAATTATCTGTTACTGTTAATTTAACTGAAGGAACAGATTACGAAGGTGGTGATTTAGAATTTGATTTTAGTAATCCCGAATTACCAAATAATATAAATACAGCTACTCAAGCAAGAGCATTAGGAACAGTTATTGTATTTCCTTCTTATCATTATCATAGAGTAAAACCAGTTACAAAAGGCACTAGATACAGTTTGGTAATTTGGTGTTGTGGTAAGCCTTTTAAATAATGGAAACAAAAATTATAGATAATTGGTTAAATAAAGATTTAGTTGAATACTTAAATCATTATTTTTTATATGACTTTCCTCACTACTATGGTCATAAATCTCGTGATGAAAATAAAGATTGTTTTTACGTATCTATGTTAAATCCTACAGATGCTTTAAATAATTTTTTATTTTATAAATTAAAAAAAACTTTAAATAAAAATTTAAACTTAGAAAGAATGTATATTAATATTCAACACCCTAACATGAATGGATCTTTTCATTCAGATGAGGGAGACATTACCTGTTTATATATGGCAACTAAAACACTTAATAATAATGGTCAGTTTCAAATTAAAGGAGAAGGCAAAATTGATTTTGTTCAAAACAGATTAATAGCTTTTGATGCAAAAAAATTACATCGAGGATTAGCTCCTACTAACGATGTAAGAATTACTTTAGCTTTTAAAACACATGTTTCTTAAAGAATATAAAATTAAAGATATGGATTACATAGATATTTTAAAACAAGAAGTTATTAAAGGCATAGATAAATACCATTCATATAGAACTAATGTAAAAGGAAAAATGACATATTGGAAATTTTTTACCCATCAAAGTAAAAATTTTCAAAAAGTAAAAGATCTTTTATATGAATATCATATGTATGAAGCTTGGGGTAACATATTAAATAAAGGAGATCATGTTGCTAAACACAATCATACAGCAAACCATGAAAATTTTCCTGTTACTGCTAGCGGTGTATTATATCTAACAGATATTGGACCTGGAACTAATTTTGTAGATTTCAATAAAATTATAAAACCAGAAATAGGTAAAATAATAGTGTTTAGTCCTCACTATAATCATTTAGTAGAAAAATATAATGGCAATGAAGATAGAATTACAATAGCATTTAACGGAAGGATAAAAGAAAAATATGAGTTTTAAAGATACTAAATACAAAGTTATTAAATCAGCAATATCACAAGAACTAGCTGATTTTGTTTATAATTATTTTTTTATGAAAAGAAGGGTTTCAAGATTTTTATTTGATAATAGTTATCTTTCACCTTACAGAGATGATTATGGTACATGGGCTGATAAACAAATACCAGAAACATATTCACACTATGCTGATATTGCAATGGAAACTTTATTAGTAAAACTTTTACCGTTAATGAAAAAAGAAACTGAGCTAGACTTATGTCCTACTTATTCCTATGCAAGATTGTATAAAAAAGGTGATGAATTAAAAAGACATAAAGATAGATCTAGTTGTGAAATTTCTACTACATTAAATTTAGGTGGAGATTCTTGGCCAATATTTTTAGAACCTAATCTTAATGTAGGAGTGCCCGGAGAAAACGGATGTACTTCCGAAAGTAATAATCCTGGAATTAAAATAGATTTAGAACAAGGTGATATGTTAATTTATTCTGGATGTATATTTGAACACTGGAGAGAACCTTTTACAGGACAAGATTGTGGTCAGGTATTTTTACATTACAATAACGTAGACACACAAGGAAAACAAAATATATGTGATGGAAGACCTTTTTTAGGTTTACCTTCAACATTTAAACCTCAATCTAATGAAAATTAATAATTTATTTCCTACACCTTTGAGTCTTTCGCAATATGCAAAACACTCTGAAATAAAAGATTTACTAGTTAAACATTGTTTACAAATAGAATCTACTCATAGATCCGGTGGTGATAATTGGATATCTAAAAATTTATATAATACATGTAATACTTATAATATTTTAAAAGATAGTATATTTGATGATTTAAATAAATGGATAGAAGAAGAAGCAAATAAATTTAAAAACATATTAGGACAAACAAAACCTATTGTACCTGTTAAAGGATGGTTTAATATATACAGAGAAAATAGTTTTCAAGAATACCACAATCATAATTTTAATTATATATCAGCCATCTATTATTTAAAATCAAAAGAGTCTGATGCAAAAGTTAGTTTTAAATCACCTATTCATCCCAATATAAATGATGCTGATTTTATACAAGATAATGCATATACTTGGTCTTCGTGTTCTGTCATACCTAACGAGGGTGTATTATTATTATTTAAATCAGATCTTAACCATTGCGTTGAGCCTCAAAATATAGATAATACCAGAATAAGTTTAGCTTATAACTACGATTTGAAGAGATAATTAGTCTTCATTTTTTAACAAATAAACTGTATATAGTATATAATTATGCTACAGAAACTAGGATTTTTACCCGGATTTAACAAACAAGTAACCTCAACAGGAGCCGAATCTCAATGGACAGGAGGTGAAAATGTACGTTTTAGATATGGTACACCTGAAAAAATAGGTGGTTGGTCTCAATTAGGCGATAGTAAATTAACCGGTGCAGCTAGAGGTTTGCATCATATGGTTAACAAAGCAGGTATTAAATATGCAATTATTGGAACCAATAGAATACTATATGCTTATTCTGGACAAGTATATTATGATATACATCCTTTAGTTAATCCATCAGGAACAGCTATTACAAATGCATTTAGCACATCTAATGGATCACCGACTGTAACTATTACATTTGGTAGTCCACATAGTTTTGAAGCTGGGGACATTATATTATTTGGTGAAACAAGTACGTTTAGCGCTATTACAGGTTCTAATTTTGGTGCTGCAGATTTTTGTGATAAAAAATTTATGGTAACAAGCATACCCTCTGCTACCACTATAACTATTACAATGGATGGTAATGAAGGAGGAGTAGGAGCTACAACTTCTGGAGGCATAACTTTTTTTCAATACTATCATGTAGGTCCAGCAGAACAAGTTGGGGTTTTTGGATGGGGTATATCTCAATGGGGTGGAACATCAACTGCACCTCAAACAACAACTTTAAATGGTGCATTATTAAATGACGCTAATGGTACTGGTGGATCAGGAACTAGTATTACATTAACATCCACACTTAATTTTCCAACAACAGGAACAAATTTTATTCAGGTAGGCACTGAAGAAATTTCTTATACAGGCGTATCTGGAAATGATCTAACCGGTATTACAAGAGCTGTAAGAGGAACCACTAGAGCTGCTCACAGCAACGGTGCTACTGTAACTGATTACAGTGGTTTTTCTGGTTGGGGTCAGTCATCAGTTGATACGGATACTGTTGCCGAACCTGGTATGTGGGCATTAGATAATTTAGGAAGTACACTTATTGCTTTAATCTCTAATGGAGAATGTTTTGAGTGGGATGCAGACGCTACAAATGCTACAAACACTAGAGCTACGATTATAACAGGTGCACCAACAGCATCTAGAGATATGCTAGTATCTACTCCTGATCGTCACTTAATATTTTTTGGAACAGAAAAAACAATTGGTGATAAGTCAACACAAGACGATATGTTTATAAGATTTTCATCTCAAGAAAATATTAACGACTACGCACCAACAGCAACCAATAGTGCTGGTACACAAAGACTGGCCGACGGATCAAGGATCATAGGAGCTGAGCTTGGTAGAAATGCAATTTATATTTGGTCTGATACAGCTTTATTTACCATGCGTTTTGTAGGTCAACCTTTTACATTTGCTTTTGAACAAGTTGGAACTAACTGTGGATTGATTGGTATGAATGCAGCCGTAGAAGTTGATGGTGCTGCTTATTGGATGTCTGATAATGGTTTTTTTAGATACACAGGTAAGCTAGAATCTATGGACTGTTTGGTTGAAGACTATGTTTATAACAATTTAAATACAACATCTAATCAAATGGTTTATGCAGGTATTAACAATTTGTTTGGAGAAGTTACATGGTTTTATCCAGAATCTGGATCTAATGTTAACACACAATCAGTTACATATAGTTATTTAGACTCAACTGCTAAACGACCTATATGGTTTGTAAATGCAAGTAGTTTATTTATTAGAACTACATGGCAAGATTCTTCGGTATTTGGTTTACCTCATGGAACTCAATACGATGCAGGCACTGATACATCTTTTGATGTAACGGGAAACACAGACGGAATTTCATATTACTATGAACATGAAACAGGAGTTAATCAAGTAAGACTAGGGGTAACGACAGCTATACCAGCTAATATTACCTCTGGTGACTATGACATTACACAAAAAGTTGTTAGAGGAGCTGCGACTAATTTAGGTGACCTTAGAGGTGATGGTGAAAATATTATGAGAGTTAGTAGAATTATACCTGATTTTATATCTCAACAAGGAACCTCTATTGTTCAATTAGATTTAAGAAATTATCCTAATGATGCTTCAGCTAGCTCATCACTTGGACCTTTTAATATTACATCTGGCACTACAAAAGTAGATACACGAGCTAGAGCAAGAGCTATAGCCCTTACAATATCTAACACTGCAGTAGATACTAGTTGGAAATTAGGAACTTTTAGATTAGATATACATGCTGGAGGAAGACGGTAATGGCTATAGATAAAAAAATGAATTATGAAATACAAGGTGGTGTAAAAAATTACAGACCTTCAAAAATGGTGACTGTACCAAAAATTGCTAAATCATCACCAGATACACCTACAGCTAAGTTAGCTTATATTACACCTGAAGAAGAAAAAATACTTATAGATTTAAACTTATACGGATCATTAAAAGGTAAACCAAACAGAGGACCTGGAGGCATACCTTCTTTAGAAGGAGACTTTGGTGGATCAGGAGGATTTGGTGGTTTTCAAGGTGGTGGAGATTATAGTTCTGCAGAAACTGGTAATTTTTCTGGATTCGATGGAACAGGAAGTGGTCCAGAATTACCTCCAGGAGTAGATCGAAAACCAAGTCAAGAAGCACAAAATATAAGAAGTGCAGCAATTGCAGCAGGTGCAGGTCAAAGAGTCAACCCAGGTTTTTTTGATAGTAGAAATACTGTAAGTCCTGCTGAATTAGCAAGAGCAAAAGCATTTGCACCACAAGCGTATAAAACTAATCGTAGTAGGGGTGTTATGGATTTTATTACAGGTGGTGGAATAATGGGTGGATTAATTAGAGGTCTTGGACAAAAATTTGGTTTAGGAAAAACATATGATCAACCAACTTATGATATGTCTGGTTATAGTAGTTTAGGTTTAGGTGGATCAAATCAACCAGGTTTTGGTGTACCTAATTTTGAAAGTGGTGATGGTGACTATGACATGTTAGGAAATAAAATTAATGAAATTACAGGTGAAATAATTTCTCCTACTGGAGCAAGTCTTGGTTTCTTGGAAGGTTATCCTGGTCAAAAAACAGGTATAGAAACTATTGTACCAGTTACAGGTGGAAGCTCTGATTATACTAAATTAGTAGAACAATTTCTTCCAAAAAGCACTATGCCAGAAGACGATGAATTATTAGGTAGTTTTACATCAAGATATTTATCAAACCGTACAAAAGAAGAAAAAAAAGCAATTGAAGATATGATTAATGAAAAATTTAAATATGACTACAATAGTTTTGGTTTAGAAGATATGGACGGTAGCTAATGGCTAAGATAGTACAAACATTAACTAGAGCAAGTTCAGAGTATCAAGAAGATGTAGCACAGTCTTTAGTTAGAGATTTAGATGCAGTGTTAGAAAAACTTAACACTACATTTCAAGAAGAGTTAAAACAGGAGATAGAAGCTAGAAGTTTCTTTTTAGATTAATGGCAGTAGTAAACCAATATAAATTTGTAGGAGTAGACAACAGCACTAGTGGTGCAGCATTAACTCCTTTTGGCTCAGGTAACCCTTTAGTTAATGAAACATATTTAATTAAATCAATACTAGTTACTTCAGCTGGTACACCTACTGTAACTATTTTAAATAACAGTATTACAGCTATTAAATCAGCAGCATTAACAGCAGACACAACAACAGAATTATTAACACAGCCGTTAATAGTAGAAGGTGGAAAAATCTTTACAGTACAATCAAGCACTTCAGATTCGTTTGATGTAGCTATTAGCTATTTAAATATTAAGAAAGAGGTAGTAACATAATGACAGATATACCAACATTAATACCAGAAAAGATAATAACAACAATTAAGAACAAAAAAACAGGTGAAGTTTATGAGACAGAAGAAGCTCTAAAAGCTGCTAACATACCTGAAGAGGACGTGCAAAGAGACGTAACAGTTATTATGCCACCTCTTGATTTGTTCGCAAAAACAAAGTAAAGTGGCAAAACCATGGCAATAACAGATATACAAATTTCAGAAGAATTAATGACAAACGCACCCTCTATTAAATATAGAGGTCAAGAAGGTCCTAAATCTCCACAAGAAATGGAGATGATGGCTGATGCTATGTTACAAGAAGAGTACGAAAAATACGTATATGACTTATTAGAACAAAGACCAGAAGCAACACCTATGTCTTTTGAAGAATTTAGAAGAATGGTTATTGGCGAAGGACAAATGTCCGGTGGTCAACCTTTACCAGAAGATCCAACAAAACCAGTAAACCCTTTTCAACCAAAACCTATAGGACCATTACCAGATAAAAGACAGATGGCTGCGTATGGTGGTATCATGGGTATGGATGGTAGACGTCAATATGGTATTGGAAGTTTTTTAAAGAAAAAGATTAGAAATATTATACCAAATGAAGTATCAAAGGTTGCACAAGTTGCAGCACCTTTTATTGCACCATTCAATCCACTAGCTGCAGCAGTAGCAGGTGGTCTTGGATCTTTTGATCAAACAGGAAGCATAAGCCAAGGTCTTAAATCAGGATTAATGAATTATGCTTTGGGTCAAGGTGCTAGATATTTAGGTGGAGCAGATTTTCAAGGATTACAAAACCCATTTACTAGAGATGCATTTAGCATGCCAACAGGTAGTGGTGGTATAAAAGAATTATTTAAAGGAAAATCAGAGTTTGTTCCTTCAGGAGATATAAATGTAAGGTTAGATCAACAACCAAGTAATATTAGTTTAGCTACAGGTGATGGTTCAGCCATGGAGGCTTTTTATCAAGGCGTAGCTCCTAAACCAAGTGATGTAGTATCAAAAACACAAACAGGAAATATATTAAAAACAATCAAAGACTTTGCATTAGACAATAAACTTTTAACAGGTCTTGCAGCTGGAACTTTAGGAGCTGCTGCTCTTATGGGTAATATGGAACCAGATGAAATACAAGATTTACAAAGAGGTGAAGGTCTAGATATAGAAGGTATTAGAGCAGAGGTACAAGAAGCTATGTTAGATGAAACTGGTGAAAAGCTAGCAGCACTTAGAGTTAAATATCCTTTCTTAGGAAGAAGAGATACTAAAGACATAGATGCCATGGGAAAAGCTATGGGTGGTAGAATAGGATTTTCTAGTGGAAGAAGTGCGGATTACTATTCTGATATGTACATGAAATATGCTCAAGACATGATAAAAGATGGTAATGCACCTATGGACATTGAAGACTTTATAAAAATGATTAAAGAACAAGAAAGAACAAGTAATGCTCAAGGTGGTAGAATTGGGTTTGATAATGGTGGTGGTATTATGATGGCTTCAGCACCAGATCCTATGGATGAGAGAAATAGCATGATGGAAAATCTTGCAATGCAATATTATGGCAGACCATTAAAATTATTAAATGACAAAGAGATTATTGAAATAGAAGAAATGATGGACGAATTAGATCCATATGGGAGTAAACCAAAGCCACGAAAAAATAGAACCATGGCCCAAGAAGGTGGAATCATGGACCTTGGTGGTATGGAAAAAGACTATAGAAACACTGGTGGTTTTGTAGACCTAGGAGCTAAAGAAAAAGCGGACGATGTGCCTGCAAGATTAAGTGTAAATGAGTTTGTATTTACCGCAGATGCTGTTAGAAACGCAGGTGGTGGAGATATAGATAAAGGGGCAGAAGTTATGGAAAACATGATGAAACATTTAGAACAAGGTGGACAAGTATCTGATGAGTCACAAGGTATGGCTGGCGCACAACAGATGTTTGAAACATCGGAAAGATTAAGTGAGGTAATATAATGGCTGTACAACAAACACAAGCACTTCCACCACAATATGTAGAAGATCTACAACGAGATTTAGGAACACAGTTAACAGCTTTAACTGCTGCACCACTTAATACATCAAAATTTGCACCTACAGTTGCTGCTCAAGATCAAGCGCAACTTGATGCATACAAAATGGCTACAACACAAGGCCAAGGTATAGGTTCATTTCAACCTTACATTACACAAGCCGGAGCATACTCAGGACCACAAGCTTATCAACCTTTCATGTCTCCGTATCAACAAGATGTTATTGATGCAACACTAGCAGAATACGATCAACAAGCAGCAGCTGGTCTAGCAGGTATAGGTCAACAAGCAGCTATGTCTGGTAACTTAGGCGGTGGTCGTGAAGGTGTTATGAGAGCACAATATCAAAATAAATCTGACATGAACAGAGCATTGTTACAGTCAGGATTATTACAACAAGGTTTCACTCAAGCTAATCAATTAGCTAACCAAGCTTTTGGTCAACAACAATCTTTAGCTTCACAAGTCCCAGGGTTATACGGAGCAGACATCGGTACTTTAGGGTCAGCGGGCGCGACTCAACAAGCACAAGCACAAGCTCAACTAGATGCTACAAGAGAAGCAAACAGACTAGCAGCTTATGAACCATATGAAAGATTAGGTTTCCAACAAACAGGTATAGCAAGTATTGCGTCTGGAGCACCGGGACAATATCAATCTATGGTAACACCTAATCCTACGCCGTTGCAGAATGCGTTAGGAATAGCATCAGTTACTGGAGGATTAATGGGTAACTACGGTGATTATTTAAGAGGTGTAAAAACAACATAATGAATAACAACAACTTATATAAAAGACCGATGTTTAGAAAAGGTGGATCTGCTGAAGGCGGAATTACATCTGGACTACAGAGACCTGGTTACAATGTAGGTAATAGAGTTACAGAAGTTATGGATGAAATGAGATCAGTTATGCCTCAAAGAAATACACCTAAACGTAGATTTAATGATTTCTTAATTGACTTTGGTTTAGATATTGCAACTAGATCTCCTATGGGTGGTGGAGTAGGTGGAGCAATCAGCACGGCACTTGCATCAGCTAAAGATCCATTTGCTAAATTTCAACAATCAAGAGCAGCAAGTGAAGGTTTTGATGACAAGTTAGCTCTTGGTGCATATGATGTAGTTAAAGGAGAACAAGCTGCAGAAAAAGATTTTGAACAGAAAAAAGATTTAATTAGATTAGAATCAGAACTTAACCCTAAACTTAAAAAAGTATTTAGAGAAGAGATACCTGAAGTTAGAATAAATAATTATGCAGATTCTTTACAAGAAAGTGACTTTGATTTTATTAAAAACAATTCTATGGAAATTGCAGAAGACATAGTTTCGTTTAACGTATTTAAAGAAAAGAATCCTGATTCCGGTGCAGCTAAGAAAAATTTTAGAGGTATACTTCCTTACGAGTACGATAATAAAGGACAACCAGTACCTAACTATGAGAGTATTGCAGTAGGACAAGTTTTTTATAATCCTGAAGACGGACTATTCTACGAAAGAGTAGCCGAAGAAGGTATAATCGGAACAGATTTTAAAGCACTTGATCCTTTCACATATGAATAGGAGATTAAATGGCGTTAAGATCAGGTATTGGAATAACCGAAGAAACAGATAAAGAAAAAGATAAACAGAAAACCATTACAAGAAAAG
>Ga0208919_1001084_pt1 | contig 16280 bp, 26 predicted proteins | sample 4_EtaG_FD_184076 | JGI IMG/M metagenome (GOLD analysis project Ga0208919, IMG submission 184076) | Marine viral communities from the Subarctic Pacific Ocean - 4_ETSP_OMZ_AT15127 metaG (SPAdes) (version 3) | ecosystem: Environmental > Aquatic > Marine > Oceanic | place: Pacific Ocean | collected...
AATACAGGTATTGAAATTGTAAAATTAAATGAAGTTTTAAAAAAATTACCGGGTGGTAATACAATTGTAAGTCCATTATCAACTAAATGGACAACAAAAGAAATAGCTGAAGGTATAAAATATGCAAATGAAATAGGTGGTGGTCTTACTGCATCTATTAGAGGTAGAGAGGGCGCTAATCCTGCAGAAAAAGCAGCTACATGGTTTTATAGAAACTTATTATTATTTCCAAAAGGTATATCACAATTAGCAAAAACAGTTTTATCTATACCTACACACTTACGTAATTTTTTTAGTGCAGGTGCTTTCGCTGCAGCCAACGGAATATTTTTTGACGGATTAGCTAACCCTGGTTTGTTAAAAAATGCTTTTGCAAAAGGGATAGATTTATCCGGTCTACTTAAACTTGGACCGGGAAGTAAAGAAGCACAAGCAGCATATAGAGAATTACTAGAACTTGGTGTTGTAAACTCACAAGTTCAAATAGGAGATTTAATTAATCTTTTAAGAGATGCAACAGGTAATCCAGGTGTTGTATCCACAGACGCAATACTAAATCCTTTTATGACTAAACTAAAAAAATTAGGTAAATTTTTTCAAGGTAAATATGTGGCAGAAGATGATACATGGAAGATCACAAATTATGTAGTAGAACTAGACAGAATAAAAAATGCTGCAGTTAAACAAAATATTATAAAAAATGTTGATGAAATACCTCAAGAAATATTAGAGGGTTTTAAAAAAGAGGCAGCAAATATAGTTAAAAACACAGTGCCAAATTATGCATACGTTGGATCTATTGTTAAGACTGCAAGAATAGCACCAATTGGTAATTTTATGTCTTTTCCATCTGAGATAATTAGAACTACAACTAACATTGCAGAACAAGGTTTAAAAGAAATGAAACATATACCAGCAGCAGGTGAAAAAATTATAGGAAGTAATGTTACACCATATGTAAACATAGAAGGTAAAGGCCTTGTTAAAAATAATAATGTTAATTATGGCACAGGATTTAAAAGATTAACAGGTATGGCAACAACACTAGTGGCGGTTCCAACTGCAGCTGTAGAGGGTGCAAAAGCAATTTACGATGTAACAGAAGATGAAATACAAGCTTTACGTCAGTTCGTTCCGGAGTGGTCTAAAAACTCAACTTTAATACCTATTAGAACGGATGATGGTGATTTACGTTACATAGATTTTAGTCACAGTAACGCTTACGATGTTTTAGCTAGACCTTTTAGAACTATAGTAAATAATATTATAGCTGGTGAACAAACAGATCAAACACTATTATCTGGATTTGTAGATGGTGTTGGTCAAGCTAGTGCTGAAATTATGAATCCATTTATTGGTGAATCTATTTGGACTGAAGCTACAGCAGATATAATTGTAAGAGGTGGTAGAACAAAAGAAGGTAGACAATTATACACGGAACAAACACCTGCTGGAAACAAAGCTGCAATTAGATTTTTACACTTAGGTCAAGCTTTAGCTCCATCATACAGACAGTTTCAAAGATTAGGTCAAGCTGCTTTTGGAACACCTACTAAACGTGGAGATGAATTAACATTAGGACCAGAGCTATTAGGTTTTATGGGTTTACGTCCTATTAAAGTAGATCCGTTAGATTCTATGGGTTTTAAAATATCTGAGTATCAAGGAGGTATTAGAAATGCTAGAAGAGAGTTTACAGGCGGTTACTTTGGAATATTAAGAGGCGGTAGAATAAAACCAAACGATGTTATTCAAGCATATTACAACTCAAACAGAGCAAGGTTTTTAGTGCAACAAGAAATGAATAAAAATATAAGCGCTGCAAATATTCTTGGAGTTGATGATTCTAATTTAAAACGTGAATTTAAAGACAGACAAATTAGTGATGCAACTTTTAATAGTTTAGCTAGAGGTAAGTTTCAACCATATTTCCCGTCTGAAGATATACAAGAAAGATTTAAAGAAATTGCAAAAGATCTTGGAGATCCAAATGTATTTTTAGAAGTAAAACCAACTTTAAAATTAATGGAAAGAGAGTTTAGAAGTTTACCATTATCAGGAGCATTTGAATCTGATATAAACGACTTTTTAGATGAAGAATCTATACTACCACAATTACCAACTTCTGTAACAACAGCACAACCCGTTGTAGCAGGGCAAGTAAATGCACCACAAACGGGTCAAACAAATGAATTGACACCAAATGAGTTGGCGTTACTATCACCATCAGAACAAATAATTAGGTTAAGGGATAAGAATAAAACAACATAATGAAAAAATCGGCATTACAAAAAATAGAAGCACACGAAAAACTTTGCAGAATTATGCAAAAACAAACCTTTGAACAAATCAAAGAAATAAAAGAACGTGTGTCAAGGATGGAGAAGATGATCATGGGTGGAGGCGGAGCTATAATATTGGCTTTACTCATGAACGCCATACAATAATGAAACTTTCACGTAACTTTAGTTTAGCAGAGCTAATCAAATCAGACACTGCAATACGTAAGGGAATAGATAATAACCCTAACGCAGACCAGATAGAAAAATTAAAATTACTTTGTGAAAATATTTTACAACCGGTGCGTGATCATTTCGGTAGAGTAACCGTGACCAGCTGCTATCGTAGCCCTGAGTTATGTGTAGCTATTGGCAGCAGTTTAGATTCGCAACATACCCGTGCGGAGGCAGTCGACTTCGAATGTATGGGTACAAGCAACGCTGAAGTCTTTGACTGGATCAAAGCAAATTTAGATTGGGATCAAATGATACTTGAGTTCTACACTCCTGGTGAACCAAACAGTGGGTGGGTCCACTGCTCCTGGGTTGCTGAGAATCCACGTAAACAATTATTAAGAGCGTATAGAGAAGACGGTAAAACTAGATACAAACCTATTATAGGTGATGCTATAGACTTAGGCTAAATCCAAGCTCGTAATTCTTCACCCAATACTTCAGATGCAATATTAATTTTTTTACGCAGAGACTTTTGTATTTTTTCATCAACAGTTTTTTCTGCAATAATATCTATGTAAGTTACGTTTTTCTTTTGTCCAATACGGTGTGCACGGTCCTCTGACTGTAAACGCTTCTCTAGGTCATATCCGTTAGAATAGTATATTACGGTGTTTGCAGCCGTCAAAGTAATGCCATAGCCGCCCGTAGACGGTGTTCCTACCATAAACCGGCACTTAGGGTCGGACTGAAATTTACGTATATTATCTTGTCTTTCATCTTGAGGTGTAAGTCCATAATAACTAACAACTGACCCTGGACCATGGACCTTTTCTATTTCACTAACCATATTCTGTATATCTTTTTGCCAGTGTCCCCATATGATTGCTTTACCTTCTATTTCATCTAGCACATCCATTAGCTCTGTAATTCTATTACTTTTTATTTCTTGTGTAGTACCATCATCAGCAACAAAGTGACCACAAGTTATTTGTTGTAATCTCATCAACTGTGTAATCACAGTCATAGTAGAAGTAACTTTACCATTTAAAGTAGCAAGAGCATGCTCTTTCATTTGTTTGTATATCTTTTCTTGTTCTTTACTCAAAGTAATATGACGTTTAACCCAGTTCTTTGGAGGTAAATCTAAACAATCTTCTTTTAAAACTCTGTAAGAAAAACCTTTTAATTTTTCGGACAACTCCCCCATGTTTTGAAAAGCATGAACAACTTGTATTGATCTACCTCTAACATGCATAGTTTTCATTACAGCATATCTATTTCTAAAAGCATAATAAGATGCAAAGTCTAATAAGTATGGATCTAAAAATTCACACTGTGTATATAAATCTAAAGGGTTTTTAGTTACAGGAGAACCCGTCATAATACGTCTGTACTTTGACATCTTACCAATACGTAAGATATTTTTAGTTCTTTGAGCTGAGGGAGTTTTAATTGTTGTAGACTCATCTATGGCCATCAAAGTTCTGTGAGAACTTAAAAATTTTGAAGCAAACTTTACACCTTTTTCTGTTGATAAAGCTTCTACATTCATAATTAAAATATGTAAGTCTGTTCCTGTTTGAAACAAAGTATCTAATTTTTCTTGTTGTGTTTTATTTATGTTTGATTGCCACAATACCGTCACATTCTCTATATGTTTTGGTAGATGTGTAGGTATCTCTTGTTCATACCAAGTTTTTATTACACCTTTGGGAGCTATAATTAATGCACCATCTATCTTACCTTTATCATAAAGCATGGACATATTATCTATTAATACTTTTGTTTTACCTGTACCCATCTCCATAAAATAGGCATAGGTTTCTTTGTTCCACGACTTTTCTAAAGCAGTCAACTGATGCTTGTATGGCTTTGTTCTAAATTTATAATTCATCTTTCTATTGACATTTGTATATAGGATGTTATATGATTTGTCAATGTCAGAAAGTACGAAATATGAGAGTGTAAAAAATAATTATACTACTACAGTATATGTTATTCAGGAAATTTCTGGTACCAGAGCAGGAGCTCCTAAAATAAATATTATGGGTGCTTCTCACTATGGTCAATTTAAATTTGTATTACCAGAGTTTTCACAAATGATACATTCACCTGGACCTTTAGTTTATACCTTAAGACAAAAATTAAAAGATTATAGAGCTAAAGATTATTTACTACTTACAGGTGATCCTGCTATTATTGGTGTTGCATGCTCTATCGTATCTGATATTACAAATGGAAAATTTAAATTGCTCAAGTGGGATAAACAAGAAAGAAAATATTATCCTATTGAAATTAACTTATACGAGAAAGGAGAAATAGATGAGCGTTAAACAAGTAATAAAAATGCCTGACTTTGAGGCAGACCAACAAGATGCAATGAAAAATACTGGAGGTATTCAATCACTTGCAGATCAAGTTGAAAGATTAGAGGAGATGCAAAAACAACTTGAAATACAAGAGGAGGCAATAAAAGAAAATAAAAAACAAATCCAACATATATCAGGTGAGGTTATACCCACTATGATGTCTGAAATGGGTTTAGCAGAATTAAAACTTCATGATGGATCACATCTGAAAGTTTCGACGTCGTACAGAGCTCACATTAGTGAAGCTAATAAAGAATCGGCGTATAACTGGCTTCGTGAAAATGGCTTAGGCGATATAATCAAAAATGAGATATCCGTATCGTTTGGTCGTAGCGAGGATAACAAGGCGGCTGATTATGCCGAACTTGCAAAGAGTAATGGGTTTCAACCAACACAAAAGATGAAGGTTGAGCCCATGACTCTAAAAGCGTTAGTCCGTGAACGTATAGAGGCAGGTAAAGAAATGCCAACGGAAATTTTCGGAGTATTCTCTGAAAATAAGACTACAATAAAAAGGAGCAAATAAACATGAACCAAGTAGCAAATAAAAAAGAAGGAGCACTGCAAACAAATTTGTTTGAAGCAGATGCAAACCAAGGGGCTCAAAACATTTCGCAAGAAGATCTTGCGTTACCTTTCTTAAAAGTTTTGGGTCAGCTATCTCCAGAGGTAAACAAAAGAGATGCAAAATATGTCGAGGGCGCAGAACCCGGCAAGATCATAAACACTGTTACCAATGAGTTGTTTGATGAGATACAAATTGTACCTTGTCATTATAAAAGACAATACATTGAGTGGCAGGACAGAGGTACCAGCACTGGTGCACCTGTTGCAATTCACGAAGCTAGTAGTGATATCATTAGTCAAACCACAAGAGGTAAAGACTATAAAGATAGATTACCAAACGGTAATTATCTTGATAACACTGCACAACACTTTGTGTTAGCTGTAGGTACTACACCACAAACAGCTTTGATTTCTATGAAAGGCACACAATTAAAAGTGAGCAGAAAATGGAACTCAATGATGATGGGTATCAAAATGCAGGGTAAGAACGGACTTTTTACTCCGCCAACATACAGCCACATTTACAATCTAAAAACTGTACAAATGTCAAACGACAAAGGTACATGGTTTGGATGGGACGTAAGTAAAGTTGGACCAGTTACAGATAAAAATATCTATGACATGGCTAAAAACTTTGCGGTAAGCGTAGGTAAAGGTGAAGTTGAGGCGAAGCATGGTAACGGAGAAGCAGACTCCAAACAACCATACTAACCGTATCCTAGGTAGTGGGCAGTCACGCGAGAGTAGGCTGCCCACGTTGCATTTGTTATGATAGAAAAATTTAAACAAATATTTACAGGATTAGACCGTGCTCACGGTGTCACTAAAGTAGGTGAATCAAACGGTAACGGTAAAAAGATAAAAGGTGTATCTTTTATTAAAAGAGAACCAGTTACAGATGATCTATGGCAAAAACATTTAGATGGCACAGATAGTTTAGGTGTCATACCTATTAACGATGACAATAATTGTAAGTGGGGATGTATAGATATAGATTCTTATGCAGGGTTTGACCACAAACAATTAATAGAAAAAATTAATAAATTAAATTTACCACTAATAGTATTTAGATCTAAGTCTGGTGGTGCTCACGTATTTTTATTTACAGAAGATTATGTATCCGCAAGATCTATGCAAGATAAGCTAATGGAAATAAAGGCTGTATTGGGATATGGCGGATCAGAAGTTTTTCCAAAACAAACAGAATTGAAATCGAAAGATGATACAGGAAATTTTTTAAACTTACCATACTTTAATTATAAAAATACAACAAGGTATGCCTTCCATGGAACAGGTCAAGCTGCTACACTAGAAAGTTTTTTTGAGCTGTATGAAAATATAAAAGTAAAAGATGTCGATAGTATAAAAGTAGAAAGACCTAAATCAGATTATAACGATGGACCGCCGTGTATTGAAACACTGGCTATGAATAAAATAGGTGAAGGTGGTAGAAATAATGCACTGTTTCATTATGGTGTGTATGCAAAACAAAAGTGGCCGGGTGAATGGAAATCAAAATTAATTTTATTTAATGCAACTGCAATGGAAAGACCATTGTCAGATTCAGAGGTACAGATAGTTGTTACACAACATGATAAAAAAGAATGGGGATACAAATGCAAAGATGAACCAATGTGTAGTATGTGTGATAAAACATTATGTCGGACTAGAAAATATGGTATTGGTCAAGAGATACTATTTCCTGGGCTAACCGACCTCCAGGTAATAGACTTGGAGGACCCTTACTACTATCTCAATGTAGACGGAGAAAGATTATACTTAGAGAATGTAAAATACTTGAGACAACAAAGTTTATTTCAGGAGGCATGTATGAAACAATTAAGGAACAGACCACCAACATTAAAAGAAAAAGATTGGGTAACTATAACAAATTTATTATTAAATGGCGCAGAAGTTACAGAACCTGCGGAAGGATTAAGAACAGAAGATCAACTACAAAATCATTTAGAAGAGTTTTGTTTAAACAGACAGGTATCTACAGATAAAAACGATTTGAAAAAAGGTGGTGTGTGGACATCAGATGGCTATCACCATTTTGTATTTGATAGGTTTTATCATCAGTTTCTAATGCGTAGAAGATGGGATCTTGGATACTCAAGAACAGCACAATTACTAAAAGAAAAATGTGATTGTGAAAATAAAAGAATTGGTAAAGAAAAGTTATCTGTATTTGTAGTTAAAGAGTTTGATAAAAAAGCAGATGACTATAAACAAAAAGTATTAAAAGAAGAGGAACCATACTAATGCTTAATCAAGAAACACTTTTTGAAATAGAAAAAATTGACGAAAAAGAATCCAATAATGAAAAATCTATAAAAGGAACAATAATGGAATTAGAATGTATGGTTGAATATATAAAAAAAGGTTACTGGGTTGCAAAAAGCATGGATCCACAATGTCCTTTTGATTTTGTGGCAGTAAAAGACAAACATAATATTGAATTAATAGATTCAAAATGTGCATCTTATAGAAAAAATGGAACTATAATTAATAGAGTTTTAAAACCTTATCAAAAAAAATTAGGAGTTATATTAGCTGTAAGAAATTTTAAAAAATGAAAACAATTGTATTAGGACCACCAGGCACAGGTAAAACAACTACGTTGTTAAACAAAGTAGATGACTATTTAAAACAAACAGATCCTGATAAAGTTGGTTACTTTGCTTTTACACAAAAAGCTGCATACGAAGCAAGAGACAGAGCTATAAAAAAATTTAATCTTACAGAAGACGACTTACCATACTTTAGAACACTACACTCACTAGCATTTAGAAAACTTGGTGTAAAAAAAGAAGACGTAATGCAACGCAGACACTATGTTGATCTTGGAAACAAACTAGGTTTTCCTGTTAACTATGCTAGGTTTGAGGATGATCACAACGGTATTTTTACATCTGATAGTGAATACTTAAGAATAATAAATCTCGCAAAGTTACGAAATATTACACCAGAACAACAGTTTGATTTAGCAGAACACAACAGTGATCTTGAAAGAGATAAGCTAACTATTATTGCAAATGAGATAGAACGATACAAAAAAGAATACAATCTAATAGATTTTAACGACATGATATTACACTTTATAAAATCAGATAAGTCACCGAAGTTTGATGTAGTATTTATAGATGAAGCACAAGATCTATCATTAATGCAGTGGGATATGGCAAAAAGTATTTGGAATAAAACAACAGATTCTTTTATTGCAGGTGATGATGATCAGGCAATATTTAGGTGGGCAGGTGCAGATGTAGATTCTTTTATTGCACAGAAAGGTTTAATGGTGCCACTTACACAATCACACAGAATACCAGCAGCTGTGCATAACGTTGCTATGAATATAATAAACAAAGTTAGAAATAGAATAGATAAAACTTGGAAACCAAAAACACATCAAGGAGCTTTGTCTAGGTATGATGACTTTGAACAATTAGATATGTCTTCAGGTGAATGGTTAGTTATGGCTAGAACTAAATACATGTTAAACGAGTTAGAAGACACATTATATAGAAACGGTTTGTATTACAGAAACAAATTTAAAAAAACTAAAGAACAAGAATTACACTATGCTGCACAAGACTGGGAGAACTTACGTAAAGGTCAACCTATAGCATACAAACAAATAGAAAGAATTTACGGATACATGAAAGATAATACAGATAAGAAAAAACTAAAAGGTATGTTGAAGGATTCTTCTTACGATATAGATACACTTAAACAATCTTATGGTTTGAAAACAGATAAACCTTGGTTTGAGGCATTTGATGATGCACCAAGTCGAGATGTAAGCTATCTAAGAAAGATGAGAAAGAATGGAGAAAAACTGAACGAAGACCCACGAATAACTTTGTCAACTATACATGGTGCAAAGGGTGGTGAATCACAGAACGTTGTATTATTAACTGATCTCAGTGAAAACACAATGAAGGCATACGAAAAAAACCCAGATGATGAGAATAGATTGTTCTACGTTGGTGCAACAAGGACCAAGGAACATCTACATATTATATCACCAAAACAAGAATACAAAGGATACAGTATATGACAGACAAAAATATGTTCAAAGGAACAACGTACTCTTCATTAGAAGAGCAAGTAGGTGGCAAACATTATAAAAATTTTCGCATACAACCAGCAGAGTTTATTAATGAAAACAAACTTTTGTTTGCGGAAGGAAATGCTATAAAATATATTTGCAGACACTCCGTAAAAGGCAAAGCGCAAGATATAGAAAAAGCAATACACTATTTAAAAATGATACTGGAAAGAGATTACTCATGATACAGAAACCAATGTTTAGCCCGCAGGTAGAGTGGCTACCACCAGAATCTTTTCCTGACTTATCTAAGTATGATGAGATAGCAATAGACTTAGAAACAAAAGACCCTGATCTTAAAACAATGGGATCTGGTTCTATTACAGGTAGATCTAAAATAGTCGGTATAGCCTTAGCTGTCGAAGGATGGTCTGGATATTATCCAATAGCACACGAAGGTGGTGGTAACATGGATGAGAAAATAGTAATGGATTACTTTAGAACTATTCTAAACTACCCCTCTACAAAGATATTTCACAACGCTATGTATGACGTATGTTTTATACGTGCTGCAGGTCTTAAAATTAATGGAACCATCGTAGATACTATGATTGCTGGCTCTCTCGTGGACGAGAATCGCTTTCGTTACGATTTAGGCTCAATGGGTAGGGATTACCTTGGAAGAGGCAAAAACGAGGCTGTATTGAACGAAACAGCAGCTCTTTGGGGTATAGATCCTAAGTCTGAGATGTATAAATTACCTGCTATGTATGTGGGTGAGTATGCTGAGAGAGATGCAGAGATGACTCTTGCATTATGGCAAAGCATGAAACAAGAGATACAACATCAAGATATACAATCTATTTTTGATCTCGAGACTGAACTCTTTCCTTGCCTCGTCGATATGCGTTTCCTAGGAGTTCGTGTAGATATTCAAGCAGCGAATGAATTAAAAGACAAACTATCATCAGAAGAAAAAGAATGCCTATTAAAAGTAAAAAAAGAAACTGGAGTAGATACCCAAATATGGGCAGCTCGATCCATTGCGCAAGTCTTTGAAAAACTTCGCCTACCTTTTGACCGAACCGAAAAAACAAATTCTCCATCATTTACTAAAAACTTTTTACAAAACCACCAACATCCGGTGGTTAAATTAATTGCTAGAGCTCGTGAAATAAACAAAGCTCATACTACGTTCATTGATACCATATTAAAACATGAACATAAAGGAAGAATACATGCTGAGATAAATCAGCTTAGATCAGATAGTGGTGGTACAGTAACCGGTAGATTTAGTTATAGTAATCCTAACCTACAACAGATACCTGCACGTAACAAAGAACTTGGACCATTGATCAGATCTTTGTTTATACCAGAACAAGGTTGCAAGTGGGGTGTATTTGATTACTCACAACAAGAACCAAGACTTGTTGTGCACTACGCAGCATTACAGAATCTCTATGGAGTGGGCGACGTATTGGATGCATATCAGGATACTGATGTGGACTTTCACCAGATTGTCGCTGAAATGGCAGAGATACCAAGAGAGCAGGCCAAGACTATAAACCTTGGTCTGTTTTATGGTATGGGTAAAAACAAATTACAAGCAGAGTTGGGTATCAACAAAGAAAGAGCCGAGAGTTTATTTAAACAGTATCACTCACGTGTGCCTTTCGTAAAACAACTCATGGACAATGTTATGCAACGTGCACAAGGTAGAGGTCGAATAAGAACCTTGCTTGGTAGAGTATGTAGGTTTCATCTATGGGAACCAAACCAGTTTGGCATACACAAGCCCTTGCCTCACGATGCAGCGCTCGCGGAACATGGACCAGGCATTAGAAGAGCATATACTTACAAAGCTTTGAATAGACTAATACAAGGATCAGCAGCAGACATGACTAAAAAAGCTATGATAGAACTACACAAGGAAGGCATCACACCACATATACAAGTACACGATGAACTTGATATATCTGTAGATAACAACGCTGAAAAAATAAAAGAAATAATGGAATCAGCAGTAGACTTAGAAGTGCCTAATAAGGTAGACTATGAATATGGACCTAATTGGGGTACAATAAAATGAGGTTAAATTATGGCTTATTTAAATGCAAACATACCAGTAGAGTACGCACAAATAAGAAGAGAGTATCTATATGATCTTAAGAAACATCATGGAGAAGTTGAAGACTGTGTTATCTTTGGTATTAGCTGTATTACAGGTCGTGCTATTTTATTCCACGCTCTTATGGAGAGCGGCGCAGTATTTTATCGCCTTCCTATTAGTGCGTTTATTCAACGTGGTTTCAAAGTCGAGGACGTACCAAGAAGACGACTTGATGAACTTCAGCTTTGGAATTCTTTCAGTTATTATCCTGCTGTTACTAGTTGGGATATTTTAGAATCACAAGCAGGGAAATACATAGGTAAAGATAAAAAATGGCACTATGGCAAATACTTATTTACTGTTGACTTTGCACATCCAGAACCTAATATACTAGACACTGATCATTCTGAGATCCCGCACGAACACAAGTGCGCCCACATACTTGCATTAAATGACGGCAATTATGCAGCACAACCCAATAATAGATTAATTTGGGATATTCCATCCTTCACTGTTAAGGATCAAATTCCTGACTGGAAGGTACAAACTAACTATTGGAACGTAGAAGATACACAGAAGTGGCGAACAGAAGACACTGACAATTTCTTTTACGAGATGGAGGAAAAGAAAAATGATTAAAAAAATTAAGGCTAAACTTAAAAGTTGGTTAGATTGGTATGTAACTTGGCTTTTTAGTTGGCAAGATAAAAACAAAAAATGAGTAAAAAAACATTGAATATATCAGAAGAAGCAGCTGTTCAAATGCCAATGAAGACGGTTGCTTCTCTGATTATAATCGTCGCCCTTGGTACCATGGGCTATTTTCAGATTGTTGAGAGGCTAAACATAGCTGATACTAGATTACAATTAATGGAAAAAGATTTAGAGGAGAATACAGAATTTAGAATTAAATGGCCACGTGGACAACTAGGTTCACTGCCCGCTGATTCTGAGCAATACATGATGTTGGAGGACCTTTATAAGTCCACCGATCGTATAAACAAACATATAGAAGATATGGCTCTAAACAAAGTTAACATAGAATTTTTAACAAAACAGATGGATAAGGTTTTATCTGACATAGAAAAATTAAAAGATCAAAATAGGGATTTTAAATATAATGGCAACGGGAAGAATAACTAAAAAAATTTTAGATTATATAGCTGAAGTTAACAAACAGGCTAAACAAATGAGTTATGTTAAGGAACTAAAAAAAGAAGTAGATATAAATGCAAATGGTTCCAGCAGGTATAAAATTAAAGAGGGTGAGAACAAAGGTAAAGTAGTATGAAAAAAAAGAATCAATTATCAAAATTTGAATGGGTAAAAAAGAATATAGTAATTGTTCCTGTTGTAGCTGCAATACTAGCCGGAACATTTACATCAGTTAGATATGTATTAAGTTTAACCGATACCATAGAAGCCAACAAACAAACTATCATTAACTTACAACGAGACTTAACAGTAGCAGAAGATAAGTTAACAGAAGTTGCTACAAGACTATCTGCAGCTGAGGCAACATGGGAGATGGCAGAAAATTTATATAGACAATTAGCAGACCAGGTAAGAGAACATGCGTACGATATTAAAGATCTTAATCGTTAGTTTTTTGTTGTGTACAACAGCTGAGGCTCGTAACGAGTATTTAAATGATGGTACAAACTCATGTGATCAAGGTAGTTGGGAAGCATATACAGAAGTAAGACAAAACGAATATAAGACAGGATCTAGTGCAGAATCACAGAATCAAGTTATTGGTTTAAGATGGAGAAAATCTATTGGACCTGTATGTGATGAAGAGTTTGCAAAAGAACAAAGATTAAAACAAAAATTAAAAACACAGTTAGAACTTGTTAAAGAATGTAAGAGAGTACCTAGAATAAAACCTATTCCTGTTGAGTTTGCTGAGTTAATTAATATGTGTATGAAGTTAGGTGTTGTATCTTCTGCCTCTTTTGATGGTAGAGATTTTGATCCAAAGATAAGCTATTGGACAGAATTAAAAGAGAAATACATGAAGGAAAACCCTGATATTATTACATTAGATAATTATAAGGAGAAAAAATGATAGAAACTGTAGTGGCCCTGCTGATGTTTTGGGATGGAGAGATCAAGGAACATAGAATACAAGAAAATATGGCTGCCTGTTTACGTGCTCGACGTGTAGCGGAGAGAGACTTTAATCCAAACATATCTTACAAATGTATACGTAGTGAGGCAGAAACAGAAGTTTATATGGGTGAAAAGAGTATTAAGAAACTTCATCTTAAATGAACAAACTCAATAAAAAAAGAAATCCAGTAGCAAAGCAGCTTAGACATTTTAAGAGAAAAGTGATAAAGAATAAAAAGATATATGACAGAAAAAAAATCAATAAAAATTCACACTGAAATAGTTAATGGTATTTGTCCAACATGCGAGGAGTATACAATGTTGGTAAGCCTAACTAGAGAATACTTTAGATGCATTACATGCGGTGCAGATCTTGAACAACATGTAAATGGATGCATAAGTTACATACCAAGATTAGAAAAAACAACACTACAATCTGTAGTTGACGGATACTTTAACAATGGCCAAAAAGAAAGCTAAATTTGGCTTAGTTACAGCCCCACGTACACAGCCTAGAAAAAGACCAGGCAGACACAAAAAAAGTCCTAACAAACACGAAAAAAGAATGGGAAAACATAGAAGATAATAGTTGACAAATATCCCTAAATATCCTATATATACATTATTACAGAAAGGAAAGATATGTTTAATACATTAAAAACAATCGCAGCTGAGTTAAAAAGAGCTAACGATTTAAAACAAAGAGATATTGAGAACAAGGAGAGATGTAATTGGTATTATCAAATGAGTTACCATCCAACTGAAACAGGTCCTGTGGCTTATAGCACTTATTCTCAACACTCTACGAGCGGTAATCCATTTGTTGATCCCTTTAAATAATGAAAGAGAAAGTAATAACACTTAAACCAAAAGGTATCTCACAGAAACAATGGTCTAATCTATTATTAGAATTAAACCTTGTAAAAAAATCTTGGAGATCGTATGGTGTTGACATACAAATAAATGCACCTGGTTTAAAAAATATTTTAAAGTGGGGGACTAAACGTCACGATGCAAAAGAGTAAAGGGGCTTATGGCAAAGACGCTGATAATATTAGTTTTATTATTCGACGGAACTCTCGTTCAAGAAAAATACGAACTTACAAGAGAGATGTCAGTGCACGAATGTCTGATGTATGGCGACGATCATAGAGAAGCTATTGCGGAATATAAAGAATTTAAAGATGCACTTAAAAATGGATGGTATTTAAAGGATGGACGTGGAACTATTCAAGGCCATATGTGTGAGTAGTCTTCTACTCTTGCCTGCTATACTTTTACTTTGGAGCTGGGATCAAGAAACACCTACTCCTAAGAGGGAAAGCAGAGTAGGTAATGGTGAGAAGATAAAATCTTCATAACACAATTACGCCACATTGTCAAACAGAGTCAGCCGGTGTGCAAGTAAACTTAATATATATCTGATGTTTATTAACTTCTGCGGGACCAACATCTTTCATTTTTAACATAGCTTCTTCATAACCAGCCATCATACAATCATAGGTAGAAGCAAAAGGCGTAGGCCATGGGTATGGGTCTAAACACGCACCGTGAGTATAACTACACATAATTAAAGTTAACAAAATTTTCATTGACAGTCCTACAAAATATCCTATATTATCATTTTAATATGAAAGGAAAAACACATGACAGATGTAACTAAATACAGAAACGTCTCCCTATCCAATGAAACATACAAGGGCGGTCATCTTTTATCAACCAAAATGTTCAAAGGTCTGCAAGTATCAATGTCTCAGTTAATTGACGCGTTGGTCGCAGAAAAGATAAAAGACTTAAAACTAGAGAAAGATCTAAAAGATTATAGACAACCTACTAGAAGAGTTTCTAACAAAAAGAAAAAGAAAACAAATGGCAAAGCTAAAAGTAAATAATCTTAGAAAAAAGATTTGTGATAACTGTAGAGGAAATGGTTACATAAGAATAGCTTTAGATAATAGTCAGGTACACCAATGTTGGGTATGTGACTCGGAAGGAGAAGTATATGAAGAGAGGACTGATCTTATTGATGACAATCCTTTTTCTAACAAGTTGCACTAAGATAGAGTTTGATAGCTTTGATCCTGCAACTTCATTATTTAAATGGACGGTAACAAATGAAAGAGACTGATGCAGCCTACATAGCAGGGCTTTTTGATGCTGATGGCTGTGCAACTTACAAAGAATATTGGTGCGCAGATAACAGATATAAAGATGAAAACGGTAAATCTAAAAAATATTTAACGTGGAATATAAATTTAGAAATAAGTATGACACATCAATCTATTATTAGATGGGTACATGAAGTGTTAGGTGTTGGACACGTTCGAAAGAAAAAACCACACGTAACTTCTATGGGTAAAAAAATGCAATACAGATGGAGATGTAGTCATAGGGATGCATACAAAGTTTGTTGTCTGATGTTTCCATACGCACACGTAAAATTACCAAAGATACAAAAAATAATAGATCACTATAATGGTAAAGTATTTGATGGCAAAGTAGTAGATCTTGAATCTTATAGAAAGGCAATGGCACTAGAATGAAAGTAAAAAAAGAAGATTACGAAGATATTTATGACTGTATTGTAACCGGTCAAGTACCAGTAGAAGTTA
>Ga0208919_1001085_pt1 | contig 16272 bp, 29 predicted proteins | sample 4_EtaG_FD_184076 | JGI IMG/M metagenome (GOLD analysis project Ga0208919, IMG submission 184076) | Marine viral communities from the Subarctic Pacific Ocean - 4_ETSP_OMZ_AT15127 metaG (SPAdes) (version 3) | ecosystem: Environmental > Aquatic > Marine > Oceanic | place: Pacific Ocean | collected...
CCTTTCGTTGTGTTGTTGCTGGCATCGTCGCCAGTTCGTGAATCATGGCACATCTTTTGCACCAGTTGAACCCCCGCGCCGAAAAAAAGTTTTTCGTCACCGGCTGGCAGGCTGGCCCCATCGACTCGCCGCCTGCCCGATCAATCCGCCAGTCTTGCCCCGCCCCCGAATAGGCGCACACAAGAAACCTTTGATTAATCCCCAATTGTTTAGCGTCATCCGGTTTGTCATATTTAGCGTCAGCCGGTTTGTCATGTAATCCCGTGCCGGTCCCGCCAGACGCGCCAAGTGATCGCCTGCAACTGGTAAGGCATGAGGCCAACACGTCGCGCCGCCTCTTCATATGCCGCTTGCAAGGCGCGGTATTCACGGACCCCGATATTGGTGCGGTCATCAGTCAATCCGACGCGCTCACCGTAGGCAATATTGCGGGCGTGACCGTCAATCGTGACGTTGAATTCACCCATGATATCCATGAAAAAGGACGTGATTTTCTGCCCCTTCAGCATCGTTTTTGCGCCGTCGTAGTCCGGACGCGCCGCCAAGATGGCCCAAGCCTTGCGCTTCATCGCGTGATAGGTTGACACTTTCACGGCGTCGATCCCGTCGCCCCGTATAAATGCAGCTATTAGCGTTGCCGCATTTGTCACGTTGCGCGACCATTTGTTATTCGGTGAAAGCGCGGCAATAACCGCCACCACAATATAGACCGGCACATCATATTTTACCGCGATATGATATGCCGCCTTCTGTGCGTTATCGTACCACAACAAGCCTTCTGCGTGTTGCGTTTCGTCAGCGTCACGGTAAACGCTGGTGATGTTGTGGATCATTCTTTCATGATCGACTAGCGTTGCCTGCTTTGTCATGCGATTACCTCGCCGGTGTGAATCCAGACTGGCGCGTCGGTTTCAATCCATACACGCGCCCCGCAGGATAGCGGCTTGTCCGGTGAATAAACAACAAGCGATAGCCCGTCAATTTCTGCCGCATAAGTATAGTGATTACTTTTGCTGGTCTTAACAGTAATCGGCGGGTTATGTTCTTTATTCTTTTTGTTGGCGCGGATGACGTGCTGATTTATGTGTATACGTTTTTTCATCTGTTGTGTCCCTTCGTTAGAAAACGATAGGGCAAACACTAGGGCCGATATCCGCTATGGTCAAGCTGTTTTATTTGTTGTCCCTTTTCCCGCAACCAGCACGACGAACAGCGCAAGCGGTCATCCTCTTTGGTCATGGCTGGCTGGCCGCAGTTATCACAAACACACTCACAGGATAGCGTCGTGCGTTTTGTCTTGGCGTTATTGCGTTTGTCAGTTTGTCTTGTCAGAATCTTGGTAGCCACAGCGTCCCCTCGTTTGTCATGTGTGTCAAGCGGTTTGCCCCGTTGCGTGTTATGGTGTCAACCGGTTTGTCTTGCCAGTCTGCTTCGTCAATTAGCGTCCGCAGATTTGCCAGCTTGATTGTTACGCTTTCGAGGCGCGGGTCTTTGTCAAGCGACGGATACTTAGTCGGGCGATACATCGAACAAGTTTCCCTGATCCGGCTCGTCGATGTGTTCCCTGCGTTTGAATTCATCGTAGACATCAACAACAGTCTCGCCGTGCTTTGTCATCCACTCCTCGCGTGTCATACATTCGGCATCCTGTTCCATTTCGATCAGCCAGTCTTTGACTTTACCCATCTCGTGTACCTACCTTTCGTTCGTAGCGTTCAACGTCTGCTATTGTGTGATCGATTTGTCCATATATCTTGTCGAGATCATCCGACATGATTTCGATATCCTCCATCGCGTTCTTTGCTTGTGTCAAGATGGCACGTAGGCCCGTCGTCGTCGTTGCTTTAGCGCGAAACATCTCGCCACCAGCGTCACACTCTTGGCAGTCACCCATCACGCCGACAATATCCCCACCCCGTATCGGATCGGGTATAGCATCTTCGTACTCGACTTCACCGGAGCCACCACACACCCAGCAGTAGCATCGTTCTACGTTAGCCATCGCTCGTCTCCGGCAGTTCAACAAAGTGTGTTGTCTTTAGCTGACATAGCCTACGAGACAGTATGTCGTTTACCCGTTCCCATGCTTGTTTTTCAGAATCAGCATCCACGTCAATTGTCAGCTTGCCGCCAAAAGATATACAAGTTACTTCGATGTAGAACCGCTTAGTCATCGTCGTCACCCTCGCCGTGTTCCGCCAGAATCCAGTCGGCATAGTACATACTTCTGCCGTCATCGTCCAACTTTGGTACGAACTTGAATATGCGGTGCAATTCACACTCTAAATTCTCCAGATATTTAACATCTGACATCCATATATCACTACAGCCATGTACGGTCTTCAAAATATTTCTGAGTTTATTGTGTGAGTTCAGCAAGTCCATGCGTTGCGCCTGCGTTATCAGGTAGGGCTTGTCCATATCTAGCTTAGTCATCATCATTCTCCTTGTTGCGATACATAACTCATATCGATAAAAAGAAGGGGTGTCAAACACAAAAAAGAACAGGGCCAGAAAAATCCAGCCCTGCTCTCCACACACACAACAACGAAAGTGTTCCCCTACGAGCTACCAACCTCGTAAGGAATACCCAGTTTTACCAAGATGTGCCGGTGTCTGTCAAGCCACCTTTTGCACTCTTGTTCATTTTTTCCGACAAAAATTGTAACAAGACGCAGATAGTCTACAGCCTGCTTCTTCTTGACAAGTTCTTTGCTTGTCTCTCCGATGCGTACGGATGATACGGGAGCAACAACTTCCCACCGCCATCGATTGACAATCTCTATCTTCAGAGGTTTAGTTTTTAGGTTTGTTTTCATCACGTCCTCCTACCCGCATACACAAAAGTTCCTGATTCATGGGCACATCATTCCAGAATAACTCGGTTGATGCGACGTAACATTCTGCCATCGTAGGATATTCAGCAACAGTTGTAACATGAAAATCTGATCTGTTAGCCGCTGTCACTATCAGGAGAACCCACACCACCGTCGTAGTCATCGTCGTCTAATGCCTCCAAGTAAATATCTATAGCCTCACGCATCAAGTCAGAGACAGCCACCTGTTCTCTGCTTGTCTTCTGCAAGCGTTCGGAGTGTGTAGCTAGTCTGTCGTATTGTTTTACCGACATCAGAAGAGTATACGTCTTTGCCGGTTCATCGATCTTCGCTGGTCTTCCCATCACGAATATCCTTCTTAGCCTGTTTATCTTTTTCTTTGTTACGCTTGTCAGGTATAACTTGTTTACCAAACTTTCGTAACTGTTTAGCTATAGGGTTGATTCTATTAATCTTTTTCATAACAGGGTATTCCCTATAGGGTATTGTTCTTTGTGTGTAATTCATTTGTCAACTGGGGTCAAGCACATTTTTCGTGTTGACAACATTTGTCATGTCGATTATTCCTGTGTCATGTCTCTTGACAAAAAGGAATACAACGATGAAATCACCTGCTTGGTTGATGGGGTATGTAGAGTCACTCGACTTTCCCTCGTTGACAAGATATCGGTCTGACTGCCCTGTCTGCGGAAAGAAGAACACGTTTAGCGTAACTGACGATGGTATGCAACGCCTGTGGTATTGCTTCCATGCAGACTGTAATGTGTCTGGCCGCACGGGTATCACCCTGACAAAGGAACACGCCAGTCGATCCTTTCGTGGTACGCAGGCTGTGCCGCCTGCTTCCCGTACTAATAACACTTACGAGATACCTGACACATTTGTCAGTCTTTCCCGTAGCTTAGACGCTGAACTTTATGTGAAGCGTGTGCAGGCGTACGATGCGTACCTGTCTGGTAGGGCGGATATTCGATATGACTTCAAGCGTAACCGTGTTGTCTTTCTTGTGAAGGACGGCAATAAAGTCGTGGATGCGGCAGGGAGATCAATAGATGGTAGAACACCTAAATGGTATCGTTACTCTAGCAGCAAACACCCCTTCGTATGTGGCAGCGGAGCCACTGCTATTGTTCTGGAAGATTGTGCTAGTGCTTGCGCTGTTTCTCAGTCCACGGTAGGGGTAGCCCTCTTGGGCACTAATCTTCTTAGCGAACACATAGAAGCTTTGAAACAATATGACCGTGTGTTTATTGCACTTGACAAAGATGCCACCGACAAGGCTATCACTATGGTACGTGCGCTGCACACCCACGTGCCGACAAAACTCATGGTTCTTCGAACCGATTTAAAAAACATGCAAAAGGACGAACGTGATGACTTCCTACGATCCTACATCGATAGATAAACAGTTACTGGGATTCTGTCTCAACTCTGAATTCTTCTCGAACGTGGCTAACACGGTGACACGTGAGATGTTCACCAAAGAGATGCGTGATGTGTTCGATGTGATATCCCACGCGCACACCACATACGAGAACGATATTACTGTCGGTGAACTGGCAATCCTGTTCAATGACCGCAATCCTGCTATGCCAGATTCCACACGTGAGCGGGCACAGGAACTCATCGCCACCCTAGAGCAGGGCAACCCACACAATATGGACATGCACCTCGACATGGTGCGTAACTTTTGGTTGCGTGACCGTGCCCGTATCATTGGTGAGAAGGCCATTGAGATATTCACGGGAGAGAGCGAGGACTTTGGTGAATTGCGGGCGATGGTCGAGTCTGTCGAGGATGGGCGCATGTCTGACCGCACCACCTATGAAGAGGTGACGGATAGTCTCGACGAACTGCTCGACGCAAACAGCGGAGAACCTGACTTCCCTTTTGAGTTTGGCCTGATCAGTGAGCGTGTGAGCGGCCTAGATCGGGGTAACTTGGGTATCATCTTTGCACGTCCGGAAGTAGGCAAGACGACGTTCTGCTGTTTTCTCGCCGCCTCGTACGTACGGGCCGGACACAAGGTTGTCTATTGGGCAAACGAGGAGCCTGCTGAGAAGATCAAGCTACGTCTCATCCAGTCGTTTTTCAACATCACTCGTAAGGAACTCGACGACAACCGCGCCAAGTATACACCAATGTACGAGCGAGATGTGATGCCCCATCTCAAGGTGATGGCTGCTGTGGGCATGGGCGTCGAAGAAGCGGACGCATATGCAAAACTGAACAAGCCTGACATCATGTTTATGGATCAGCTTGACAAGTTTCGCATATCCGGCGAGTACAACCGTGGTGACGAGCGGCTCAAGGAGACGTATGTCCACGCCCGTGAGATAGCCAAGCGAAACAAGATGCTGGTGTGGGCTGTCAGTCAGGCGTCAAACGACGGACATGATCGTCAATTTATTGACTATAACATGATGGACAACTCGAAGACCGGCAAGGCAGGTGAGGCTGACATCATCATTGGTATCGGCAAGACAGGGGCGAGTGATGTTGAGAACATTGTGCGTCACATCTGCATATCAAAGAACAAGATCAACGGATGGCACGGCCCCATAAACGCACAGATAGATGTTCAGCGTGGGGTGTACTATTGATGACTACGGATAGGTACAAGAAATACAGACGTAGGCATTGGATAAGTATGTACAAGATCAAGAGGGGATGCTCTGTGTGTGGCTACAATGAAGACCCCGTAGCCATGCACTTTGATCACAGAGACCCAAAGACTAAAAAGAAATCAATAGCGCACATGCTAGAGTATGCAATCAAATCGTTGATAGAGGAGATAAGAAAATGCGATGTTTTATGTGCAAACTGCCATTGCATCAAAACACACAGAGAACGTGTGTTGGACGGGAGCCGACATGAGCAACCACCAAAACGAAGAGATACTTGAAAACCTGTACGACGAGGAGTACGTTCGCGTACGTAAGCGTTGGCCTATGCTGTCAGAGGAACACACAGAGAAGTTTGCTGAATACTTTGCACAGAAGCGGTTCGAGGAGGAGTTGGACTGATGACAAAGGCTAGAGGTAATAATATGTTTGTTCACTTCACGTCTTTTAAGGATTATGAAGAAAATGCGCTAGATGGTGCGGAGGAAAGAGCGAGGTTTAGGTCTTTGACAAGGGCTGAAAAGATTGCTGAAGTGCGAGAGGTAGATGAGGTGATACATGTTACTACATATAACACAGACTACGATGAAGAGTTAGACAACATATGGTAAACGTACTTACATTCGACGTAGAGACAACCCACACGGGTAAGCCCAACGGCGGCACGACTGCGTTGCCCTACTTTGGTAACCGCCTTGTGTCGATAGGTTACAAGTGGCTGGGTGAGGACAATGTGTTCTACCACTGCTACTACCACGAAACCGAACCGCCCACGCCCAACGCAATGCACAGTTTTCAGACTGCCCTATACTGCGCTGACTTGGTTGTGGGTCAGAACATCAAGTTTGACCTGCAGTGGATTCGTGACTGTGGGTTCATGTACAAGGGAGATATCTATGATACTATGGTTGCAGAGTATGTTCTATCGAAAGCGAGACGATGGCCTCTTGGACTTGCTGCTCTTGCAAAAAAGTATGACACGGTGCAAAAGGAGAAAGACCTTGTTAAACCGTATCTGGACGAGGGTAAGACGTTTTATGAAATACCGTGGGAGATTGTGAGAGAGTATGGCATTGCTGATGTCATAAGCACAGAGCAGGTGGCTCTGAAACAACTGGATGCCTTTGGCACTACATTCAAGGAACTATACAATGACAAACAATTTACTGCCCACCCTGCGCCTGTCCTTTGAGATGGCTGACACGCTATCCCGTATCGAACGCAATGGCTTACGGATTAACCTAGACACACTCGAACAGATAGAGAGACAGTATCAGGATGAACTCGACACACTCGAACTGCGCCTCAACGACATGGCGCGTGAGGCTATGGGTGACACACCTATCAGTCTGACCAGCCCTGACGACAGGTCTATGCTTCTCTATTCCCGCAAGGTAAAAGACAAGAAGATGTGGTCACAGATGTTCAACTTGGGTATGGAACAGCGAGGTGCCACAATGAAGCCCAAGCAACGCACTCGTATGTCGGGCAAGGACTTTCGCCTAGCTGTACGCAACAACACTGATGTCGTATACAGAACAATCGGTGAGCAGTGCCGTACCTGCGTCGGATTCGGAAAAGTCCGCCCTGTGCGTAAAGATGGTACACCAAGCAAGGCTCTGCGTATCTGCAAGACATGTGGCGGCAAGGGTGTCCTCTATCGTCCTACAAACGAAGTTGCAGGTTTCAAGATGGTACCGCGTAACGTGCGTGACGTAGCGGCTGCAGGGTTCAAGACTGACAAGGACACACTGGCTGAACGCGAACTGGAACTGTCGGGTCCGGCCCGTGAGTTTGCATCTGCGTATGTGCGATACAATGCACTGCGTATGTACTTGGGCACCTTTGTAGAAGGAATGAAAAACAATGTCGATGACTACGGAATCATACATCCGGAATTTATGCAGTGTGTTACGGCGACGGGTCGCCTTTCGTCTCGTAACCCGAACTTTCAGAATATGCCACGAGGTAATACCTTCGAAATACGCAAGGTTGTCGAGAGCCGCTTTGAGAACGGCAAGATCATTGAGGGCGACTACTCGCAACTCGAATTCAGAGTCGCAGGATTTCTAGCCCAAGATGAGCAGGCGTACGTGGATGTAAGAGACGGCACAGATGTCCACAGCTATACTGCGGGTGTGATAGGGTGTTCACGACAGGAAGCGAAGGCTCACACGTTCAAGCCACTCTACGGCGGAACCACGGGCACAGAGGCCCAACAACGCTACTACAGAGCCTTCAAGGAAAAGTATGGGGGAGTAGCTCTCTGGCATGAAGACCTGCAGCGAGAGGCCGTTGAGCGGCGAGTAATCACCCTTCCGTCCGGCAGGCAATATGCTTTTCCGGATGCGCGGTGGACAAAGTACGGTACGGCAACACACCGGACAAACATATGCAACTATCCGGTGCAGGGATTTGCAACTGCAGACCTCTTGCCTGCTGCTCTCGTTCGCCTCGACAGCCTATTCATAAAAAACAGATTGCAGTCTGTGATATGCAACACAGTCCACGACTCTATCGTAATCGACTGCCACCCGGATGAAAAGATCATTTGTGTCAAGCTGATGCGTGAGGCTATGCTGGCACTGCCTGAAGAAACATTGCGACGATATAGAGTAGAGTATGACATGCCTGTCGAAATAGAGATAAAAATGGGCGATAACTGGCTTGACTTACACGTCGTAGAGTAGTAGTATCTATCTACCAACCCCATAACGTAAAGGAGATCGAAGGATCATGTTAGGGACAGAACTAATGGAAATGGACAATGACCTTGATAATATCGTAGCGGCTATGTCGAGCGATAACGTCGAGGAGATAATGAAACTCACTGGACAGGGTGGCGGCACCACTGAGAAGGTCGGGCTTCCTCGTCTGAACATCAACTACGATCAGGAGACGGACGACGGTCAGAACCTCACACGGGGCGACTGGAAGATGTTTTTTAACGGTCAGTTTATCTTCGCGAAAGAAGTGAAGCTTCGAGCGTTGCTGCGTACCTACGAGTATTCGATGTGGGACTCTGAGGCAAATGAGGGCAAGGGTGGCTTCTCATGCAAGTCAGTGCAGAAGACCTCGTTTAGTGGCGGCTTCCCCGATACTCAAGGGACCAACAAGTGTGGTCGCCTCACTCGTGAGGAAGAGGATGCACTCGACAAGGATGATGTGCGTTATCTGACTTCTCGTGCCGTCGTGTGTAATCAGGTTATCTATGGACGCATCAGTGGATCGTTCCACTCTGCGGATGGTACGCCTGTCGAGGTAATCGACGAGCCGGTGATTGCTTACTTCAAGCGGTCAGGGTTCAAGCCTATCGCAGACTTCATTCAGAGTCTGAAGAAGCAAGAAAAACTGATGGTGCAGACCAGCATCTTGCTGCGTACGAACCGTCAGAAGAAGGGCAGCGTGACCTACTGGACGCCAATGCCTACGTTCGATAGCACTGTAGCTATCACGGACGACGATAAGGAACTGATGGGGACTTTCGCGGAAACCGTCAAGGGTCACAACGAAAATGTAATGAATGGGCACAGGGAAGCATCTAAGCTGATGTCAGACGATAGCGATATCGATCTGGCTGCGGATTTCAAAGATGCTGACGCTGCTTAACATTCAAGACTATATGTCTAAGGCTCTGCGGGGGGAGACTAGCGTTTCCCCCGCAGGCATTTCTGAATTTGTTAAAGAAACACAACACTCCGTAGAAAGACAACTCACCGAAAAGCGTGGCGAATACCGCATACGCATGTCCGGCTTGGGTCGTCCCCTCTGCCAGCAAGTCCTAGAGAAGAAGGGCATCAAGGAATCGATGCAGTACAATACACTGTTTCGGTTTATCTTCGGTGACCTCACAGAGGCTATCCTCATGCTTGTCATGCGGGAGGCGGGTGTGGACATAGTGGATGCCCAGCGACAGGTCGAACTGAAGCTGGGTGATCATACAATCAGAGGCACACTCGACGTAATCATACGGGACGAAACAGGCACAGAGAAGGTCTGGGATATCAAGTCGGCAAGCGACTGGGCGTTCAAGAACAAGTTCACTGGGTTCGGTGGATACGACGGCCTCAAGGAAGACGATCCTTTTGGGTACGTCATGCAGGGCTATTTGTATTCTGCAGCTACAGGTATGCCGTTTGGTGGCTGGATCGTAGTCAACAAGTCGAGTGGCGAGGTGGCTATGGTTGAAGTCCCTGAGTGGCAGGACGAAGACCGTGCCAGATACTTGGCGGACGCTGTAGAACGTGTCAAATTCTTGACGAATCCAGATGTCAAGGAATTCAAGCCGTATCCTGATGAGTTTGAAACATATCGGCGTAAGGGTGAAACTTTGCGTACCGGCAACAAGGTCTTGTCGAAGGAGTGTAACCTCTGTGGTTTTCGGCATCACTGCTGGCCGAAAGCAGAACTGCATCCTCGTGTGACATCACAGGCTAAGTCGCCACCACAGGTTTGGTACACAAGGCTAAAAACAAAGGAACTGTAACATGCCGTATCTCTTCGTAAGAGACTACGAAGTGGAACTGATGGAGATGAATAAAGACCTCCACCATGTCTACGTAGAGTCTCACGGTGGTAGTGGCGGTGAGCGTAAGCTTGTTCGTTTGCGTTTGAACGAGCGAAGCTTGCCACTCACGCTGCGCGACAATTACAGCGAACTGGGAACACTTACATCCAATACCGAAAAGCGTGACATCACTACCCTAGAATCTGAAATGCAGAAGATAGGAAGAGCATCACACTCAGGAGTTACTGTATGCGTCCCACTGAGCCGTTTGACAAACGAACTCTCTATAATAGAAAAACTTTCCCCAAGAGTGGCAGGCTACGTGATACAAAGAATGGGATCGATAGGAATGCAACTATGAAGCGCGGCAATCGTAAGGCAGGCTTTCGATCCAACTTCGAATTAGATATAGCTAAAAAACTTAGCGGTAAAAAAATTCCGTACGAATATGAGAAGATGAAGCTTACGTATGTGCCCAAGCCGCGTACGTACACGCCGGACTTTCATCTTACAAAGCACGATATAATTGTCGAGGCAAAAGGATATTTCGACAAGGGTGACAGGATAAAGATGCAGTTGATCAAGGAGCAGCATCCTGATCTGGATATCCGAATTGTATTCCTGAATGCACGTAATAAGATTTACAAAGGTAGTAAGACCACGTATGGTGCGTGGGCTGAAAAGAATGGATTTAAGTGGGCAGAGGGTTCGATCCCAGAGGAGTGGTTAAAAGATGACAACGATTGATGAGGGAGAGTTTGAAAAAGCAACTCTGATGCCGAACAGGTGGTACATCATACTGCGTAAGATTGACGAGGAAAGCTTCTCTATATCTGCGTACGATACCACAACGGAAGAGGATGAAGAATTCTACGAGGCTGGTACAGTCGTAACGAATGGTATCATGGAACTCTTGGAGTCTGACTTCGATAGAGTCATGGAAGCAGGCTTGGCACGTCTGGCATTCTTGAATGTCAAAGAAAAGATGGAAGAAGATGTGGGTGTCCCCGCTGTCAAGCATGAAGACGGAACAAACATAGTCAAGATAGATTTTGGTAAGACGCAATGATCAAAGAGAACTGGAATATAAACAATTACCAGATGCAAGCCCGTGAGTTTGCCATCTATCCAGAACGTATGAAGATCGTGTATCCTGCTCTAGGCCTTGCAGGTGAAGCTGGCGAGGTTGCCGACAAGGTGAAGAAAATCTACCGCGACGGACGCGACGACGCCCAGTTCAAGGGAGAGATAGCTAAAGAGATAGGAGATGTTCTGTGGTACTGTGCGGCCCTCGCAGATGATCTGGGCTTTACCCTGCAGCAGATTGCGGAGATGAACATCTATAAGTTGAAGTCGCGCATGGCACAGGGTAAGATACAGGGTGATGGTGACAACAGATGAGACACGAGGAATACATGCGTATACGTAGCGAAGACTACTTGGGGGAGAAGAGCAAGAATGCCGATAACGTCAATCACCCGCCACACTATAATCAGGCAGGTATCGAATGCCTTGACGCAATCGCAGCGGCGACAGGCGACGGCTTCGAACACTACCTGCAAGGCAACATCCTCAAGTACCTCTGGCGGTACAGATACAAAAACGGACTCGAAGACCTTAAAAAGGCCCAATTCTACTTAAATAAACTTATTGAGGAGAAGAATCGTGAATAACATGCTGCCCACACCCTACCAACAATTCATTCACAAGTCCCGCTACGCCCGTTGGCTCGACAGCGAACAGCGCAGAGAGAACTGGGATGAAACCGTAAACCGTTACACAAGCTTCATGCGTAATCACGTTAAAAGCAAGCATGATTTCGACATCTCCGATAACGATATTTTTGACATTGAGGAAGCTATTGTCGGACAAGAAATTATGCCTTCCATGCGTGGTATGATGACTGCCGGTGCCGCTCTCGAACGTGACAACATCTGCGGGTATAATTGCAGCTATATCCCCGTGGATAGCCCCCGCTCTTTCGATGAGTGCATGTACATCCTGATGTGCGGCACGGGAGTAGGTTTCTCTGTTGAGCGTGAGAATGTAGAGAATCTTCCGATTATCAGTGACGCTATGCACGAGACGGACACTGTGATCCGCGTGGGTGATTCGAAGCCGGGGTGGGCAAAGTCCCTGCGGGAATTGATTGCGCTACTCTACGCCGGACAGATTCCGGAGTGGGACTTGTCTGCCGTACGTGCGTCAGGCGAACGGCTCAAGACAATGGGTGGTCGTGCATCTGGCCCCGGCCCACTAGATGACCTGTTTCATTTTACAGTCGCACTGTTTCGTAAGGCGCAGGGGCGTAAGCTATTTCCTATTGAATGCCACGACTTGATGTGTAAGATTGGTGAGATCGTCGTAGTTGGTGGCGTACGTCGCTCTGCCCTGATCTCCCTGTCTAATCTGAATGACGATCAGATGGCACACGCCAAGTCTGGTCAGTGGTGGGAACACGAGGGTCAACGTGCCCTTGCCAACAATTCTGTAGCCTATAAGGGTAAGCCGGAGATGGGCACGTTTATGCGAGAGTGGCTAGCCCTATACGATTCCAAGTCCGGTGAGCGTGGTATTTTCAATCGTGCAGCAGCGGATAAACAGGTTGCTCGTAACGGACGGCGTGAGCAGGGGCACATGTGGGGCACGAACCCATGTTCTGAAATCATCCTGCGTCCCTATCAGTTCTGCAATCTGTCAGAGGTGGTAGTCCGCGAAAACGATACGCTGGAGTCCTTGAAGCGCAAGGTGCGTCTCGCAACCATCTTGGGTACTCTGCAGTCAACCCTGACCGATTTCAAGTATCTGAGGAAAGTATGGAAAGACAACACAGAAGAAGAACGCTTATTGGGCGTGTCCTTGACTGGTATAATGGATCACTCAGTTTTATCGAAGACCGTCGATTCCCGTCGATGGCTCGAAGAAATGAAACAAGTCGCCGTCGATACCAATCAACAGTATGCCCAGATGCTTGGAATCCCTCAGTCCGCTGCCATCACCTGTGTAAAGCCGTCGGGCACTGTGTCTCAACTCGTAGACGCCGCTAGTGGTATTCACGCCCGTCACAACGACCACTATATCCGCACAGTGCGAGGGGACAACAAAGACCCCTTGACACAGTTTCTCAAGGAACAGGGAATATATAGTGAGGCGTGTGTTATGAAGCCGGACTCTACGACTGTCTTCTCATTTGCGATGCGTTCTCCAGAGGGTGCCGTAACTCGCGATGATATGTCAGCTATTCAACAGCTTGAACTCTGGAAGACTTATGCCATATACTGGTGTGAACACAAGCCCTCTGTGACCATCACGGTCAAAGAACACGAGTGGATGGAAGTAGGGGCGTGGGTATACGAGAACTTCGACGTGGCATCTGGCGTATCCTTTTTGCCTCACTCAGATCATACGTACCAACAGGCTCCGTATCAGGACATTGAGGCGGATGATTACTTGGAATGGCAAGCTGCGTACGGTACGCTGGCTATCGACTGGGCTGCACTGTCAGAGTATGAGAAGGAAGACAACACATCCGGATCACGTGAACTGGCGTGTACTGCAGGCGTATGCGAAGTGGTAGACTTGAATGCCGCCTAAGAAGGAAAAGAAAAAGCCACCCCTCGTGTGGAAGCAGGGTGACGGATGGATTCAGTATGATCCCCATCCTCACCATCCCTGTTACAGGGAGTGGATGCTAAAACGAGAAAAGGAAGAACAGGAGAGTAAGAATGAGTGAGAAGTCTACAATCACACTGGACGGCAAAGAATATAAACTGGATGATTTGTCGGACAAACAGAAACAGATCATAAATAATATGAGTCACACATCTAGGCGACTCAATGAACTCAGCATGAAAGTAGCAGAGTGCCAAGCAGCTATGCTTACGTATAAGCGCATGTTCGAAAAAGAAGAAACTGATGCTTCAAGTAAAGATAACACCTGATATCATAGCCCGTGCCAAAAAGAAAGCTGCCACTGTAGGCAATCTACAGGGCAGCATCACTGGTAGCTTGAGTCATGTTGTTGGTGCGATAGGCGAGATCATCGTGGCTGACGCTATGGGTGCAGACCAGTCGAATACCTACGACTATGATTTGGTGAGGGACGGGGAGCGGATCGACGTGAAAACGAAACGCTGCAATACCCGCCCTCTTCCACACTACGACTGTTCGGTGGCTGCACACGGTGCCAAGCAGGATTGCGACAGTTATATATTTGTACGCATCCTGACCGACTCATCGCAAGCGTGGATACTGGGTTCTATTCCGAAAAAAGATTTCTACACAAAGGCAACGAAATACAAACGGGGCGACGTAGACCCCGCAAACGGCTTCACATTCAAGGCCGATTGCTACAACCTACCTATTAGTGAGTTGTCTGATGTCAAACAAAGCATCGCTGTTTAAGTTCGAAGCAAACCTTCTTAACAACGGCAAAGTCGAATTACTCTGTGAGTCTGTGAAGCCTGAAGAGTTTGAGGGTGTGATCAACAACGGGTTGCCGGAGTATGATGGGGCACACTCCATAGCAAGCCTGTTGCGGTACTTGAGTTCATGGGCAAACGAGGCAATGGACAAGTCTGCCAGATATATCTAGCTTTTGCCTTTGCCGTCTGCAGCGTAGAACGGCACCTTCTGACCAGCATCATTCGTGACCATCTTTAGCTTGCCACCGCCTGCCATTCCGGGCATCATAGACATCCCCGGCATAGACATCCCCGGCATAGACATCTGCTTGTCCTTCATCTGATTCTGTTGACCCTGTGTGGTTGACATCATGCCCCCCGCTTGAGCCTTCTTGCGGGGTTTCTTTTTGGTGGTAGCCATGCCGCCGTACATCATAGGCTTACGCTTTGCAGCCCCGCCGTACATCATGCCCTTGCGCGGGCCGTTGGTGTAGGTTTTCATTGTGTTATCTCCTGAATACGTGTGGTTATTTCTTTCATTCTTGCAGTCTCTTCTATGGTGCGAGAAGAAACGGGCTTTGCGCCAAGCTCTTTCAATTCTTTTTGAAGTGCCTTAAGCTCTATGACATTCTCACTAAATTGAGTTGTTTGTCTTTCTTCCGACTCTTCTGCAAGAACCTCCTGATTCTTGGTTAGATCAGTTCCGAATGCTAGATCGATGGCAGGTATCTCTCCTGTGTCATCGGCTAGGCCACGAGCGAGGTATAGCTTCATACGCATCCCAAGAATTTTTAATTCTTTGTATGTAATCTTATCGTCGCCATCTAGTATTTTACCCATCAGTCTGGCGGCTGTTCTGTCAGACATAGCAAATTGTAACATAGACTGTCGCCTAAGAAGGATTAGTCTGCTACCAACTTCCGCCGATAAGTAGGGTACACCGACCATACCTCGTGCAAGGTTGAAAGCTTTTGAGAACATGTTGTCCAGCGTCATACGCCTGATGTCAGGAGACGATCTAAATCCACCCGCATCTCCTATTGCAGCACGGGCGTATTCACCCAACAATTTCATGTCTTCAAAATGCTCGTTCCCTAGAACCGCTTTCATAACATCAGCCTTGTCGCTTTTATCGAAAACGTATTCTATCAACATCTCAGGCTCTTTGAGGACAACATCAATTTGTTCTTGTCCTTGTCGCATTGAGCCGCGCTGCCCAAGCTTTTCAAAGAATCCCTTTTGGTACATATACGCAAGAGATTGACGAACCTCTGTCTCATCCATGCCGTTAGCAACAAATTCCCTGATAAGATCGTTGATACCATCCACGTCCTGACGCTCAAATACAGCATCAAAGAATTTTGCAGGATCACGAGCAAGCTTTCCATACTCACCCATACTAGCCAGAGTATCTGTGAGCATCTCTTCTTCTCGTTTAGCTGCGATACTAAGCTTACTACTCTTGTTGTTCAGTTCGTTGGCTATAGACGTATATTCGGCCCTAGCCTTTGCGTCCACTTGTAGAAGCTCATCTATGTTTCTTGTCAGTCCTGTGATTGTATCGGACTGGAAAAGCGCACGATAACTTTGGCCCGTCTGAAACTTGCCTCCGGGAATTGTTCGCCCTGTTTCACCCTGTCCCGTAAATTGATCAGGACGTGGGCGTTCAACTAGGGAAGGCAGAGGAGTGTAGTATATAACGTCGTTGTTGGTGCTGCCCGTTACAGGAATAGACAGCATCTGCTCCACTTCACGAAGCCTAGCCGACCTACTAAAATTGTAATTGTTACGTCTAGCAAGTTCTGTGACAGCCTTACTACGTTGAATTGCCGCATCATCCGGTGTTAGACGAGTGGGATCAGCAAACGGCTTTGTGATAGCTTCCAGATCAGTCTCATAGT
>Ga0208919_1001086_pt1 | contig 16263 bp, 21 predicted proteins | sample 4_EtaG_FD_184076 | JGI IMG/M metagenome (GOLD analysis project Ga0208919, IMG submission 184076) | Marine viral communities from the Subarctic Pacific Ocean - 4_ETSP_OMZ_AT15127 metaG (SPAdes) (version 3) | ecosystem: Environmental > Aquatic > Marine > Oceanic | place: Pacific Ocean | collected...
CTGATACAGTACAAATTAACTATATAAAAGATCCACCTGAATTTACTTCTACAAATCAAACTTATCTTGCTAAATATCAAGAATCTATGTTGTTACATGGTGTGTTAACAGAGTGTTTTAGATTTTTAAAAGGTCCTATGGATATGTACAATCTTTATGAAAAGAAGTACAATGAAGAAGTACAGAATTTTGCCCTACAACAAATGGGTAGAAGAAGACGAGCTGAGTATGATGACGGAGTTCCTAGAATACAGGTTCCAAGTCCTACTCCAAACACAAATTAATAAGGAGGCCAATTATGGCAATAACAACAAACGCAATATGTGATTCTTTTAAAAAAGAATTACTACAAGGAAAGCACGACTTTGATACATCTTCTGACACTTATAAGTTAGCGATGTACACAAGTTCTGCAACTTTAGGTAAATCAACTGAAAACTATTCTACAAACCCTGGTGGTGGAGCAAACACAGAAGTGACTTCATCTAACTACTCAGCGGGAGGTAAAGCTTTGGTAAATCAAGGTGTAAAAGTTTCATCATCTGTAGCTATTACAGATTTTGCTGATTTATCTTTTCAAAACGTAACTCTTACTGCTAGAGGTGCTTTAATCTACAACACAACAACAGATGGTGGTAGTGGTACTACTGATGCTGTTGCTGTATTAGATTTTGGTGGAGACAAGACTGCAACTTCAGGAACTTTTACTATACAGTTCCCTGCATTCACAACTTCAGCAGCTATATTAAGATTAGCTTAATCTAAGGTTCTGAAGCTATGGCAGAGTATACTTATACAGTAACCGTAGCTTCAGGAAACCTATATGGCGGTGGAACAGGAAACGTTTTTTATTTAAACGGTGTTAGAAATTCTACAGGACCAGGAACAGTAAGTTGGGTAGAAGGTGGGACTTTAAGATTTGATCAAAGTGAAGGCACTAACGACAACCACCCATTAATTTTTTCTACAACCACAAGTAAAGATCAATACCTAACATCTGGTGTAACTTATTATTTAGATGGTGCATCTAATTACGCAAACTATACCAATACAACAACTTTCAATGCTGCAACAACACGTTATGTTGAAGTAACTCCAGCATCAGCAACTGATTTTTACTATCTGTGTTATGTTCATGGAATTGGCATGGGTGGTATATTTGATATTGAATCAAATGTTTGGGGTGGATTATCTTGGGGATCAGGAGTTTGGGGTGATCAAGGTCACGTTGATATTTCTGCTACAGGTATATCACTTACTTCAAGCATAGGTACTTTAGAATCAATCACAGCTAACGCAGATGTTGATGCAACTGGATCGCAAATCGCATCTTCCCAAGGAACGTCTGCTGGAGGATCTTCTGTTTTAGTATCAGTAACAGGTATTTCACAATCTATATCAGTTAACCAAACTATAACTGGAATAGGTGCGATAATAACTGGATCTTCTTTGTCTTCAAGTGTAGGAGCAGCTACAATTGATGAATCTTCACTCACAGGTGCCGGATGGGGAAGAGCAAACTGGAATGAATTTGCATGGGGTGTAAACTATTCTGTTGCATTAACAGGTCAAAGTTTAACATCTTCTATTGGTGAAGAAGCAGGTATAACCGATGTAACAGTTTCTGTTACAGGTCAATCTCTTACTTCTACACAAGGAATAATTTCATTAGTTGGGGATTTTGGAACTATTGTTAACGCAGCTGAAGATCAATTAGATTTAACATTAGCAAGCGTTACTACTACAGCAAATGCTAAAGCAGAACCTTCAGGTATTTCATTATCAGGATCAATAGGTCAAGTGGTACCTGAGCCTAAATTTGTTGCAGAAGTCACAGGAATACAAGCAACGTTTACCCTAGGCACGATTGCATTAGAGCAAACAACCACAGAATCAGTGACTGGACAAACTATTACAATGAGTCTTGGAGAAGAAGAACAAGCTAATGTTTATCCTGTTACAGGGACTACGATGACAGGTTCTATAGGATCTGTTACAGTTGTAGGTGAAGCTGGAATAGACGTTTCAGGCATTCAATTGTCAGCTTCTGCGGGAAGTCCAGTAATAACTGCTTGGCAAGAAATAGATTTAGGAGTATCTAATACATGGACGGTAGTTGATTTGGCTGCCTGATTAATGTAAAATGTAAAATTATTAAGGAGAATTTTTTATGGCATCAAGTTATTCAAGTGATCTAAAATTAGAACTAATGGTTACCGGTGAAAACGCTGGTACATGGGGTGATAAAACAAACGACAATCTAAAATTAATTCAACAAGCAATAGCAGGTTTTGAACAAGTAACACTTTCAAGCGGTGGTACTCTTGCACTTGCAATGTCTGATGGTGCACTATCAAACGCTAGAAATATGGTAATTAAATTTGCAACTGCATCGATTGCAGCTAGCACAATTTGTACTATTCCAGATTCAATAGAAAAATTTTATATCTTTGATTGTACAGGACTTACTAACCCATCAAACCTAACAATTAAAACAGCTTCAGGAACTGGGTTTAGTCCTGACGCACAAAAAATTTATGCTGCTTATTCAGATGGTACAAACTTAAAAGAAGTATCACTAGATACTTTAGGTGGAACTATTGGAACTGCACAAATTGCAGATGACGCTGTAACTTTTGCAAAAATGCAAGACACAACAACTAACAATAGAGTTTTAGGAGCTGCAAGTGCTGGAACTATTGGTGAGGTGCAAGTTGCTACTGATATGATTGCAGATGACGCTGTGACTGCTGATAAACTTGCAGACACTTCTGTATCTGCAGGATCTTACACGACTGCAAATATAACTGTTGATGCGCAAGGACGTCTAACTGCTGCATCAAGTGGAGCAGGTGGTGACGGAAATTTTTTTACTAAATTAATAAAAGATGGCCCTGCGTCAGGAAATGTAACTACAGGAGCAAATGCATCAAAATTTATGGCATATGCATTTGGTGGCGGTGGTGCAGGTGGTGGACAAGCCCCATCTCGTGGTGGTAGCCATACCAATAATGGAGGCGGAGGCGGAGGCGGAGCCGCTGGTCTTTACAGTGGAAGTGTTGCGGGAAATACTGCTTATGCTTATACTGTGGGTGCAGGTGGTAACGCAGGATCAAACAATCCTTTTTATGGAGCACCTGGAGGTGATGGTACTGCAACAAACGTAAACACTTTATTTACTTGTGAGGCAGGTCAAGGTGGACCAGGAGCAGATAACAATCCAGGACCCACACCAAATCGATCTCGAGCAACAGCTTCTAACGCTACTTTTGAATTACCTGATGGCCAATATTTTGTCGGTAGTGAAAAAGGTGCAGGCGGGCAGCCTAATGGCGGAAATGGAGAAGGTGGACATTTAACATTTTTTGATGATGGAGGAGCATAATGGCTTTTTTTATTAAAAATCAATATGATAGATTAGTTAAAATATCTGAAAATACTTTAGATAAAGATGAACAAAATTTAAATTACTCGCAGTATACTGCAATAGAAGTTTCAGACGAAGATTTTAGCAAGGTAAAAAGAAATTTTGCATCTGTTGCAATATCGGGAGACACGCTAACATTTACTGAATTAAATAGGACTTTTGAAGAAGAAGAAGATTTAGTTAATTATTTAGAAACAATAAAAAAAGCTGCTAATAGTTTTTTAAGAATAAAAGATAATAACACTAAATCTATTTATTCAAAAATTGAAACTTACAGAGATTATTTAAATAATTTTGATGTATCTACAGTTTCTTTACCAACAAATAAAAGTTGGGAACAATATTGTGAGGATAATTCAATTAGTTACGTTCATCCTTTACAAATCCCATAAATCATTGTAAGTAAAACTTTATGTTTTTTAAAAATATAAAGTTTTTAGCTCATGAAAACTATATTGAAAGAAATAAAGATATTTTACCTATCCCAATTCGTTTAAATATTCCAAGTTGGTATAAAAAGTTAAAACACACTCATGAGAATCATACAATAAAAGGTTGTATTCCATTTTTAGATTCATTAACAACAGGTTATCTTTTAAAACTTCCACAAGACTATTATTTAGAACACAACATAATGAGAAAGGGAAAAAAAGATACGGGTTTTTCTTGTTCTATTCATGATACTTTAATGACAAGAGAAGTAAATTTAAATGTGAGAGGAGTAGGAACTTTTCATCCAGCTAAACAATTAGGAGAAAGTCCTTTAGTTGAAAAAAATAAAAAACTTCATTTTCATAAAATTTTAAATCCATGGATTATAAGAACTCCACCTGGTTACTCATGTTTATTTTTACCACCAATGAGTAATCAAGATGATCGTTTTTCAATAATACCGGCTATAGTAGATACTGATAGTTTTGAAATAGAAATAAATTTTCCATTTGTAGTTAATGGTGATAAATATGATACTTTAACTACGACTTTAGAAAGAGGCTTACCTTACGTGCAGGTAATCCCCTTCAAAAGGGATAATTGGAAAATGCAAATAGAGCATTATGATAAAGAAACAAAATTAACAAATTATTTACATCGTTTTAAATATTTAATAAATAATTATAAAAGAATGAATTGGACAAAAAAATCATGGAAATAGGTGATAGTTTAGAAAGCTACATTGTTTCTTTTGATAACGTTTTATTAGAAAAAAATTTAAAATATTTTTTAAAATATTGTAAAACAGAAATTTATAAAACTAGTGAAGTAGTTGATGGTAAAGGCAAACCTCATGTAGATAAAAAAGTTAGAAATGTTACAATATGTTCTTTAATTTGCAATACCAAAAGTTTAACAAAAGTACACTGGTCAAATTTTTTTCAAAATGTTTTTAATTTATTTATGAAAGATTACATTAAAATGTTAAATCTTGATATAAACATTAAAATAGACGATATTCAAATTTTAAAGTATAAACCAGGAGGTCACTATGTTTTTCACATAGATGATTGTAAAACTATTCCTAGAACTTTAAGTTGTATTTTTTTAGTAAATGATAATTATGAAGGGGGTGATTTAGTTTTTAGTAATCCGTTGACCAGAAGAAAAATAAAAATTGAAAAAAAACAAAACAGGTTAATTATATGGCCAAGTAATTTTTTATATCCTCATTGTGTAGAGCCAGTTAAAAGTAACGAAAGATATTCGGTAGTTGGATGGGCATCATAGGAGAAAATTTTAAATATAAAATTATAAAAAATTTTTTAACAAAAGAAGAAATTAATTTTTTATCTTTATATTTAGAAATAAAACATAGGGCAAATATTGAAAATTTTGATTACTCTATTCAAAACAATGTTGGTGATAGCAGGTTTTATGCAGATCCTGTTACAGAATGTTTTTTATTACAAAAACAAAAATTAATGGAAAAGGAAACCGGTAAAAAATTATTACCAACGTATTCTTTTTGGAGGTTATATACAAAATTTGCTACATTACCCGAACACACAGATAGACCTTCATGTGAAATAAGTGTTACAGTAAACGTTAACAGTGATGGAACTCCTTGGCCGATTTACATGGACGACAAACCTTTGAATCTTGAAAAAGGTGAAGCAGCAGTTTATTTAGGGCATGAAGTTTCACATCATAGAGAAGAATTTCAAGGAGATCATCACTTACAATTTTTTTTGCATTATGTCGATGCTCATGGTAAGTACAGAGATCACTATAGAGATAAACGAACAAAATGGGGGGTGCCTTCTGGAAATTAGACAAAAAGAAGATGGTTCTGGTGAGATATTATTTTCTGAGGAAGAGATTAAAATAATAACAAAAGAAAAAAAATTAGTTTTAACAACAATTTTTTTAAAACACTTTATAAATTTATTCATGAGTGTTTTTTTTGAGTATCAAAGAAAATTTGATGAAAAAACCAAAAATATTACTACTCCCCTTAATACTATTATTGAAACAAGTAAACCAAAAAAAGACGGTGAGGTTTAATTAATAATCTATTTGAGGTATAATATCTTATGCCTTTAACAAACGTACAGATTAGACCAGGATTTAATAAACAAGTAACGCAAACAGGAGCTGAAGGTCAGTGGACTGATGGTGACTTTGTGAGATTTCGATATGGACTTCCTGAAAAAATCGGTGGTTGGGAACAAATTTTATCCAATACTGTTGTAGGGGCAGCTAGAGAACAATTTATTTGGGCAGATTTAGATGGCAGAAGATACGGTGCAATAGGAACTAACAAAGTTTTAGTTATCTATTACGAAGGTGCCTTTTATGATATTACACCATTAGACACAGCTTTGACTGGATGCACTTTTGATACTGTAAATACCTCAGCGACAGTAACTGTAAACAAACCAGCACATTCTTTAGAGCCAGGAGATTTATTTACTTTTACTTCAGTAACACCTCCAAGTGGAGCTGGATATGTTGCTTCTGATTTTACGACCAACACATTTCAAGTAGTTACTGTTCCAGATAGTGACAGCTTTACAATTACTATGGCTAGCGAAGCAGGGACAACGGTCAACGGAAGTGGATCAGCAACAGTAAACCCTTATGTTAAACCTGGTAATTTAGGTTTTACTTATGGCTTCGGTTGGGGCACAGGCTTATGGGGTGGAGGACAACAAGTATTTGGTACTCTTAATGGTGCACTTTTAGATGACACTGCGGGAACAGGTGGATCGGGAACTTCTATTACATTAGCTTCAACCACTGGGTTTCCGTCATCAGGAACTATAAAAGTTGGTGCTGAATTTATTTCTTACACAGGAACAACTAGCACTGATCTTACAGGAATTACCAGAGCTGTAGCAGGAACAAGATCAGGTCATTCTTCTGGAGCAGGTGTTGAATATTATACAGCTTGGGGAGAGGCATCCTTATCTCAAACTTTGACTATTGATCCTGCATCTTGGTCATTAGATAATTTTGGTGAAAAGTTAATAGCTACTATTAAAAATGGTAATTCTTTTGAATGGAACCCTATTAATTCAAATCCAAGTGCACTTACTACTAGAGCAACTGTTATATCAAACGCACCGACTGCATCAGTTATGTCTCTTGTCTCTGATAGAGATAGGCATTTAGTAATGCTTGGAACTGAAACTACTATCGGAACTGCTAGCACACAAGATAAAATGTTTATTAGATTTTCTGATCAAGAAAATATAAGTAGTTATACACCTACTTCTGTCAATACTGCTGGAACTTTTAGATTGGACTCAGGAACTAAAATTGTAGGAGCAGTAAAAGGTAAAGATTATACTTTTATACTTACTGATAACGCTGCTTATGTTATGCAATTTGTTGGACCACCATTTACTTTTTCTGTAAGACAAGTTGGTTCAAATTGTGGTGCCATAGGACAACATTCAATGAAGTTTGTTAATGGTGCAGTTTATTGGATGGGTGAATCAGGAGGGTTTTTTGTATTTGACGGTACTGTAAAAGCATTGCCTTGCCCTGTAGAAGATTTTGTATTTACAACTAAAGGAGATGGTTTGGGTGTTAATTATCAAAATGGTGAATCTGTTTATGTTGGATTAAACCATTTATATGAAGAAATAACTTGGTTTTATCCTAAATCAGGATCAAGCTATGTAGATAGATGTGTAACATATAATTATCAAGATCAAACTTGGACAACAGGATCACTTGCAAGAACTACATGGGCAGATGCAAATTTATATGATGTACCCTATGCTACTGAATTTGATCCAACAGGATTGCCAACATTTCCAACAATACAAGGAGTAACAAATATTAATGGTGCCTTAAAATATTACGCTCACGAAGTTGGAGTTGATCAAGTAGATTCAGCAGGAGCAAAAACTGCAATACCAGCTTTTATACAATCAGGTGACTTTGATTTAGCAATTGAGGGTGATGGCCAAGTATTTATGAGTATGAGAAGGTTTGTTCCAGATTTTAAGGTATTAACAGGAGATGCTCAGGTAACAATAAATTTAAGAGATTACCCCTCAACTGCAGCAGCGTCTTCTCCTTTAGGTCCATTCACAATTAATAGTTCTACTGATAAAGTAGACACACGTGCTAGATCGAGATTTGCAAGTTTAAAAATAGCTAACACTTCTACAGAACAAAGTTGGAGGTATGGTACTTTTAGAGCAGATGTACAACCTGACGGAATGAGAGGTTAAAATGGCTAGAGTAGATATAGTAATACCTGAACCAACACCCATATATACTGAAGAAAATCAAAGACAAGTCACTCAATCTTTACGAACAATGCAAGACAAATTAAATACTTCTTATCAACAAGAACTTAAAAATGATCAAGATTTATTTACTTGGTTTTTTAGTTAAAATTTATATTTAAAGTTATTCTTAAAGGTTTATCAGTTTGAGATACACTTCTATGTTTTAATCTACCATCAAATATTATTAAAGTATTTTCTTCACTTTCAATTCTTTCTCCACTTTCAAAATCTGTTCTACCATTATTTTTATTAACAAAATAAAGTGCAACCTTATGTGGGTCATTACTATCTGTATGCCATTCATGTTCATACTGTTTTTCTTTTCTTGTGTAACAGTTTGCTTTGGCTCTTATGAGATTATTATATTTTAAACGTCCTAAAATAGGTGATAAAATTTTATTAAACCAAGGGCTTTGTTGTTGATCATTTTGAAATAATTGATGATAAAATAAAAAATCTCCTTCATCCGCACCTGGAAAAGTAATACATCCTTCATAGAACCAACCAAATTGACCACTTATAAGAGTGTTTTTAAGTACAGAAAATATTTCTTTATCTTCTATAAAGTTATTTATTATTTGCATAAAGTGTTCTATACTACAATTTATGACAATTAGATATAAAAACGAAGGTATAAATTTAAATAGTACAGACACAATTAATGTTCTAACAGCACCTTCTGATGCAACTATTTTAATTAAACAAATTCAAGTAAACAATGGATCAACTGGCACTGTAAATTTAAGTGTTCAAGTGACAGATACTTCAGCTACAGCAACTTTTAGAATTTTTAATGAGCAATTAGCAGCAACAAGCACTAAAGATATAATAAATCATACTTTAGTTTTAGAGGCGAGTGATGTTTTAAAAATGACCGCAGGGACTGCAGATGAAGTACAAGGTATAATATCTTATGCTCTTTTAGACAGATCACAGGAGAATGGTTAAAAAACTTCTTGGTCTTCGACTTTGCGAACATGACAGTAACCTTTCATACTTCGATGGTGAAAATGTTCATTATTTAAAAACTGAAAGAATTTATGAAAAAAAACATCATGCTTACGATAATTTAATTGATTGGCAAGAAGATGTTAAAAAATATTTTAAAATAAATCCAAAAGAAATAGATCAAGTTGCTTTGGTTATTGACCCTTGGAGACACAACTTATCTGTAGACAATGAAGAATTTTTTCCGTCAATACCTTACAAATACTTTCCTCACTCAAACACAACAAGAATAAACCACCATTATGCACATGCTTTAAGCTGTTGGCCTTTACAAAAAGAAAGGCCTAAATACGAAGTAGTAATTGATGGGTTTGGTGATGCTAATAATGCTTGGACTGTTTTTATAGATAATAAAATTTACAAAAGAGGACATACTGAACTACATGGATCTTTAGGTTTGTGTATGTCGGAAGCAGGCATGAAGTTTGGCATAGGACATGAAGGTGCAGAATTGTATGACGTTGCCGGGAAATTGATGGGGCTTCAATCTTATGGAAAAATATTATCAAACTTTAGTAAAAAATTAAATTTTAATATGAATACAATTAAAGAACTTTTTAATTTTAATCTTTATGTAGATTATAAAGAAAATAATCTTTTAGCTGAATGGCAACCTCTAGATTGGATAAGAACCGTGCATGACAAAGTCTCTGATATATTAATAAATTTTTTTGAAGAAATTACTGAGGGTGATTACAATGCGAAAATATCATATTCAGGAGGTGTAGCACAAAATGTTATATGGAATACAGCTCTCAAAAATAAATGGAAAAATCTTATTGTTCCACCTCATTGTAGTGATGAAGGCTTATCTTTAGGAGCTTTAGAATATTTAAGAATAAAAAATAATTTACCTAGATTTCAAATAAAAAACTTTCCTTTTATTCAAACAGATGAATCTCCTGTAAATGTTCCTGATGACAACACAATAAATACAGCGGTAAATTACCTTCAGCAGGGCAAAACTATAGCTTGGTATCAAGGTCATGGAGAAATTGGTCCAAGAGCTTTAGGCAATAGAAGTTTACTGCTTAATCCAAAAACTAAAAATGGTAAAAAAATAATAAACAATATAAAAAGAAGAGAATCATTTCGACCATTTGGTGCTTCAATATTAAGTGAGTTTGTACCTGAATATTTTAATACAAATATAAAAAACCCACACATGTTATATGTTGGAAATGTGATAAAATTAGATTTAGATTGTGTAACTCACGTTGATGGTACTTGTAGATATCAAAGTGTAGATAAAGATAATTATATATATTATAAACTGTTAAGAAAATTTTATGAAAAAACGGGTTGTCCAATATTATTAAATACTAGTTTTAATGTAAGAGGTAAGCCGATTATGTCTAATATTAAAAGTGCAAAAGACTATTTTAATAATTCTGAAATAGATGTATTAGTTATAGGTAATCAAATATTAAAAAAGTAATGATTCAAATTATAGAAAATTTTTTTGATAATTTTAATTTATTAGAGCCTAATTTTAAAAAAATAAAATTGTATAATGTTAATGATTTTAATAAAAACTTTAGGACCAATCAAAATTGGCCTGGATATAGGAGTAATTTTTTACAAGAAGAAAATATTTTTCTGCAGCAACTATTTGTTAAGGAGTTTAGATCAAAAGTAAATTTTAAAGATAATTTTAAATTAAATTTACATATTCATTTAAGACTAAAAAGCGATCAAGATAAAGATTTTATACATAGAGATTCTTTAAATAAATATGGTTGTATAGTTTATCTAAATAATAATATTGATTCAGGCACAAATTTTTATGATAGTAATTTAGATGTGCCACTTGTTACTGTAAAATCTATAAAAAATAGATTAGTATTTTTTGATTCTAAAATAAGACATGGGTCGATTTTAAACTTCGGAAATGATATAAACGATGGTAGATTAACATTAAATGGTTTTTTAGATTAATGGCAAAACAAAAATTTACACATTTCGTTCCAAGAGCAAAACCAAGAAAAAGAGGTCCAGGCCAACATAAAAAAAATAAAAATAAACACGAGAAACGTCAACAAAAACAAACAAGATATAAAGGCCAAGGGCGTTAGTGCAAGTTATTAACTTTCAAAACAACAATATAAATAATCCTTTTAATCCCCACTATTCATATCATATTTATGAAGATGACCTTTTTATTGATACAAAAATATTATCTGAATTTTTGTTAACTAAAGAAAAAGAACTTATTAAACAATATCCACCACACAACAATGGTGGTACAGGTTTAAGTGAAGATAGTATTACTAGCAGATTTATATATTACAACTTACTCGAGTTTCCTGAGTGCAGCTTTCTTAAAAATCATATTAGAAAAGCACATGATTCATTTTGTAAATTTTTAAATATAGATATACACGAATCATATTATGTACAATGTTGGTTTAATGTAATGAGAAAAGGTGAAGAAATTAAATTACATAATCATGCAGATAATAATACAGGTTATTTAAGCGGACATATATGTGTAAAAGTTGCAGATACAACAACAGACTATGAGATACCTTATTTTAAAACATCTTATAGATGTAAAAATAAACCAGGAAAAATAACTTTATTTCCAGGTTGGCTTGCTCATAAAGTAAGCACTATAAAAAAAGATGATGTAAGAATAACTATTGCGTTTGACATAAGAACCCAAAGCTCTTATATTGATCACGTAAACAATAATTTAAAAAATCATTGGATAAAAATATGAGTGAACTACCTACAATATCTGCAGAGGCTAAAGAAATAGTAAAACATAAAAGAACAGGTAAGGTCTATGCTGATAAAGCTGAGTTTGATGCTGATGTTGCTGATCCCAATACTGATACTACTGTGGATGATTTTAGACAAGATTTAGAAATCAAAGTAACTAGAGCTGGAAACCTTGGTGCTAAAACCAAAGAATAATGTTAAGTATTATAGATGATTTTTATGAGCCGCACGATTTAGGCCTCATGACATTAGCTTTTTTAAATTTACCTTTCTCTCAGACCTTTCATTCAATAGAATGGCCAATATCTCATAGAATGCAGGGATACCCTTGTTGGGAGACTAGAAAGCTACCTCATCAAGAAAGTGATGTTTCCCCTTATCAAATATTTTTAAAAACATTTATAAAAAAAACAAATATAAAACCAATAGTAATTAAAACTCTTTTTAGAAAAATAAAATTAGAAGAATTAAAACAAGCTGAAATTTATAAAAAAGAAAGACCACATAAAGATAATAATACTTTTGATTTTGCTGGTCTGGTTTATTACAATTCTAATTCTATTAAAGACGGTACAAAATTATATAATTTTGAAACTGATTTTGAACCTACTGCGATAGCAGGTTCAAGAATAAACAGATGTGTTTTTTATAATCCACAACAACCCCATAGCGCACCAACAGATCAATGGGTAGATGAAAGGTGGGTGCAGCCTTTTTTCTTAATAACAAAAGAAGAAACTTTTAAAAAATTTAAAGAGGATGAAAAACAAGGTGAACACAAAGAATGGAATACAGCCTAGAGGCGCAACTGAGATACAGCATGAGCTGCTTGAAAAGTATGTTTCTAAAGATTTATTAGATAAATTTCAAATATGCACATCTATACCAGGAAAGGTGCCATTAGACCCTAGTAAGATTAATATACTTTGGCAAAAAAATTCTTGGGATCAACCAAACTTACAAAGTTTTTTTCGAAACAAAGATAGACATCATGAATACGATTGGTATGTTTTTAATTCACATTGGTGTTATGAAAAATTTAGATATTTTTTTCAAGTTCCTGAAGATAGATCAATAGTAATAAAAAATGGGGCACATCATTTTCCAAAAAGAAAAATATACAAACAAGGAGAACCCATTAGAATTATGCACCACTGCACTCCTTGGAGGGGGTTAAATGTGTTGTTGTTAGCCATGCAACACTTAAAAAATAAAAATATTACTTTAGATGTATATAGTTCTAATGATGTTTATGGTAAAGAATTTGCTGACAAAGCAAATAAAGATACAGTAGGACTATTTGATCAAGCTAAAAAATTACCTAATGTAAATTATATTGGTTATAAACCTAACGAATACATATTAGAACATATGACAGACTATGATTTGTTTGTTTACCCATCTATATTTGAAGAGACATTTTGTGCTTCAGCTTTAGAAGCTTTAGCTGCTGGTCTTCACGTTATAACAACAAACTTTGGTGCTTTACCTGAAACATGTGCTGAATGGCCAGTTTATGTAAATTATACAAAAAATTTAGAATTATTAGCAGAAACGATTGCAAGTGCGATAGATACAAGTGCACAATACTTACATACAGATGTAATACAAAACCATTTAAACGAACAACAAAAATATTATAAAAATTTTTATAGCTGGGATAAAAAAGCTATGGAATGGACAAATTTTTTGAAAGGAGCTCTAAGTGTCAAGCAGTAAATATATAAATGAGGATACATATCAAACTCTACAAGAAGTCAGTATTGAAACACAGTCTGATTATGAAAAAGCTACAGAACCTTTATGGAAAGAAGATTCTAATCAATATAAAAATATTGAGGTTTTTGTTGCAACACCTGTGCATAGTGAAGTTTCAATACATTACACTCAAGCCTTAATAGAATTTCAACAAGAATGTTTTAAGAAAAAACTTAAAGTGTCATTTCATTTAATTAAATCATCTTTGGTTACACAAGGAAGAAACTTATCAGTTGCAGGATTTCTTGAATCTAAAGCAACACATTTATTATTTATCGATTCAGATATATATTTTCAAGGTAAGTCTATATTTGCTATGCTTAAAGCGGATAAAGATATCATATCTGTGCCATATCCTTTAAAAACTTTAATGTGGGAAAAAGCATTTAATAAAATGCAACAGGGGTTAATAAAATCACCAGATGATATTAGAAGAGCCTTGCACACTTATCCTATGAAAGTACCTGATCCCAATAATATAAAAGTTGTCAAAGGTGTTATGGAAGTAACTGATTCACCCACAGGATGTATGCTAATAAAAAGAGAAGTAATTGAAAAAATGATCGAAAAATATCCTGAAAAAGAAATAGTACAAAAGACAGTTATCAATGGTAAATATGTTAACAAACCGAATATGTGGAATTTTTTTGATACTCTTCATGATCCCAAAGAAAAGACTTACAATGGGGAAGATTTTGCTTTCTGTAAGCTTTGGAGAGATTTAGGGGGTAAATGTTATGCTTATATTAATGACGCGATTGTACACATTGGAGAGCATCAATACCAAGGTAAGTTTCATGATGAGTTGATATCAACCAAGTAAAATGGTAATATTAGAGACTTTAGATCTAAAAGGAGAATTTATATAATGCTACAATTTTTACCTTACGCACTTGCAGCATATGGTGGTTATAAAGGTTATAAAGCCAACAAAGATGCAGGGGCATCAGGAATCAATAGAATACTAGGAGCAATAACAGGTGCAGGTTTAGGTTATTACGGTGGTCAAGCAATTCCAGGAGTTGGTGCAGCTGGGTTTAAAGGTATACCAGGTTTACCTCTTCTACCTAGTGTAAAAACTTCTGCACTTACTAATTTATCAATGGAAGGAGCTGGGGGTAGCACTTATGGTAACCAACTTGTAGCCATGCAAAATAAAAATAAACCAAGTTCATTAGGAAACCTTGCTAAATTTTTTACAAGACAAAGAGTTGAAGACGGTCAAGTTATTGAAGGTGAGACAGAAATCGATCCTATGAAAGCGGGTATTGGTGTAGGAGCATTAGCTTATTTATCTGGTGCATTTAAACAAAAACCAGTAGACTTATTTCAACCAACCTATAATCTTGCTTACGGTGATTTTGCAAGAAAAAGACCAGATTTTAAATATATAGATCCAACTACAGGTGAAGAAAAAACTTACGAAAAAGTTTATATACCTGAGCAAGACAGACCTGCAGATGCAGAAAGAATGGGTCCGTATGAAATTTCAAGAAACAGATTTAACACAGGTGGTTTAGCTGAGGTAAAAAAATTTAATGAAGGTGGTGTAAATTATTTACCTTCTAAAATGTCCCATGATGAAAACGATTCTAACAATTACGTAAGAGCAACAGGATACGTTGAGGATGGGTCAGGTGTAGGAGACAAAAACGAAGATACAATGTTAGCACAGTTGGCTGACGGAGAGTTTGTGACGAGAGCAGATGGTGTATTGGGTGCAGGCATTATAGCAGGAGCCAATCCTAATAGTATTAAAGATATGAGAGAAAAAGGTGCTCAGTATTTTTACGAACAACAAAAAAGATATAAAAGAGTATTTGATATAATCCAGGATGCTAATGAGACAAACAAGAAAAAAAATTAAACCATTAGTTCAAGTTATCTCTGTTGAACCTAAAGATATAGAAAGATTTTGGCCTTTGGCTGAGTTTATGGTTAGTGAAGCATTGAAATATTCTGGTAAGTATGCTGATGCTAAACACATATATGATTATCTTAAAAAAGATATGATGCAGTGTTTTTTAATGTTTGGATCTGATGAATTAGAAGAAAATAAAGTTTTTGGTGTTGGTATAACTAGAATATCTGAGATGCCAAACTATCAGCAGTTAGAGATTGTCATCTGTACAGGAAAAAGAAGGGACTTATGGGAAGATCAATTTGTTGATACAATAACAAAGTTTGCAAAAAATAATGGTTGTAAACGTTTAAGTCTTTGGGCTAGACCTGGTTGGGAGAAAGTCTCAAAAAAATGGGGATGGCAAAAAAAACATGTGCAATTAGAGAAGTGGATAAGTAAATGAGTTTTATAAGTAATATATTTGGTGGCGGTTCATCCGCTTCTACACCAGCTTCCCAAACACAATATGTTAGAGAAGCTCCAGGTATAGAGGAAAGAAAAATAGAGTTAATGGATATTGCGCGTCAGGTAGCGCAAAAACCAGTCAGCATTCCTGATGTAAAAACTGCACCTTTAAGTGTTTTAGAACAGAGAGGAATTAAAGATGCAGGGACAACGGACATCGGATCATCAACAACGAGCGCAGGTATTGGGCAAATATTATCAGCGGCTAAAGCACCAAACATAACTCAGTTTTTTAA
>Ga0208919_1001087_pt1 | contig 16260 bp, 24 predicted proteins | sample 4_EtaG_FD_184076 | JGI IMG/M metagenome (GOLD analysis project Ga0208919, IMG submission 184076) | Marine viral communities from the Subarctic Pacific Ocean - 4_ETSP_OMZ_AT15127 metaG (SPAdes) (version 3) | ecosystem: Environmental > Aquatic > Marine > Oceanic | place: Pacific Ocean | collected...
ATCCTTTGTATCTGTACCATCTATTATATCTTTAAAATAATCTTCTACTGCTTGTGTTACCTGTCCACCAGATATATAAGGGTCTTTCTTTTTCTTTTTAGGATCTACTCCTATATCCCCAATCTCAAGAGGACTAACTCTTCCAACATTAATACCTGCGCTTGGTAAAGAAACAGTAGCAGGTTTAGATCCTAAATCTATACCCCCAGAAATAGAAACCCCAGAACCTACACCCTTTTCTCTAAGTACTTCTGCAAGATCAGCCATCTTTTATGTGTACTTTCCTTTGCTCATTAACCGCCACCTTGAGGGATAGGAGGAGATCCACCACCTGCACCTTGCCCTGCAGCCGCCTCATCTCTAAGTCCGATTGTTCCTGCGTCAGCAGGACCAGTTGGCGTTCCTTCAGGCCCTTGAGGTAATCCTCCAGACTGTCCCATGCCGCCGGGTGGTTGACCAGCGGGAGGAGTTTCTTGTACGTTTCCTTGTTCAGCATTTAAACCCTTCAATATTTCTGCAAAAATTTGAGCATCATTTACATCGTTTACTAATAAATCAGGATCAATGTCTTGAGATATTGCTAGTTCACGAACAAGATTAGGAATCTTAATAAATGGTGCTAACATCGGATTTGCTACAGTCTGTAAAAGGGCCGTTAATCTCTGACTACGTACCTCTTTTTGCATTACTGCTGCAGTTCCCTGTGGTTTAATATCTAAATCTCCAACTATCTCTGGAGATTCATCATTAAATTGCATATTCCAATGAAACATGCTTTCTCCCATAGGTTTTAACAAGAAATCATCTATATTTTTTATTACTGTTTTTATACTAAGATTAGCACCACCTAATAACATCGAAAGCCCAGAGGCAGTACGTCCAGTACCAGATACTCCTGTTTGACCATGCATTATGCTAGGCAACCCTGTTTCTTCATCTGCTAATTGCCTTGCCGCTTGATACATCTGTAAATTTTCACCTGCAGTATTTGGAAATTTAACTGCATTAATAGCTGTTCCTGTTACACCAGACTGCCTTCTAAATACTTTGCCCGGATAAATATCATAGTTTTGTCCGGGTACAAGAGATGCTTCATCTACATCAAATACAACGTTTCCAGCAAGAGCTAAATTATCAATAGCCATACGTACATGCCCATTCATAAGTAGTTGTGCATCTTCCATATTCTCAGGAACACCAACACCAAATAGTTGATAAGGATTAATCTCATAGGGTGCTGCAAAGTAAGGAACTTTATAAGGTACAAATGGATTTAATACTGCTCTTAAAATTAAATTTCCACATATCCATAGATTAACAGGTACTTCCATAGACTCTTCAACAAGCACCTCTAACCCTAAATCCCTTGCTAGTTTAGAATCAAGCGTTCCCCAGTATTCAAGAATTTCAAATCTATCTCTATTAGAATGAGCTTCTAAGTTTTCAGTTCTAATAGTTTCTTCAAAATACTTATCATCATAGTTTGGACCCATATCTAAACAGGCTCTAATATTGTCTAATCTAAAAAAAGGCTTGCTTGCTAGATCGCGTAATTGTGCTCTATTAAGCCTATGTCTCTGTATTACATAAGAACAATCTTCAACACTAGTACCACTAGGGTCGGGATAAAAATCCCAACAACTAACCGATTCTAAACGAGGAACCATTTTTAAATAGGGTTCATACTTTCTATCTTCACCCCATCTATGAATAGTTTTATTCTCATTAAGAGGGCCTTTTACAATCCCTGTTCCTAAAAGCGTACACTCAAAAAGGGCATGTCTAAGAATATTTATAGCGTTATTTTCATGTAGCTGGTCATGGATTGTCTTTTCCATTAGCCTAGAAGTTTCTCGTGAAGGGCTAATTTGCGGCTCACCCAAAGTAGAAGGGCCTTCTGCTAAATTAGCATCTTCATATTTAGAACTTAATCCCCCAAGAAAATTAGCATCCTTCTTTGGAAAACTTGCTTCTATTGCTCCGGGTGGTAGTTCCCTACCGTCCCCCGGAAATCCATAAGGACTAGTAGGTTGTTCTTGGGGCTGTTGTTGATTTTTAGTATCTAGGTGAGCAAACTCTGCTACTCCTTCAGGTACAGGAGTAGGCTCTACAACAACAGGAAATTTCTTATTGGCAAATAGAACATCTATTATTTGACCATAAGCGGCTAAAACTTTAGTTTTTGTAATTTTAACAAAAACCCTACTCTTTTCCGATTCCCGAAATTGAGTATTGCTGTCGTAAATACCCCTAAAGTTTTTATACGCCTTTAGCCAGCGTTGTTCATGCTGATAACGACCATGTTCCGCATCATTAAATTTAGATTTAACTTCTCCAACAATATTATTGTTAGCTTCATCTAATAGTAATACGGCTGGAACATCACCAAACGGTGTATCATCCAGTGGCATTGTATTTTATCCTAAAAAAAATTTTAGTAGTCTTTCTTATCTGCCATTTTAAATACAGCAGGATCGAACTTATTTTTGGGATCTGGTTTACGAGGCATATCAACAATCTGCTTATCCCTATTCATAGGGCCAGCAATTACTGCATCTTTTTTCTCTCTGTGTAGAACCTTATCAGGAACAGGACTTAGCTCACCCTGTTTTTTCATAAGTCCCATAACATAATCTTTACCATACGTATACATAGATTTTCCTTTCTTTTAATCTAAATGTAAAAAGCCTCTTGATCTTTGCAAGGAGGCTGGTCTTTTCTCCATAGCTCTAAAGGTACTTTCATCTGCTTGTCTTACTTTTTCTAGACCTTTTGATCTATCTTGAATCGTTTCTAAATATTCTTGTTCTTCTGGTAGAAGTGTAGTTTTGTGTCCTACGTTTAGTGGATTAATACCTAAAGCTTCAGCTATACTATTTGTGAATGCATCATACATCGTATAAGCCGCTGCCGTTGGAAGAAAAGCTTTAGCGCCGTATCTAGCCGCTTTTCTAGCAATCTTAGAAAGAGTCTCATTTTTAGGTTTTGACTCTAATTTTGTTTTACCAATTTCTCCTTTAGCAGCTTGGTGAACAAAATTATGTACTATGATATTCTCGTTATCATAAATATCAAATATTTTAAAGCCATCTTTGTACCACTTTTTAGAGGGTTTATAATGTAAAGGAGCTTCCCTTTTTGATATATTAGAAGATGTCATTAAACGAGATACATTTCTATCTTGAACTAATAATCCCTTATCATGTAGATAATCAGATATTTCTTTTACTTTTTCAGGAGTCCAAATTTTATCTCCTGTATTTTTAAGTTCAGTATATAGAATATTCATAAAATTAATGTTTCTCTCATTCCACTGATCCATAGCAGAACTAAATGCTTTCTTATATGCATCTCTTTCACTGGGGCGTATCTTTACCTCTGTTTTTCGTTCAAATTCAGGTTCATAATTCTCAGGTAATGCCCTTCCTTTTGTTCTACTTTCTCCTTGCCTCGAAGCCGCTGCAGAACTAGATTCTGTTCCAATGTATCGTTCAGATTCAGGTTCAAAATTCTCAAATGTTTCGGCTATAATACCAAATACTCTTCCTTTACCGTCTACTTCTGGGCGACCTGTTACTTCTCCTCTCTCTCTTGCTTGCGCGAAAGCATTATAATTAGGAAATTCTCGTCTAGTACCCGCTACATCCTCACGCCCCCCTTCTGTGGAAGGCTCTAAGCTAAATTCGTGATCTCCAATATTTACTGTTTTTATACCCTGTTCTAGGTAGTGTGCTGCACCAACTGGACCAACTGGGCGGCGTTCAGCTTCGATCCGGTCCTGACGTGCAGCCTCAGTTTCAAGAGACTCAATATATTTTTTATCTCTTGCAACATCCCGATCTCTTCCTATAATTAGATAACTATGACTAAACTCCTTAAAAGCTCTACCATCGGGATCAAAGCCAGCTTCCCTTGCTGCATCAATAAAATCTATAATTACATTATTGCTTAGCCGCTGGTTACCAAACTTAGATTCAAGTAAATTAAGACCCTGATTCCAAGTAAGATTTTCTGTTAACATAGTCTCTATGACTCTTTTACGAATTGGGGGTAAAACACGGCTATCGCGGCGTACAGATGTAGTATTTTCAAGGTCTGCTCTTCTTGCCTTATCAACTTGCTTTCTGATACGCTTTTTTTCTCTAACGTCAACGTCCACTGGCTTTTTCGTTGGCGTCTTTTTTGGAGGTCGTTCAAAACCCGGTTGATCTTCAGGCGATATATTTGGATTAAGAAAACTTGGACCTATTCCCCCAAGAGCATCCCTTATTGCTTTTGGAGCTACGGGTGTTTTTAATTTCTTCTTTTTAGCCACTATTAATATCCAAACGTTGAGTCAAAAGGTTCTGGTTTTTTATTTTTTATTGCATTCATCATACTATTTATAGTAAGGTGTCCTCTAGCCCTTGTCATACACATATACCGTAAAGCATCATAGGCATGATCGTCTGCTTTTGTATCTACATCTTCTAAATTATTTTTAGCTAGGGGTAATCCCGATAGAGTACGAATAAGATTAGGACAAGAATCTAGTATACGTATACGCGGCTCTTGTGTCATATCATTTACTTGTAGTCTACGATGAATTTCCATCTTACCTGCCATTCTATTTCTATCTGAAGGTGTCCAGCGAATACCAGCACGTATCATTGTCTCTGCTATTGATGGTCCTGTACCCGTTCTATTCCAACAAGAAGAGTCTAAAACTGCATAGTGCATGGTAGGATCTTCCCCCTCAAAGTTAGAAACAATACGCGCTAAATTTTCTGCTGTCTGACCCTTTCCATAGAACTCTCTGTATATCCAGAGATTATCATCCCAATCTACCGCGCCCCACAGAACACAGGCGGGGGCGCTATAACCGTAATCTGCCGCGCGTAAGCGCAACCAGTTAGTCGGAATCTGTGTCTGTGAGGCGTCCACAACATGAATGTTGCGGGAAAACTCTGGGAATGCCGCCCCCTCTGCAACATCCCAATCCCCTTCTAGAAGCCGCCTTCTTTCGACCTCTGGGAGCGACCTTAACATGGCTTCATATTCGCCACTTTGCGCTAGGTAGGGGTTATCGGTCAACCTTGCAGGAATAAACTTACGAAGGAACAGTGGTTGACCTGCTTTTCCGTTTGTAGCCGTATCCGGCCAAAGTAACGCATTACCGGAATCTACATCTGTAGCTGCAAAAGGCGTATTAGGTGACGCAGGATCTATATACATTTTTTTAACCCACCAACCTCCTACTCCTCCGGGGTTTCCAGTGCAGCGCATATACGCTTGTATTTCAGGATCTGTTGTACGAAGTCTAGAGCGTAAGTATTCCCATACATAGGGAGTAGGATAGTGTGTTATTTCGTCTATACCAATCCATGTAAACGCCTGACCCTGATATCTTGTTACGTCTTTATCTTTATCCAGATATGAAAACCATGCAGTTGCTCCTGAAGGAAATTGCCACATAGCTTTTGATTCTCTAAATACAGCCCCCGGAAAAGCTTTGGGATATAGCTGCTTACTTTTATCAACCAGTTCTGTAAGTTCGTCTAGAGTACGTCTAATTATAAGGGCGCGATGATTGGTATTATCACAGTAGCGGAGCAAATCAGCAAGAAGAGCAAAAGATTTACCCCCACCAGCAGCACCACCATAAAAAACATCTCTTTCAGGACTCGCCAAAAAATCGGTTTGGGGGCCTGTATTCGGCTTAAAGACAACCTCTGCCTCGTCCTCTACTAATTCTCTTACTGGCTTTGGAACACTATCTAGAATGTTTTGTTCTAATACTTTTGGACCTTTACTATTAAAGAGAGCATTTTCTACCTTTTTTAAATTTTTTTCTTTGGTTGTAGCTCTGTTTGCCGCCTTTTGTGCTTTATCCCTAGCCTTTTTTGCATTTCGTATAGTAGTTCGTGTTTGTCTTCTTGCACGTTCCCTCGTAGAGATATTATAGTTTCCCTTTTGTCCTTCTTCAAGTTTAGGACGACCTCTACTTCTCTTTACAGGCTCTTCTCTTGTATCCGCTTTATCAACCAAAGGCAGGGGGCTTTCTTCTAATATTTTTTCTATGTCTGCGCTCTGGTGATCTAAATCTTCCAAGAGTCTTTCCTTTATGAAATACTACTTTAATTGTTTGTGTTTTTCTTTTACTTTTTGCTACCACTATTTTAGTTTCGGTTTACGAACCTCACCGCCTTTTGCATAGTTTTTAGTCATTGTCATATTCTGACTACGCTCTTTTGCCTCGTTCACAGCCTTTTTAAAGGTATCATGCGTTGAAGTAGGTTCTATTTCTTTGTTTCGTAAAAGGGTTCTTAACTGAGGAACAGTAAATATTTCACCGTTATGAATGGATGGTACGTTAATATACTTACCATCCACTTTAAGTGTTTTAGATTTTTCTGAGACTAGTTCTGCCCCAAAGTCCAGTCCTTTAACATAAACGGTCCTTCCTGCGTTTGTAGTGCGACCTGCTTTATATTTTAGCGGTTTGCCTTTTACACTTAGTTTTGCCATTACTTTAATTTTGGTTTACGAACCCCACCGCCTTTAGCGTATTGTTTAACTCTACCACCACCATAATAGGTTTTTGGCTTTTTTGATATTCTACCGCCTCTTGCTACTTCTTGTCCTCTAGGAGATGGCCTCTTCACATCTCCCGCCTCTGTATCCCTTGGATGTAAGCTTACCCTAAAGACCCTTTCTTCATCATCAAAGACTGCTGGAGGATCAAAATCTGTTGTTCTAGGTGTCACGGATTCGCCTACTCTAACAACCCCAAGAAGCTGATCTGCTGCTTCTTTTGCAGCATCCCATCCTTCAGGAGTCAAGGCCCAACTTGTATTTTCTAACCCTTTCATCCGTTTTTCCCACTGCCCTCTATCTTCAGGAGTTGGTTCCCGTCCTCCTGCTCCTCCTCCTAACATTTCCGCATCTCTACGAGTTGATCTCCGTCCTCCTGCTCCTCCTCTTAACGTTCTCTCAGCCATTATTCCATACCTTTTCTATTATATTTGCATTTCTGAATTTACAGGAAGAACCTGAATTTCTTTAGTAACTATTTTACCATCTTTATACTCATACAGAGCATGTTTATTAAACTTCTTTTCTAGAGGATCATAAGGTTTAAGATCAATTTTAACAAAGTAAGAAATATTAATCACATTAAGATTCCTGATTTATAATAAGAGGCTCTTGCTGTGTATCTTTAGAGGGTAAAAGAACTACTCCATGTATGGCCGTAACATTATGTTCTACTGTATCCCTACGGCCTATACCTACGCGATTAAGTATAGACTCTGCAGCCTTTAATCTAACTTCTGCACGAGGCATTTCTCCTTCTCCATCATCCATAGTATTAACTAAATGAGAAGCAGCTTTTATTGAATGTGTTGCTAAAACTTGGTTAGCTTTTTCTATTAACTCTTCTCTCAAAGAGCTAATTACAGAATTACGAGAGTTAGGGGAGTATCCGGCAATTTCAAGTGCTTTACCAATATCTCCCCCGTTAGAAACAATAGCATCTAAAAAGGCTACCTGTTTTTCCGTATAGTCTCTTTTAGGCTTTTTAGGTAAGAGACTAGTTATCATCTAGATTATTCCCTTTTCTTTTAGAATAAAGCCAGCAATACCACCTATAATTCCAGCAAGTGCTAAGAGTGGGACATTGATAATAATACCAATACCCATAACAGCAGCGCCTACTGCTGCGTAACTAGACGGCTCCATAAAACGCTGTTTTAACCATTCCATTCAAAATATCCTTTCTCTATTGCTTACAGGCTGATGGTTGCCATTTATGAACTTGTATAAAGTCTGTACATAAACGACTTAATAAAGCCTTATTTTTTGATTGTTTAGCTAATTCTATACGAATAATAGCTATTTGTTGTGAATTACCGCCTACTAATTGTGCTAGTTGCTGTTTATTTGCATAACGATCTTCTAAGAAGTACCCAGAACCCGCTATTCCTCCTGCTGCTACCATTGCAGTCAATGTAGTAACTAAGTTCATTTTAGTACTTTACTTTACGCACTCCCCCGCCTTCGGCGTACTTTTTAATATTGCTATTACCCATCGTACCAACCTGCATAGGGGGTTGAGTTTGTGCGGGTTTAGGCGCTACCTTCATAGTAGCAGTATCATAAGCGGGAACCATACCGCCTGTGGCGTATTTTTTAACAGAACCACCCCTAGCTTTATCTTTTGCTAGTTGTGCCTTTTTATATGCCTCTTTAGACATTGGTCTAGGTTTTGGTGTACGAAAGGTACGCGCTTTTGGGGCAGCTTTTCCATATTCAACGAGTAACCCTTCATCAATCTTTCTCTGTTTTTTTCTGGCTGAGACGTTCTTATCCCTCTCATCTTCTCCTGCTTTTCCCAGATCACCAAATTTACGTCTATCCTTTTTCCATGCTTTAAGGTCTTGACCTTCAATAAACATATATAGCTCGCCCGAAGACATTTGTTTTTTTGTGTTTTTTATTCCTGATTTTTTCTTATCGCGTTCTTTCTGGGCCTCACTAAGCAGTTCTATTCTTGTTTTTTTATCCATTATTCCATTCCCGTAGTAGTTTCACCCCATTTGGGGTCTGTGTACATCTTCTTGCATTTGCATTCTGTGCATTTGCATTCTTTAGTTTTTGTTTCCCATGTTTTCTGATGTACTTCCAGTTCACCAGCCATACATTTACCAGAACCTTCACAATGGCATGGATGCTTACAATTAGCACAGAAACTAGGTTTTGAATTTGTCATCATATAAAATGCAGAATACGGTCCCTGATACCTATCAGACATTTAAAGTCCTAAAACTGGATAGCAGACAAGAATCTCCTTGCTCTCTTTTATAATAAACTACTAAGTGTTTGATGATAGAGTGTAGATTGGTCTGCTACTTACCTATTATAGTCACCATACAAGACTTGTCAATAAAAAAATTACAATTAATGCATTTTTTACTTGACAGAATGCGAAATTGGGTGTATAATAAAGGAAAGGTTTGCGAGAGGGGTAATATATAGAGGTAGGTATAGAAATCCCTATAAACTTAGCGATTTGGGTAATAATATTACAAAGCTTTTGCAGTAGCTCCCGACCTCTCTTGTTCAAGGAGGCGTGTAGAAATCGGGTAACTGCTTTTTTTTATGAAAAAAAATAAAAAACCTATAAAAAATCTAAAAAACCGCAATCCTTTTTACAAGGAATTAGCAGTACTAGGCCATAAGGTATTGAAAAATAAGAAGATTTATTCTAGAAAGCGTATAAGCCATAAAAACTAATAAAATTATGGGGCAGTTGCATGAAGATGTGGGGGGACCGGGGTGGCCCATACGCGCCCCAATGCGCCTATTTTTGCTAAGTCTTTGATTTTAAACAACAATTTTAAATATCCATAATATATATTATACGTTGCGATTTGCTGGCGCTAATATCACCTATTCCTTCCCCTGTATTTTCCCACAATCATATACGCGCACGCACTCCCCTTGTGTGCAAATCACATTGACAATTCCTACCGCTAAAATTGGATACGTTGATGGGTGACGGGCGTATCATTTGGCACGCAGCCACACTCCACACATTCACACAACTGCTAAGCTTTTCAATTCACTAATTATTATTCGCACCACAATTCCCCATAAAAAAAGAGGAGCTAAAAAGCTCCCCAGTTTGTTGTTATGCTTAACGCTAGAATTGCGCGATTATATATCCCGCCACAAAGCCAACAATTAGATACGCTCCATAATTCCAGCAGCGATCCCGTTTAGATACTCGCGCACTCATGCGCTATCCTTTCGAGTGATACGTATCCCTGCCTTCTGAAATACTTCTGCAACAATACTCTCTGCCTCTTCATCATCGCCTAGATGTAGCTCAGTCCATATTGTTCTGAACTCATCAGCAATTTGTTCTGCGTATTCTGTTTTATTCTGGGGTTTCATAATGATATTAATCTCCTGTATGTCATCAAATTGTGCTTTTTTGGATAGTTCTTGCAGCCACCAATCATTAATGCTGACCATTGTTAATTGCCTCCATATATGAAGCGTACTCTTCTTTTAATAACTGATTGTGACGTTTAGCCGCTGCACTGGTTGGCACGTATTTATCGCCTACAAGCTCGTAATTGTTGGTAAGATCTTCTGCAACCTGATCGATCCCCGTGTAGTCATTCTCAATCACAACACCACCAAGCGGAAAAACCCTAGCCATAAAGCGCGAATGGCTGAACTTTGGGTTGTCTTCTTTCATGTAGGCGGAAAATGCCCGCACCAGTTTTAGCAGCGCAGCACTCTCCATGCTTCTCCGCTGCGGAGCGTTACTAATAACCGAAACAACTAAACGCTCAACGTTATAGTCTTTGATTAAATCGGCTAATGCAGTGTAGTGCTTTTTGCTCATGCTCATTTAATTCTATTCCTTAGTTGATTAAAAAAAACCGCTACTTAATTAAAAGCAGCGGTCTAGTTGTAGCGCTAAACGCTATAGGTCGTCAAACGCTAAAATCCTTTGAGGCGGCGGGATCGATCACGGTGTTGAGGCAATCGCGCAACATAATCTTCTACTGCCTCAAATACCTCTTGTACGCTATCCAAAGAGCGGATTAGCTGTACATCATCAGGGGATAACGTTACGTCCCCGACATACACCAGCCCCACGCCTAATTCTAAGCCCTGACTGGCACCTTTATTTATAAGGGGTGTACCGCATACGGTCTTTAACAATTTGGTAGCGACAGTGGGAGAGATTGTTAAACGTAGTGCTTTTTGCACTTTAGCAACAAACCGCGAGGGGCTACGCATATATTCCCCGTTCGCAGTTACATAGTGCCAATAGTCTTCGTTCGGGTCGATTTTGTAGGGAGATACATCAACTGGCAATACATCCTGCGAAGCTCGTACTTCCCCGTGTTTATCAACTAAACGTACTACCGAGCGTTCTCTTTGGCATTCACGCAGAAAACCAATTATTTCTAAACGCTCAGGGGATGTTAAAACTTTACTCATTTTACTACTCCATAATTAATGAAAAAGGATCGCCACTCAATTAAGAGCAGCGATCAAGTTATACACTAGACTAGGGAGAAGGTCTAGTGTCTTCTTGGTAACCAGTAATGCTACCCTTTTTGTCCCTGATTATTTTGGACATATTCCTTACACAATGCGCGTATAGCATTGCTGATTAATTTTCTATCGCCACCAGCTAAGTTAATAGCGACATCATAATTAATACCCGATTTTTCAAAATAAATACGAGCAGCCTCGCGCATTTCTGACACAGCAGATATTTGAAAAGACTGGTCGTTTTCGTTTGTTTTGGTAGCCATGTGGCCTCCTAAGTTAAAGATTAAAAAGTAATAATAGTCCTACAACGCACACTACTACTACAGTGCATTTATACGCTAACGTTATTATTTCCTCAATATCTACCTCCTATTATGCCGCTAAGCTTTGCCATTGCGGGCTGGTTAACATTACCGCCACCACCAGTGAGCGGTCCTTCTGAGCGAGAATGCTGTAATCTTTCCCACTCTCAGTACGCATTAGGTTTTTGGTATCTCTTCCTAATGCGTGCTGTTTCATTTCACCCTTGCCATCCTGATATACTACGCTGTCGTGCGTATGGGTAGACCAATGCGTAAACACATTATACAAAGCCCAGACATTACGACCAAGACCACCACCTTGAGAGTAGCCTTTTGAGTATTCTTCCCAGAGAGAGCATAGGGCGTAGAACTTCTTTTTATTAAGGTTCTCGTCTTCTTCATTCAGTACGTTGCCCGTTGGATCGTAAAACACTGAGGGTTGTTTACTCTCTGCAATTTCATCCCAGCGTTTTTGATCGTCTGTCCGGTTATCACACTGACTGCGAATAAACCTAATTGCGTCATCGTCATTAAGTTTCGTGTTATGCCACTGCATAAACCGTTCAGTCTGCGTAGCGAAGGTATGCAAGGTACTATTAGCGGTATTCAGCAGCGCACTCTTCATTTGTGCAAAATGCTTCGTATGTTTCTTCTTTGCATAGCCAGACTTAACACCACCAAACACCATGCTATTCTCACATAGATCACGATAGGCACCCGCAAACATTTGAAATGCCCAAGTCATATTGACAGAATTGATTATATCAGAACGGCAATTAATGGGATCACCCGATCCAATGTCCACTACTGCGTCTAGATACTTGATTGAACGCCTAGCCTTTAGACCATTGTCGGAAAGCTCGTCAGTTACCTCAACGTTCTGCCAAGGCAAATCGGATTGATACTTAATCAGGTCTGCGTGCTGCTGATACAGCGGCGCATGGTTAGTTAAAGAGTACGTACCGGATACCGCACTCTCCGAAGCTCTTACGCCATCCTGATAGTACAGAGCAAAAGCATTACCCATCTTAGCGTTTTGGGCGTCGTAAAGCGGGCCTATATCAACGGCAACGTCATCAAATAATGATGTGTCGTGTATGTCGTTGTGTACCCGTTTTCTGGGTTGCGTTCTCTCTTTCCTAATCTGCGTAGCCTGTTGCATTGCAGGGGTATTGTTATCTAGATAAATAATATCGTTCATGTGGTTACTTCCTGTTAATGATTAACAATGCTCGAACGAATAGCACATTGAACCAACTTATTCAAATAGATAATTAGGCGGTCGCGCATCGTGGCGAAATCATAAAAAGAAAATAGATGGAAAGGGAAGGAATTGAACCTCCCGTTAGGTGGCTGTACCCACCCCGCTGCATTTTGCATAGTACAGACCTCCAGCACAACAATTCCTTGTGCCTTCGACGGCTTACAGCGTTCACTCTGCCAGACTTTCCATAGTTAAGAGCCGACATTTTTTAAACCAAAGCACCGACATTATTATTAAACCAAGATGGCGCGTTAGGATAAACGTGCCAACATGCAAAAGAAGCTTTTTCTCCACAGTAATAATCACGATACGCCTGTACAGTATTCTCCTGCTTATACTTATCTGGCATACATTGTGGTGGTGGTGTAAACTCATCATCCTGTGGAATATTAACAGGTAGTGTAGTTAAAGCACCAAGTGAAGAAGACTTGTGTATTCTACCTTCATATCTAAGGGAATATTCCTGTCCCAAGTTATACCACAAGTCTACAAGCCACTGGTAATTCTTAGCGGACTGACGTACCCATATGGAACTAGGATGTTTTACATGAGCAGCCTTATATAGATTATTTCTATCTGCAAACTCATCACCATCAAGTATTCTATGTGCAGTACTAAGCATCTGTGCACTTTCTAGTACCATCTTAATCACATGCTTATCACAATGCATAACGGCACAAGGGTAAGGATTTTCATGTAGATAAAAAATGTTCATACTAAAACTTCTTCTTCCTGTTTATCTTTCGACATTATTTCTTTGCTGTAAGACCATACCCAGCAGCAACTTGATTTAATAGAGAAGCAGTTAATTCATATTCACGGTCATCAACTTTTATCACTAGCTTAGCATCATCTGTCAAAAACATTCTAGTAACAGTCTGTGCTTCACTTTCTACATTAGCACCTCTTAAAGTAAAATCAGAATGCGAAATGACAGTGAAAGTCGTGTACCACTCTTCCTGTTCGGTAACAGCGCTATCATATTTATCACGCGCAGTCTCCACAACAATCTTATTTACACTATGTACTGTGTTCTCATTTACTTTTCTTGAAACGGTCCCGTTACTGATTGTAGTGCTAACAGCCATCGTTTTCTTCCTCTTGTAAATTAAACGCATCACATTCTAAATCAAAAATGGTTCTCTTAGCCATCGCTTCAGCCACCTTTGGTGAGTAGCCCTTATCAAGATAAATAAGATACTTGTCTTCGATGGCCTTCTCTACTCTGTAATCCTGAGACATTGAGTTCTCCTGCTGATGTACTAATCACCTAAGCACAAACGGAAAGGGGGGTCAAACGTTATTTTGAGATGAACTAATCTTTCTTTTTTATTCTAGTAATAACCCATCTGCCTCTATCTATTAAGTGGGGAAATCTTCTAATCCAGTTCTTAGGATAAAAGCCCAACTCTGCATCATTAAACCAAGACCACTGCACAAGAGCACCGTCTATCTCTCGTTTTACCCATTCTGATTTACGATTAGTTTTTTTGGATTGACTTTCCTTTTTCTTATTTCTTTCTCTGTACATAATAAATACCCCTATGCATACTTTACTTCACTAGTATCAATATTATAATACACAAGCTCTACAGATAAGTCTTTTTGTATAGGCTTTAAGATCCTATGTATCATAGTATTATTTGCTTTTCTAAACGATGCTGTTTTAACCTCGACAAGTCTTACCTGTTTTGTTTGAGGATTAATAGCTACAAAATCGACAGGGCCAGTATTACTCATTTCATTATATACATAATATCCTAATGTAACAAAATGGTTCATAACGGCTAGTTTAGAGAAAGTTCCTTTATTATGTTTTTCATCCATAGCCCAGCGTACTTTCCAAATCCTTTTCAACTTCCTTCTTTTTGGCTGACAATACTGATTGTAATTCTGCTAAAAAGGATAATTTATCCACTCTTTCTAAAGTTATATAGGGTTCTGTAAAATCTATAGTTACATACCTACCATCTAGCCTTGCTTTTACATTGACAAACTCTGCAGGGGCAGAGCGTGATCTTGATCTATTCACTATTTTCCTCTTTCTCTACACTAAAAGTATAGGGCAATCCGTTCTCTAATTTATACCAATCTTCCTTTGGTAGAGGGCCTTCAATAGTGCTGGTGGTAGTATGTTCCAGACGATGAAATTCTTTTATATCTACAGCAAAACCATATCTACCTGTAGTTTCGTCCCAAATAGCTTCATATGCCGCTTTTGCCGCTTCATCACGACTATTCGCCTCATCTTCCACCCACTCGTTTGTCTGAGTAACCTTTATTATATATTTAGGCATTGTAAGTATAATCTCCTAATGAAGCTGCGTTCCTATATGATCTTTTAGTTTTACAGAAAGAACATATGAACATCGGTCTTTCAATTACTCTTCTTTCCCCACACCTAAGACATTTTCTAATTCTAAATTTATCTCCTTTCTTTTTAGATAAAGTATCTTCAAGAATAGCAGCAAAGTCTACACGTTTACGCGGTTTAGCTTTATCTGGTTTAAAAGGATTATACCACTTATTACGGTTCCATAACCCTATAATCGCCATTCGTGTTAGCGTTCTACCAGCATAGTCTTCATATTCTGAATTTAGTACTTCTGCTACCTGTCTAGCAGTTAGACCTTCATGGCGTAGATCAATAGCCTTCTTTATAAAAGCTTTACTATGCACTGCCATTGTCTAGTCCTAACGTATCATCATAGAGTTCACGCGCATCGTGACCTATCAGGTGCCGAAGATTATCTACAGTAAATGCTGTTACATTAGCAAGACTAACATTCCTGTACCCTCTAGATCCAACATCATATACAGTAATATATTTGTTTACGTCATTACAATCTCTGCCGCCTTTGAGATGTTTCTTAACGCCTAGCCTACCATTGAGGATACGCAACGAGCCGTCTGCCTTAACAAATTCGATGGAGAAGAACTTGGTGTGTACAGTGGATTCGATGTACCGTCGCAGAATGGCCGGTGACAGTTTTGGAGAGTGGATCGTTACTATAGGTTTCATCGCTTTTCCCATGACAAAATTAAACTATGCTCACACCCTATAGCAGAATTAAATTCGACGCAAGCGAAAAAAACGTTTGACACCAAATTTTCTGCGTGCTATGAGCAAAGAGCCATTGCCGAATATTAAAGGAATATATTCTATATGAGATATATAGAAGAATATATTAACAATATAATTATTAATATAGGTCAATCTATAAGAACAGACTGCCCCTCTTGTAACAACAGTAAAACCCTATCTATTACAAGATTTATAGATTGTACCAAATACTATTGCTTTCACGCAGACTGTACTAAATCCGGTGTTATTAAAGAGGGTGTGTCTTATAGTAGTTTCAGCACTACAGATAGTAGTGATCTAAATAAGATACACGACATAGTTTTAGCAACAGAATTTTGGAGAAAAAACAATTTACCCGTTGAATTTTATTCTTACATAATGGAAAATAATTGTTTGTACGCTTATGACCATAACTTAGCGGATATCCGTTATGACTTTAAAAAACACAGGGCTGTGTTCTGTATAAAAGATAAGACAAATAAAATAGTGGACGCAGCGGGTAGGTCTTTATTGTCTAATGTAAAACCTAAGTGGTATAGGTATGGGAAATC
>Ga0208919_1001088_pt1 | contig 16247 bp, 11 predicted proteins | sample 4_EtaG_FD_184076 | JGI IMG/M metagenome (GOLD analysis project Ga0208919, IMG submission 184076) | Marine viral communities from the Subarctic Pacific Ocean - 4_ETSP_OMZ_AT15127 metaG (SPAdes) (version 3) | ecosystem: Environmental > Aquatic > Marine > Oceanic | place: Pacific Ocean | collected...
GCACTAGGTCGAGCCATTCCCCGCCATGGCATGCTACGCGATACTGCGGACGTGGCACGGCGCGTTTTACGCCGGGGGCTGGCCGATGCGCAGGTAGAAATTCACATCGGCGAAAATAAGCTCTGCGTCGGCACGGATCGAGATGGCTATTTCGACGTCCACTTACCGATTAGTCACACCCTGCCCATTGATGTCTCCTGGCACCGCGCCGATATTTTAGTGCATTGCTCGGGGCAGACGCCGGTACGTACTCACGTAGAAGTTTATGTACCTCCGTCAGAGGCGGATTTGCTGATCATCAGTGATATTGATGACACCGTTATGTTTACCGGGGTGGCGGAAAAGCTCAAAATGCTTTATCGCTTATTTGTTAAAAAACCTCATCGCCGCACCGCTTTCCCCGGTGTTGCGCCGCTTTATCAAGCTTTACATCGTGGCGTTAGTGAACGCGCTGAGCGGCCCATTTTGTATGTATCCCGTGGCCCTTGGGCGATATACGAAATGCTCGAAACCTTTTTTCAGATCAACCGCATCCCCGTTGGGCCGATTATCTTTTTACGCGAATGGGGCATCTCTTTGCGCAAGCCTTGGCCGCGCCGTGCAGAAGAGCATAAGCGCGAACTGATCGACCGTATGTTGACGCTTTATAATGATATGCCGTGTATTCTCATTGGCGATAGCGGTCAACACGATCCAGAAGTGTATACCGAGATAGTGAAAGCCTACCCAGATCGGATTAAAGCGATTTATATTCGTCAAGTGGATAAAAACCCCAGGCGCGAGCAGGCGATCCAGCGGTTGCGGGATGAGTTGGCCGGCACCCAATGTGATTTAGTGCTCGCCGCAGATAGCGTGCTGATTGCCGAACACGCCCACGCCCAGGGCGATATCTCTGCCCACGGCTTAGCGGCAGTACAGCGCGAAGTTGAGGAGCACCGCAACGATCCCGCATAACGCTGTTGCCAAGTCAGTCCCCATGGTAAAAGTACGCTACGAAGAAGTGTGTTTAACGACGGTTATTTGTAGATAGGGGCTGCCATGGTTGTTGTGCTGATCATTTTTGCGCTGGCAGTATTTGTGCTCCCCAATGTTTGGGCCAAGTGGGTACTTAAACGCCATACCCGCGGCCGTGACGATTACCCGGGCACGGGTGCAGAGCTTGCCGATCATTTGCTGCGCCGACTGGGGATTGAGGGCGCAAGCGTTGAGCGCACTGAGTATGGTGACCATTATGACCCAGAAACCCGCTGCGTACGTCTTTCACCGGATAACTACGATGGGCGTTCGCTAACGGCCGTCACGGTGGCTGCCCATGAAGTAGGGCACGCCATTCAGCATCACCAGGGTTACGCGCCGCTACTGGCGCGTAGCCGCTTAGTCGGCGTTGCCCAAAAAGCTGAGAAACTCGGCGCTGTACTGATGATGGCTGCACCTTTTCTGTTTTTATTGACGCGTCTGCCGGGTGGTTTAGCCATTGTAATTGCCATGGCGGTGATCAGCTTTGGCACCGCGGCGCTGGTGCATTTTGTGACCCTGCCAGTTGAGTTTGATGCCAGCTTTAACCGGGCGCTGCCGCTCTTGAAAGAGTACGTCCCGCCTTACGATATGCCCGGTGCCCGGCACGTACTCACCGCCTGCGCGTTTACCTACGTGGCCGCCTCGCTGGCCAGTGTTATGAACCTGGGGCGCTGGCTGGTGATTTTGCGGCGGTGAGCGTGTATTGAAGCTGTGTTTTCAGTGCCACTAAGTGTCTATGCATAATTTTTCGTGCATTAAAGGTTATAAAAAAATCAGTAGCTTACTAGATATTTATACCTGATTTACTTTTGCATAGGCACTTAGTTAATACCTATTGTCTGTCTTTATTGCTTTGTGGCGCGCAGTAGAATATAGGGTTTTGTGTCCTGTAGAGTGCGGAATTCACTCGTATGAACTGGCAACTGCGAATTGTCAAATGGTAGATTACGCTCTGTGGTTAGTGAAAGCCCCGCTGCGGCGAATGTATTTCGATATGTGGATAAACCCCATTGTTTGTCGACAATCTCTAATGGTTGCTGCCTTCCCGGTATCGTGAGGTAGACTGGGCGATTATCTCCGTCTTGATAGGAAATACCATGCTCTCCATTGCGGTAGGTCGGATAATCGACTCCGGTGGTTTGAGGATGAGTGTCGAGGATGTAATAGGAGCCGCCAGGTTTAAGTACGCGCATTACTTCCGTAGTGATGCGTACTAGTTCACGTCTTTCGGGAATGTTAATAAACAGAAAACAACTAATGACAGCTTCAAAACTGTTATCAGGAAATGGCAAATTTGGACCATGGATTTGCTCAAAGCGAAGACGGTTAGTGCCTGCGGATATTGCTTTTTCAATCATTGTTGGAGAGATGTCAACACCGGTGACATAGTCGAATCCGTCGTCTCTTAATCTTCTGGACACTTTGCCGCTGCCACAGCCGTAGTCCAATACACTAATTCCCTTGCCATAAGAGCAGGTTAACTCCGCGATGAGTGGTTGATAGCCAAAAGCATTCTCCACCCAATCATCATAAGCGTCAAAAAGCTCGGCGATATTTTGTTCAGTCCAATTAGTATTCATAAAAATAAATCCCCTAATATTTGCTCATGTATGAATGCTTGTACTATCCCCAGCGATTAATAAGAAACGGTTGATAGTAGGGGTTAATTATCTCTAACGCCTTTTGAGGCAGCGCATTCCCTATCTTTATTTGGCGATAGATCCAGAACAACATCAGCACATCTCGCCAATACGTCGTTAGGTTAAGATTAGCCATATCATTAAACGTCAACAAGCCGCTACGGATCTCTGACTCATATTCCAATAGTTTGCGTATGGTAGTCGGGGAGGTGCCAATTGGCATTAAAGGTACTGTGCCTGGCTGGGGTATAGTTTCATTACTATTCAAAAGTTCAAGCGCACGCTCATGTGTGCTTTCATAGACGTGAATAGAACCAACTTGATGTGTGTAGTGACCGATTTTGCAGCCTATGCGGGCAGCAATATACTCTTGCAAGAAAGTAAAAGAGAAAATATCGTTCAGCATGCCAACGTAGGCATCATTTGCACGCATATAGCTGACCATGTTCAACTTTTCTTCGCGGAGTAGCAACTGAAGACCCAAGGTACATGAAACGTCGATATTGCGTCGATAAAGATCTTCTTCCGCACTAAATATTTGAAGGACAGCGCGCTTACTGTCGGGATCGTCATTTTTAAGGATATCAATCACTCGTTCGATTTGATCGAGCGTGTCTGCACCAAAGTTTTTAAGACGAGCTCCGTAACCAGTACCAGGTAAGCTTATACCATCTGGGCTGTAGCGTTGCATTGAAGGGGCGTACCAGGAAATAAATGCTAAGTCGTTTTTACCTGATAAATACCATAACGCTTCTGCATAATTAAAAACAATATTTTGTTTGCGTATTTTGCTTAGACAAAAACGATCAGGAGGATTGTCGAGTCGGATATTGAAGCCAATGAGTTCTCGCTCTTTATTTCCTCTAGGTGAGTTAACATATTCATATTCAAAGCAAATTTTATGCAGTGTATCTCTGTAGAGGCTGGTGAAATTCGTATAATGTTTGTGCATCATTATATTCATCTCTTTCGGTGGGCAAAGAGGCGTATTTTGCTGATACGAATGATGGCGAGTAGTTTAAAAAGCTGAATTGGAGCCGTGAATCGCGTTTGATTTTTCTTTGATGGCCAAACTGTGCAAATTAAAGGCTTTCACGACAGTATCTGCGACGTGATCAGCTAAGGCTTCATTGAAGTTGAGTTCTCCGTTTATAACTTTCGCCCAGCGGCAGTCCGCAGCATCATCACCAGGCCGTAGCTCGCCATCAACGTAGTGACATAAAAGGGCAACCAAGGCGAAGTGGTGGTGACTTCCCTCTGGGTCATATCCGATTACTTCTACTACATCAATTAACGGTCCTACCAATGCTGTGATACCGGTTTCCTCCATTAATTCGCGCTTTGCTGCACAATGTAGGCTTTCTCCCGGTTCCACTGATCCTCCGGGGAAGCCCCAAGTGCCCCGTTGAGGTTCTTTACTGCGTTGGACGAGGAGAACTTCATTATTACGCAGAGTTACGGCGATTGCTGCCAAGCGTGGCTTGGCAAGTACGGAGTTCAGGCGGTTTTTATCAGACGTGTTAAAAGGGGAGGTACTACTGAGCGTAGATGCGTTAGCGGGCGTTGAGTTACCTTGCGACACGATACACTCCTGCATTGAGATTCGGATAATACAGGCGTAGGTGTCAAAACAGATTCATATATGGTTTATGTCCGTTCCTACGCCGGTATCAGCCGGATCAGGTTCAAAGGGTTTGGATAACTCCATCTCAGCCTGAATAACAGGCACCCCTCGGAAAAGTTACTGTTACTATGAGTTTTAGTATAAGTCAATATTTGGGGGGGGCAATTCAATGCGGCTTGGCGGACGCCGGGGCGGTTTTGACACCTTCTTCGCACACTTGGCTAACGGCTAACGGCTAACGGCTAACGGCTAACGGCTAACGGCTAACGGCTAACGGCTAACGGCTAACGGCTAACGGCTAACGGCTAACGGCTAACTTGGCCCGGCTTATTCGCCAAAATCACCGCCCGCCGCGGTGCAGGGTAGCCTTCAATGGTGCGGGTGCGGTCGTTGGGGTCGAGAAAATCAGCCAACGATTGGTAGGTCATCCACTCCGTCGAGCGCTGCTCGTCTAACGTGGTAACGGCTTCATCGACCACGCGCACGTTGGTAAAGCCGCAGCGCTCCAGCCAGTGGCAGAGTGCTTGAGAAGAGGGCAGGAAGTAGACGTTGGGCATGGCGGCGTAACGTTCGCCGGGCACAAATACGGTCTGCTCGTCGCCTTCGACTACCAGGGTTTCTAGCACCAGCTCGCCGCCCGGAACTAACGTGGCTTTTAGCTGCTGAAGATGTTCCAACGGGGCAGGGCGATGGTAGAGCACGCCCATGGAAAATACCGTATCGAAAAAGCCCAGGTTCTCCGGCACATCTTCTATACCCACTGGTAAAAACTGAGTTCTGCCGTCATCGGTATCGCCGACGAAGTGGCGTACCGCCTGAAATTGCCAGTAGAAGCGCGGCGAAGGGTCAATTACTAATACGAAAGCAGCCCCTGCCCCAGCCATCCGCCAGGCGTGGTAACCGCTGCCACCCCCCACGTCGAGTACCTTACGGTATTTTAGCGGCGCCAAGTGGGGAGCCACTCTTTGCCACTTCCAGTCAGAGCGCCACTCGGTGTCGATATAAATGCCGCCTAGCTGAAAAGGGCCTTTACGCCATGGGGCAAGCTTTCTAAGCAGGTTAAAGCATTGGCGCTGCTGGCTATCGCTAAGATCGAGATCAACGCTGACGGTGTCGCTGTTTAAATCCACGCGCCGCTCGGCGGGCAGCACCGGAAGCTTGGCCACGGCTTTTTCCCAGGCGGATAAATCGCCGTGGCGGCTACGGTCAAGCCCGTGAGCTAACTGCTCGGGAAGCTTCGCTAACCAGGGCGTTAGTGAGGCATCAAGCGTAGCTTGATCTAAAAACGCCTGATAAATTGCGCGATGATCGTCGGGTAGTGGCGCCACCTTTAACCCTCCTTAAACGCAATCAGCGAGGCAAAGTTAAGGTACTGGAACCAGGTCATCGAACGTGGAAAACCTGCTTGTTTCAAACGACCATGAAGTGCATCGAGGGTATCCGGCACCAGTACGTTCTCAAGAGCGGTGCGCTTCTGGCTGATTTCCAGATCACTGTAGCCATTGGCGCGCTTGAAATCGTGGTAGCGTTCTACCCGCCAGGCGTTGTCGCGCTCGTCGGCGTCGACGGTTTTCTCCGAGAGAATCAGCACGCCGCCGGGTTCCAGCGCTGCATAAAGCCGCGCCAGTAGTGCATCGCGGTCGGCGGCGGGTAGAAACTGTAGGGTAAAATTGAGAATGATCATGCCCGAAGATGCATACTCGAGGGTACGAATGTCGGCTTCTTCGACCTGCATAGCGTACGCTGGGCACTCGTCAGCAAAGGTTTGCCGAGCCTGGGCGACCATGGCGGGCGATAGGTCAACGCCCGTATAGCGAAAGGCGTCAGGCGCCAGCGCCCCTGCCAGCGCAAGGCCGGAAGCGCCCAGCGAACAGCCTAGATCATAGACATGGGCGCCATGGCGCAGGTGGCGCTGGGCAATTAAGCTCAACATGCCAAGAATTTGCCCGTAGCCGGGTACCGATCGGCGGATCATGTCAGGAAAGCAGGCGACCACCTTTTCGTCGAAAGAGAACCGCGCGACTCGGTCAAGGGGTGTCGAAAAGATAGCGTCACGGTAAGATGCATCACTCATGGGCAAGCCGGGATCATGGAAAAGGCGTGCTAGTTTACGCGCCCTTAATTGACTAGAACAGGCCTGTCTAGCACAGACTCACATAGAACAGCCCTGTTTAAGGTTATTAACCTGTTTAATGAACCCCGCTGCAAGGATCGACGCCACTGGAGAAGCTAAATGGCCTCAGCATCAAGCGCTACACCCGATACGTTACCGGCATGGCAGACGTTAAAGCATCACGCTGAAACGCTGCAGCATGTCCACTTGAAAACGCTGTTTGGCACCGAGCCTTCCCGCTGGGAAAGCTTTACTCGCCAGGTGGCGGGCTTGACGCTAGATCTTTCCAAGCAGCGCTGGGATGATGATACCCTCGAACATCTGTTTACGCTGGCTAGTGAAGCGGGCGTACCCTCTGCTATTGAAGCGCTGTTGAGCGGTAAGCGAGTGAACGTCAGCGAAAACCGCCCGGCGTTACATACGGCTCTGCGTTTACCCGCTGATGCGACGCTGGAGGTTGAGGGTGAGGATATTGTCGCTGCCGTACACGAAAGCCTTGCTCAAATGGAGCGCTTGGTCAGTCGGCTGCACGCAGGGCAGTGGCGTGGTGCCACCGGCAAGCCGATTCGGCATGTGGTTAACCTGGGCGTAGGCGGTTCAGATCTGGGCCCGTTAATGGTTACCCATGCGTTGGCAGATTTTCGGCCCAAAGATATTCATCCGGTTGAGGTGCATTTTGCCTCCACCATGGATGGCTCCCAGCTAGCGGACTATCTGAGCCGGTTGAATCCTGAAACTACTATCTTTGTGTTGTCATCCAAGTCGTTCACCACCATTGATACACTTTCCAACGCTAACACCGCACGGGAGTGGTTACTTAGCCGCTTGACCCAGCATGGTGCGACGCCGATTAGCGCTGAGTTGGTGGTGCGTCAGCACTTTATTGGTGTGTCGGCGAGCCCTGAGAAAATGACCGAGTGGGGCATTGCGGAGGATCACCAGTTAACCTTTTGGGAGTGGGTCGGCGGGCGCTACTCGCTGTGGGGCACCATTGGCTTGCCGATTGCGCTGGTGGTGGGGATGGCGAATTTCCGCGAGTTTTTAGCCGGTGCGCACGCCATGGATCGCCATTTTGCTGAGGCAGAAATGGCGGAGAACCTGCCCGTGCTGCTGGCGTTAGCGGGCATCTGGAATGTCAATTTCCTGGATATCCGCGCGCACTCCATTCTGCCCTACGATGGGCGCTTGGAGTATTTCGCCGCCTATCTTGAACAGCTTGAGATGGAGTCCAACGGCAAGTCGGTTACCCGTCAAGGCCAGCCGATTAACTACTCCACCTGCCCTGTGCTCTGGGGGCAGTTGGGCCCCAACGCCCAGCACGCGTTTTATCAGCTATTACATCAGGGAACTCAACCAGTGGTGTGCGATTTTATCGCGCCGCTCAAGCGGTACGATGAGGTGGAAGACCCGGATACCCGCCGCCATCTTAAAACCCAGCATCGCTTGGCACTGGCCAACTGTTTTGCGCAGTCCCGCGTATTAATGCTTGGTGATGACGCTTTGGAGGACGACGGCCCACGGCCAGAGCATAAGCGTTATCGTGGTAACCAGCCCTCGACGACGGTGCTGCTTGACCAGCTCACCCCAGCGACCCTTGGTTCGCTTATCGCGCTTTACGAGCACAAAGTCTTTGTTCAGGCGGTGATTTGGGATATCAACCCGTTCGATCAGTGGGGCGTTGAGCTAGGCAAACAGATTGCCACGGATACTCAAAAGATTATCGACCATGAGGGAGATCTATCGCGGATGGATGCTTCTAGTAAGGGATTGATTGAAGCATTTTGGGCGGCTGAGCAGGAGTGAATTAAGCAGATAGCGAGCTGGGGCTAACCCGGCGACAGGTCTACGAGGAGGCGCTGTAAACCCATCCATGGGCGCTACATTTGCCATCCATGGCAAATGACCTCCTCTGCGACCTATCCCCGGCGCCCCTGGTAACAAGCATGAAGCATGGCTAGATATACAGCTTTTTGCTTTTCCGCTATCCTGTGCCTCTTTGCCAGCCGCCAATCACTCGTTTCAGCAATCAATATGGCTGCCAGTACGATTTTTCAGGGAACCGACGTTACATGACTCAGTTTGATGCCTCTCAGTACGGCGCGAGTTCCATCGAAGTCCTGTCGGGCCTCGAGCCGGTACGTAAGCGTCCCGGTATGTATACCGACACCACACGCCCCAACCACCTTGCTCAGGAAGTGATTGATAACAGCGTCGATGAAGCGCTAGCGGGCCACGCCACCATGATTAACGTCGTGCTGCATAGCGACGGCGGGATTGAGGTGCAGGATAATGGCCGTGGTATGCCCATCGACCTACACCCTGAACACGGTGTTTCGGGCGTTGAACTGATATTTACCAAATTGCACTCGGGTGGCAAATTCTCCTCCACTAGCTACCGCTTCTCCGGCGGCCTACACGGGGTAGGTGTCTCGGTGGTTAATGCGCTATCGCGCCGGTTGGATGTCGAAGTTACCCGGGATGGGGCACGCCATGCCATGGCCTTCGAGTTCGGTGAGAAAGTCGAAGAGCTGCATGAAATTGGTAAAGCCCCCAAGCGGGCAAGTGGCACTTTGGTGCGTTTCTGGCCGGATGAGAGCTACTTCGATAGCCCCAAGTTAGCGCTAACCCGGTTGAAACACCTGCTGCGTGCCAAAGCGGTGCTGTGTCCCGGCTTGAAAGTCACGCTGGTAGAACCTGACGGCACTTCCACAGAGTGGGAGTTCGCCGATGGTTTGCGCGACTACTTAGTTGAAGCCACCGATGGTTATGAAGTACTGCCCAAGGAGCCTTTTGTAGGCCACTTCAATGACGACGAGCACGGTGTCGATTGGGCGATTCAATGGCTACCAGAAGGCGGCGAAGCGCTGCTGGAGAGCTACGTTAACCTTATTCCCACCCCTCAGGGCGGTACCCATGTAAACGGCTTTCGTTCCGGGCTGCTGGACGCGCTGCGGGAATTCTGCGAATACCGCAACTTGTTGCCCCGCGGCATCAAACTCACCGCTGATGACCTTTGGGAGCGCACCTCCTTTGTGCTCTCAGTGAAGATGCTCGACCCGCAGTTTGCCGGGCAAACCAAAGAGCGGCTGTCATCGCGCACGATTGCCGGTTTTGTTTCCGGCGTGGTTAAAGATGCTTTCTCGCTATGGCTGAACCACCATGTGGATCAAGCCGAAGCGATTGCCGAGCTGGTCATCAGCGCGGCGCAAAATCGCCAGAAAAAAGCCAAAAAAGTCGCCCGTAAAAAGGTCACGTCCGGCCCGGCCTTGCCCGGTAAGCTAGCGGACTGCTCCGGCCAAGACCCTGCCCAGAGTGAGCTGTTTTTGGTCGAAGGGGACTCCGCTGGCGGCAGTGCCAAGCAGGCGCGTAACCGCGAGACCCAGGCGATACTGCCCCTGCGCGGTAAGATCCTGAATACCTGGGAAGTGGAAACCCACGATATCTACGGTTCCCAGGAGGTGCACGATATCGCCGTCGCCATTGGCGCTGACCCCGGCAGCGCTGATCTGGAAAAGCTGCGCTATCACAAGATCTGTATTCTCGCCGATGCCGACTCCGATGGCTTGCACATTGCCACGCTACTGTGCGCGCTGTTTGTACGCCATTTTCCGAGCCTGGTAGACGCAGGCCATGTGTATGTCGCCATGCCACCTCTTTACCGTATCGATCTGGGTAAAGAAGTGCACTACGCCCTGGATGAGAGCGAAAAAGCCGCCATTCTCAAGCAACTGGCCAATAAGCGTGGCACACCTAATGTGCAGCGCTTTAAAGGTCTGGGTGAGATGAGCCCGCTACAGCTACGTGAAACCACCATGTCGACGGAAACCCGTCGCCTTGTGCAACTGACGTTGACCGTCGGCGACGGCACCATGGAAATGATGGATATGCTGCTGGCCAAGAAGCGTGCCGGTGATCGCAAAAAATGGCTGGAAGATTACGGCAATCTTGCCGATATCGAAGTGTAGGTAAAAGCAGACAAGCGTTAACAAGCCGTTGTTACAGTAACGCGTACTTTAGCCGATAGTTGAATGTAGAGCTTACATACTAAAAAGACGTAATAAACGTACATTCATATATAAGGGGAAGGCTTTTGTTTAACACGATATCTCGACAGTTAACGCTGTCTGCAGTCGTACTTATGCTTCTGATGGCGGCCAGTATTTACGGCGTAATGGCGTGGCGAGGTCAGCCGCTGGTTATCGATGCGAGCCAGTCATTGATAGAGCGTACGGGGGGCTCGATTGTCAATGCGCTCAATGGTCAATTAGCCCGGGTCGAAGGCAATACATCGAGCTTGGCGGCTTTGGCCGAATCGCTGCCGCGTGAAGAAGCCATTTACCTTGAGGCCTTGCCAAATGTCGTTGATGACAACGGCAATGCCACGGTGGCGGGCGGCGGTATTTGGCCTGAACCCGGCGCATTTTCCTCGGGTGTCGAGCGCTTTAGCTTTTTTTGGGCACGCAATGCCCAGGGCGAGCTGGAATTTTTGGATGACTATAACGCAAGCGATATTGCCGCCTATCATGATGAGGCATGGTACAGCAGTGCCCGTGATGCGACCCCCGGGCAGTGTGTTTGGTCTGCTGCTTATCGCGATCCGGCGACCGGCGTCGCGATGGTGACCTGTAGTGTGCCTTATTACCTCGATAATGACTTTGCCGGTGTGGCCACCATTGATATGCAGTTAAACGGTGTTGCTGAGTTTCTCGCCGAAAATGGTGGTGGAACGGGCGGCTATGCCTTTGTACTGGATAAAGATCACAACGTGATTGACCTACCGGGCGTTGAGCAGGCGTCGGATGAAATGCGCGGCCTGGGCGATTTAGTGGGGGATATGCCTTGGCTTCAGCCCGTTGTAGAGGCCGTTGAGGCTGGCCGTGATGAGGCCAATGTAGAAAGTGCGGGCGTATTGGACGAGCCTGCGGCAGTGCGTTTGTTTGATATGCCAGACACTGGCTGGACACTCGGCTTGGTAACGCCTAGCGAACAGGTAACAGCCTTGGCGCGCACCTTAACGCGTGATTTATTGATGTTTATTTTACCGCTGTTGGCGCTGCTGCTCGCGCTAGGCTGGTGGGGTGGGCGTATCTTGTTACGTCAGATTCGCAGCACTACTGGGCAGATTGATCAACTGGGCCAGGGCGGTTCCAGTCGTGAACTGACCATTTATCGCGATGATGAAATCGGCGAGCTACGCGGTGCTGTGAATCGCTACGCGGAGAAGTTGCAGCGCCTGTTTGGTGATGTGCGTGGCGTAGCGGATGCCATTGCCAGTGAATCGACGGAAATTGCCGCGGGCAATACCGAGCTTTCTAGCCGCACTGAGCAGCAAGCGGCTTCTCTGCAAGAGACTTCTTCTACGATGGAAGAGATGGCCGCTACGGTGAAGCGCAATGCTGACAACGCTCAAGAGGCGGATCAGCGAGCGAAAGAGTCAGCAGAAAAAGTGAAACAAGGTGGAGAGCAGGTATCACGGCTGGCGCAATCCATGGAGGCTATCAACGCAAGCTCTACTGAGGTCTCTTCGATAGTCGATGTGATTGAAAACATTGCCTTCCAAACCAATATTTTAGCGTTAAATGCCTCTGTAGAGGCGGCGCGAGCCGGTGAACATGGGCGTGGCTTTGCCGTAGTGGCCAGCGAAGTACGTGAGCTGGCGTCGCGTAGCGCTGCTTCTGCCAGAAACATTAATGGGCTGATTAAAACCACCTCAGAGCAGATTGCCACCGGTAGTGGCTATGCTCAAGCAGCTGAATCCGCCATGAAAGATATCGTGGTGGCGATTGAAGAGGTTACTGCACGTATTAGCGAAATCAGCCAAGCGTCTGGCGAGCAGACCAACGGTATTGATGAGATCAACCGGGCGTTCACGCAAATGGATACGGTGACGCAGCAAAATGCCGGGTTGGTTAGCGAAGCGGCGAGTGCTGCCAATGAGCTGTCATTACAGGCTCAGCGCTTAAAAGGGCTGTTAGACGAGTTTCACGGTAGTTCTCAAGAAGCGTCATCTACGGCAGCGCTATCCAATGCATCAAACGAAAGGTATCAATTAACATAGCGAGCCATGTTAAGTGGCCGCGTGTCCGCTTATCAGCCGCCCCAACAGGGGCGGTTTTGTTGTCAAGGTAGGATATGATCGACATGGATATTCAAGTAGCGGAAGGAGACGTCGAGCGTCTCTCCCTGCGCGACTACACCGAAAAAGCGTACCTCGACTACTCGATGTACGTCATTCTCGACCGCGCCTTGCCCAATATTGGCGACGGCATGAAACCCGTGCAGCGGCGGATAATTTACGCCATGCGTGAGCTGGCGCTGCACGCCAACGCCAAGTACAAAAAGTCGGCGCGTACCGTCGGTGACGTGCTGGGTAAATTCCACCCCCATGGGGATAGCGCCTGCTACGAAGCCATGGTGTTGATGGCGCAACCATTTAGCTACCGCTACCCGCTGGTAGACGGCCAAGGCAACTGGGGTAGCCCCGATGACCCCAAATCCTTCGCCGCCATGCGCTACACCGAAGCCAAGCTTTCCAAGTTCGCCGAAGTGCTGCTGGGCGAGCTAGGCCAAGGCACCGTCGATTGGGCGCCCAACTTTGACGGCACCATGCAAGAGCCGCTGGTACTGCCGGCCAAGTTACCCCATGTGCTGCTCAATGGTGGCACAGGGATTGCGGTTGGCATGGCCACCGATATTCCTCCCCATAATGTCTCGGAAGTGGTCGAAGCCACCTGTCATCTGTTGCGCAACCCCAAGGCGACCACCGCTGATTTAATGGAATTCGTGCCCGCGCCCGATTTCCCCACCGATGCAGAAATTATTACCCCGCCCGCGGATCTTCGGAAGCTCTACGAATCCGGGCGTGGCTCGGTCAAGCTGCGTGCCCGCTACATCCGCGAAGAAGCCAATATTGTTATCACCGCCGTACCTTATCAGGTCAGCGGTGCCAAAGTATTGGAGCAGATTGCCGCGCAAATGCAGGCCAAAAAGCTGCCCATGGTGGCTGACCTGCGCGATGAGTCGACCCACGAAGAGCCGACTCGACTGGTCATCGAACCACGCTCTAACCGTATTGACGTAGAGTCGTTGATGGCGCACCTATTCGCCACCACCGACCTGGAAAAGAACGTGCGGGTGAACATGAACGTGATCGGCCTGGATGGCCGCCCACGGGTGATGCCACTACCGGAAATGCTGGGTGAGTGGCTGCAGTTCCGGCGCAGCACGGTGCGTCGTCGTTTAGAGCACCGCTTAGGCAAGGTCGAAGACCGGTTGCATATCCTGGAAGGCTTGCTAATTGCCTACCTTGATCTGGACGAAGTGATCCGCATTATTCGCGAGGAGGACGACCCTAAAGCCTCGCTGATAGCAACGTTTAGTCTCTCTGAGCGCCAAGCCGAAGCCATTTTAGAGTTACGCCTGCGTCACCTTGCCAAGCTCGAAGAAATGAAAATTCGCGGCGAGCAGGATGAGCTGGAAAAAGAGCGCAAATATCTAGAGGGGCTGCTGGGCAGCGAAGCCAAGCTCACTACGCTGATTGAAAAAGAGATCCGCGCAGCAGGTAAAGAGCATGGCGATGAGCGTCGCTCACCGCTGGTCGAGCGCGAAGAGTCCAAGGCGCTTTCAGAAGTGGAGCTGCTGGGCGCTGACCCGATTACCGTGGTGCTCTCCGATAAAGGCTGGATTCGTGCGGCCAAGGGGCACGATATCGACCCCGAGGGGCTCTCCTATAAAGCCGGGGATAGCTTCCAACTGGCGGCGAAAGGTAAAACCAATCAGCCGCTGGTGCTGCTGGATGACACCGGGCGTGCCTATACGCTGTCTGCTCACAATCTTCCCAGTGCGCGGGGGCAGGGGGAACCGGTCACCGGTCGCGCGAACGTTGCCGCTGGGGCGAAAATGGCGGGACTGATGTTCGCACCGCCGGAGCGGCGCTTCGTGCTCGCCACTGACGGCGGTTATGGCTTTGTGGCACGGCTCGATACACTTACCGGTAAAAACAAAGCCGGCAAAGCGGTGCTTAGCCTGCCCAAAGGCTGCAATGTGATGGCGCCGGTTGAAGTGCCAGAGGGCGATGAGCTGTGGGTTGCCTCGGTTTCAAACGAAGGTCGGCTGTTGCTGTTTCCCTTGGATCAACTACCAGAAATGTCCAAAGGCAAAGGCAATAAGATGCTCGATATCCCTGGCCCACGCGCCGCCCGCCGGGAGGAGTTTGTTACCGGCATGGTGGTGCTCGCTGCCAGTGAGGCGTTAATGATTCATGCTGGTAAGCGTAAGCTAACCCTAAAAGCCGACGATTTAGCTTATTATCGCGGTGAGCGTGGCCGCCGCGGTAGCAAGTTGCCCCGTGGCTTCCAGAAAGTCGACCGTTTAGAGGCAGGAGAGTAAATAATGGCAGGAGCTAAGTGATGGCAGGCGGTGACTTGATCCTAACCGTTTTAGCGGCACGTTTAACCGCAGATATTCAATCCCAGGTAGATGCACTGATCGTGCAGTTTGGCCTACAAGAAAAGAGCACCCAGCGCCTTGCCGACGCCTCGTTACAGCAGAATAAGTGCATCGACTGTATTGAGTACCGTCTGGTAGGTGAGGTGGATATTGAAGCTGTCCGCAATGCGGCATTGGTACTGAGCGAAACCCTGAGTGTCGATATTGTTGTCCAAGCGAATACTCGCGATCACGTTCAGCCCCGTTTGGTGTGTTTCGATATGGACTCCACGCTGATCAAAGCTGAAGTGATTGACGAACTGGCCCGCCGCCATGGCGTGGGTGATGAAGTCGCAGAAGTCACCGAGCGTGCCATGCGCGGCGAGTTGGATTTCAAAGCGAGCTTTCGTGAGCGGATGAGCAAACTTGAAGGTTTGGATGAGTCCGTGCTGGCGGAGATCGCTGAGGAATTGCCGCTAATGGAAGGCGTAGAGCGCTTAATGGTTAACCTGAAGCACTTAGGTTTTCGCACCGCCATCCTCTCCGGCGGCTTCACCTACTTTGCTCGCCACTTACAGGAGAAGCTGGGCTTTGACGAGATCCATGCCAATGAACTGATCATCGAAAATGGCAAGGTAACCGGCGAAGTAAGTGAACCGATCGTCGATGCCGAGCGCAAAGCCGAACTATTAGAGTCCATTGCTCAGCGTGAAGGTTTTACCCTGGGTCAAACGATTGCGGTAGGGGATGGCGCCAATGATCTGAAAATGCTTGCCAAAGCGGGCATGGGGATTGCGTTTCGGGCCAAGCCCCTGGTGCGTGCCCAGGCGCGCCAGGCGATTTCAACCTCGGGCCTTGATGGCGTGCTCTATCTACTGGGCTATCACCAGCAGGATTTAACCCCGTAAATTCTGCTTTGGCACAGTCGCGCAAAGTGTCATTGCGAGGAGCCTGCGACGCGGCAATCTCAACCTGCGCAGGCGCAGTTCAACCCAAGATTGCCGCGCTTCGCTCGCAATGACAAAAGCGAGGTTGCTTAGCTTTCAGCCATGGCCTTTATCCGGGTGGGGTACCGGTTTATCGCCGACTTCTTCCGGACGCAGCTCTACTGGCTTACCCTGGGTTTTATCAGCGTGCTTTAAACGCAGGTGCAAGCCGGACTTGGCCAGCAAGTGGGCGCTAACGGGGGCGGTAATGAACAGGAAGAGCGTAATCAACATTTCCTGAATATCGGGTTTGCCATCCACGCTCCAGAAATACATCATCGAAGCGATCAGCATACAGCCGATACCCAGAGTGGTGGCCTTGGTCGGGCCATGCAGGCGCATATAAAAGTCACGCAAGTGGGCCATCCCTAGCGAACCAATAAACACAAAGATGCCGCCAGCAACCAGCAGCAGCGAAATAACCGCCTCTATTACTCCTG
>Ga0208919_1001089_pt1 | contig 16244 bp, 31 predicted proteins | sample 4_EtaG_FD_184076 | JGI IMG/M metagenome (GOLD analysis project Ga0208919, IMG submission 184076) | Marine viral communities from the Subarctic Pacific Ocean - 4_ETSP_OMZ_AT15127 metaG (SPAdes) (version 3) | ecosystem: Environmental > Aquatic > Marine > Oceanic | place: Pacific Ocean | collected...
TGGATGTTTCTACATCAATAGTTTTTAAAGCTTTAACTAAACTATAAGCATGTGCGCTTTGAGGAAACCGCTTAATATTACTTTGAATATTCTTATAGTATTTGTCTGCCATCTTCATCCATTTTTTAGTACTCGCAGTATCCTTATCTCTACCAGCTCCTTTACGGTCACTACCTAATTCTTGTAATTTCATCATTACACTCACATGGGTTACAGATGCAATCTTCGCACTCACACATTTTATAGTTCCAAAATATCATTAAGAATTTCGTCTAACAAAACAATTCTGTTTTGACTTACTAATGTTTTGTACTCTCTGCTTTCTTGCAAGTTCATATATGCACCGGAAGTAGAAGGATTAGAAACCATGTCATAACAGACGAGATTAAAATCATCTTCTACCATATCATAACCTTCATTCGTGCGGCTTGTGCTACCTAAACCTCTAGACGAAATACCTAACTTAATATCTCTACCAATAAGCTTTTCTAATATTTGACCTTTAGGAGTATCTAAAACTTCTACCGTACCCAACAAGTCATCACCATCCCATTTAGTTTCAGTAACAAGATGACTCACATTTTCTAACTGCACAATAGGAGAATCGGGGTGATCTAACTCACCTAACGCTCTACGTTCGCCAATCAATTCTTGATATTTAGCATCTTCTCTTTCAAGAATAGGTCTAGGGTAAATACGATTGTTCGCGTTGGGTTGCTGTGCCTTCTGTATAATACCCTTCATAGTAACAATACCGTCACTAGATTTAGAAGGTTGCACATCTTCATACTCAAAAATCATAAAGTTATGAAGAAGACCACTATCCTTTAATATCTCTGTCATTGTTTTTCCTTAAGCGTTATGTGAATCAGCTTTGTGCCGGTTTAACATATAGATTTTTTCAATCAATGTGTCTAAGTCATTCACTAACTTTCTGACATGATTGAGTTCTGTTTTTGCTCTCTTTGCATTTAAATCAACACCACCAGTAACTACATCCATCTTCAGAGAGTCTAGAATAAACATACGAGCGTATGCCAAACTTGTATTGAGGTTTTTGGAAAGACCTTCAAAAAGACGAATAACATATTCTATTCTTTCTTCGCTTTCACCTTGCTCTAAAAGAATATCAAAAATAGTGTCGCGGATCATTTCATGCGATCTTTCGTCTAATGTTTCTTCACTCTTGACAAAAGGCTTCGCCTTTTTTGCTTTAGTATTTTTCACTAGTTTCCTCACTTGTTTCTTTCTTCTAGTTAGCTCTTTGGGTGTGGGGTTACCTTGCGCACTTAATCGCCCATTGTAACCCGCTACACCACCTGTTGTAGAAACTTCTTTCTTAGCTTTTTTCATTTATTATGCACGACCTTCATCATACATCTTATCTTCAACCGAAGCTATATTAGTAGTATGATATGCCTCAAAGTTTCTTATTCCTGGTAAATTAGCAATACCACCAATACCTACATTGCCGCTCTGCGATATAGCGGCGGGAACAGTTAAAGATTCAGCGTTCTGAAAATGATCACCTAGCATGAAGAAGTCGGCAAAGTCAACAACTCCATCTTTATTATAATCTTTTATTGCGGACGCTGGACTTTCTGGCTGACCAAAACCATCGGCGAGCGGTATGCCATTAAGCGTACCCGCATCACCTTCAACATCTGGGTTACCAGCCACAAACACTGTGTTAGGTATCATTGTATATGGATAGTTTGCTGTATTTTGCGGCACCGGTGTTCCAGAACTCATGGCGTTCCCACCGGCATCATTCTCTGCGGGTGTTCGCAAACTTTTAGCACCCATTGAGGTAGCAATAGTATATTGTAATTTACCCCATGCATCACCTTTCATTGTGCTGGCCCCAGCAATACCTTTAGCCAAACTACCTAATATACTATGTTGATCGTTAGCCATTCTTCTTCCTTCTGGCCCATATTTGTAGGGATTATCACCACTATTGTTCATCATACTTTCACCGGTTGCAACGGTGCGATCATCCTGTTCAGTTGGATCTGATGCAGCTTGCAGTCCCGGACCAGCATATTTATAACCACTCCATCCTACATTTGGCGTGGACTCTGGTTGCTGCGACTCTTTTGGGAAAGGATTATACGGCGCAGCGCCGAAGTCTGCACCCAAATTATTGATGTTTTGACTTGCTAAAATACTCATTTACTATCTCCTAATTATTATTCATCATCGTAAAATTCAGATAACTCAGTATGCGCCAACAAAATTTTCATACGATCAGCGTTGGACATAAGCACTTCTAAATTACTTAAATCGGGTGCTGTTTCACTCTCTTTTATATCTTCTACAGTTGAATCAGAATCGAAAAATTCTCTTGCATCCGGATACTGCCCACCATTTCCATAATACCCACTTCTATAGGTTAAAGACTGCGCCTCTGGATTAGTTATTATATCATTAGTAAAAGCTCTTTGACTTATACTTAATTGTTGTGACAATATGCTCATTTAATCCCACTCCAAGTCTAACCAAGCTTGAGGGTCTTCTTGTACTAAAACGGTTTCATCTGGCTTATGCGGATTACCAGCATTTTCCGCCCACGTATTAAAATTACGACTACCTCTTACTGTTTTAGCGCCATCTGCTGTGAAACCACCAAGCTCTCCGGCAGTAAAACTATTTCTTATTTTCTCATGGGTTTTTGATTGATTACCTGTGGCAACTATTCCAGCGCCCGTCATTTGTGTTCTAGGGTCTGGATATTGGCCGTTATTAGAATAATACCCACTTGGAGCAGTTAAGGATCTAGATAAACGATTAGGTGTTATATCATTCGTAGCTGCCAATTGACTTATTACCATTTGTTGTGAAAGTATACTCATCTTATTCCTAAAATAATTTAAGGTTATCTTTCATTTCCAAACTAAGCAGTATATCTTTTAAACTGTTAGTAGAAACGATTTCTTCTTGAGCAATACCTCTGAGCTTCTGTTCTACCAATTCAACCTTAGTACGAATCTTTTCATTATCTATACCAGACTTTTTGTCAGCTACTTCATCAAGAATATTATCAATTCTTTTCTTAATCCAAGTAGAAAAATTTCTTTCATCCTTCGTGGTATAGTACTTAACTAAACAATCTTTCTGTTCAATAGTAAGAAGTTTGCCGTACTTATTATCAAAATTCTTTAAGGCAATACCCAAAGCAAGAGTTTCAGTTTGCAGTTGTTCTTTAGGTTTATCAGTATGGTGGGTGTTTGCCTCTTTAATTCTCTTAGCTTCTCTATTCTCTATGAGGTGTTCAAAAATATTTTGTTCACAAGTCATTCTGTCGCGAGAAGAAAGGTATTGACCACCCTGTTTAATATTGCTTTCATTAACTAAAATATTAAAGCTAGCAAATAATTTATAGTTAGGAACACTTACCTTCATTATGCTTTTGCGGCTACACACCTTATTTATTTCATCCAACAACTTAGTGTTTTCATTATACAGTTCTTGATTATTAACTGTGTTATGGTACTCCTTAACTAAGTTTCCAAAAAAACGAGTTGCATAATAAGGGTTTCTTGCCTCACTATATAATAGTTGTGAATAAATTTTATATGCTTTTGAAATCTCTGTCTCTGACATAAAATGTTTTTTTATAACAGAAAAAATTCCAGCAGCCGTTTTATTATGGCCCTTTGAAATCTCATTTAAAACTGCATGATTGAGTATTTCAAACATAATGCCAACATTACGTTGTTTGCTGTGTTTCATATTTAACCCCAATAAATTATATTATCACCTAAAATAAATATATAACTGCTTAAGTAAAATTAATTATTCTTCGCTTTCATTAGTGATAAAGTTGATTCTTCTAGCTTATTTTCTTGATGATCTTTTATAAGGTTGCCCATCATATCATTGACAACATGGTCATATTTCATAATATCAGAGATTGTTTTATCAAACATATCTTTCTTACTTCTGCGATTTTTTGCTTTTGTTCTGATAAAATCAAGTGTCTTTTTCATCTCTTCATTCTCAGGATCGCTTAGCTTATCCCCTACTGAACCTTTTTCTTGGTCATCCTCATCTTCATCTTCATTAAAGGTATAATTTTTAGGATAGCCAGGCAACTCTCTTGTACCAATAGGATCGTAAGGCATAGCATCTTGAGTATATTGTCTAGTGTTATTCTCTTCTGCTGAGTCATCATTATCATCAACATCTACATTTACATCTGTTTCACCACCTTCTGCCGGTGGTGTCATTCCACCTGCATCGGGTTGTTCACCCATCTTAAGCTGTTCTAAGATATGTTCATTTTCTGCCTGTGCCTCTAATTGTAATTTAATATTAACAATTTCAGAGGATGATAATTTTAATATTTCTTTTTGTATGTATTCATGTGATAACAAATTAGAATCAGCCATATCATTTGCTGTACTAAAACGATTACCCATTAATTCAAGATGCATCATTTCAGTAACGGTAGATGGATTGGTTAATCTTAAATCAAAATTGTAAATGGAAGATTCATCATACCCCCGTAAATAAAGATGGACAAGTGATATTTTCGCCAGTTCACTGACAACAATCTTTTGAATGCGTTGAATAGTTCTCGCAAACTTAATATCCTCCTGTGCTAGTGTTGATTTACCCGACAAGTCTTCTTCAGCAGTAAGATAAGATTTAGGCACACCCAACGAAATAAACAATTTATTCTGTAAGTATTCTATGTCCTCAATAGCTGCAGCATTTTCACCACCAGGCAATGTTTCAATTCTGCTTCCTCTATCACCACGAACTGGAATGAAGAAATCTTCAAGAATAGATTCGGGGTTGTATCTGTAATCAACATTACCAGTAGATTCCCCTACAACTGCTACTCTCTTTAGTTTATCTCTTGCTGCTTGCATATAAGAGTCAACATCTCTAGGTGGAATGTTTCCAACATCAACATAGAAGACTCTACGTTCGGGCGCTCTACTAATACGATAAATTAACATCGCATCTTCAGCCATTAATAACTGTCGCCAAACTTTACGAGAAGAATCTAATACTGACCTACCATAAGGTAAAAATCTATCGTCACCTAAAATACGCATATGAGATACTTGATAGTTTTCAAACACTGTATTACCTTGAGCTGTCCACTTGAACCTTAAACTATTGGGATCATTGTTATAACCTTCTTCTCTTTCTATCTCACCAACTGGCATAGCGATTGCACCTAACACACCTTCTTTATCAACAATATCTAGTAGATTAAACATATCACCATACTTGCACATATTTCTAATCCATGTCCATAGATGGAAATCTAAGTCCAATCGTTGATAAAGTAATTCTTCTAACTCATGTACCACTTTATCGTCATCAGAAACTATCTGCAATATTTTGCCATCTTCTGCATAAGTCATAGAGTCATCAGCATATATATCTAACGCTCTTGTAATCTCGGGGTAGTGGTCCATTTCATCATAATCTTTTACACGCTCTAATCTTTCAACACCTCCGACTAAAGATTGTTGGTATAACGCAGACGAGGCTCTTTGGAATGTATCAAAGGCATTTTTCTGCGCCTTTATTCCAGGTCGTTCTGTTGGCACCTTGTAAGAAGCTGAACCACCTTTTAGAATTTTCTTAAGTATATCAAATCTATCTGCCATTTCTTATTCCTTTATTAAGCTTTTGTGACATAAAATAAAACTAAACCTAACACCACAGGTACTAAACCAGCGATTCCTCCCCATACTCCAGCCTTTACTTTTAATGTAGCAATGTCTACTTGGATTTGTGTAAGCTTATTTTCAATCAAGCCGAATTTGTTATCGTGGTCATCCAGCTTATCTATTACCATCTTTTCATACTTGCTCCAGCTATCATTCTCTGCCATTAACCCATCATCCATCGTAAATCTTCACGCTGGCCATTACCAGTGTCAAAAGTAAAGTGTTCTTCCTTTTTCTGATCGTCTGTCTTATAAATACCAAACTCATAAGGTGTAGATGAAAAATTAATTCCACTTAATAGTTGTTTAGTGATATCGTCATTTTGACTATTGAATTTAAGAGTAGTGGCTCTTACATACATACCTATAGCTAATGCCATTACAAGGTCATCATTATAGCTTGATAAAGCTTCGGGTTTACCATTGTTAAAAACAAAAGTTTCTAATTCATTTAATGTTCTTTTAGAGTGTAAAATAAAGTCGTGAGTTCTTAAATCTTCTTCCATACGTGCAACACAAGATGGCCTACTTTTCATACTCATAGTAAAGCCAGGAACAGCATTCTTAGGTACATTATATGGGTCATAATGTAACTGGTCAGCATTGCTTTCATGGATACGAGTTAAATCTTTTATAGTCCAATAAAGATTTCTATACTCCATCTCTATTAACTTCATTACAACATGATGACCCATAGAAGCATTTTCAACAATTATATATGCGTTGTTATACTGAACCGCTGTATTATGAATAAGGTGAGAATATACATCTGTATTAACTTTACCTTTATATTCTGCCACTTGCTCATAACTTTCAACATCAATAACATGAAAAGCTGAAAAGTCATCACCATCGCCTCTAGCAACATCAGCAGATAGAATATATTGTTTGGAGTAATCCGGATACTTCCATATCCATAGGTTTTTATCAATCCAAGTTTTTTCTTCGGGATCTCTCATATAAGGTCTAAAGCCATTATCTGCTTCTTCCTCATCATTCGGATGTTCTTCATACCAACTTAAGGCTTTTAAACTAACTACATTATTACCTGATTGAAGAAAGTCACAATCATGTTCTTGTGCAAAAGCTTGATCACCTATTTTCTTTCTTTCGTTTCTACCCCACTCTTCATCTCTATCCGGATGAAAATTCCATGGCAAGTTAATTGGATTAAAAGAAATATTTTTATTACCTACTCTTTCACTAACGCCCGCTTCTGCCTCTATATATTGTTTATGAAACCAATTACCAATACCATTAGGTGAAGACAACACTACACAATCACCACCTGTTGCGAGTGTAGGTTGAGCAGCGGTCCAAATTCCATCCATAGCTTTAATAAAGGCAGCTTCATCAATAATCAATAAACTCAAAGCTTCGGAACGAGCTGCGTCTGTTGCATTTGAGCCAGTGGCACCAGCTTTAATCTTTGACCCATTCGCTAATTCCATACTTTGACGATTATCAATAAGCACATCAGACTTTAACCAAGGTGGTATCTCTTCTAAAAACACTCTTACCTTATCTACTAGATTAGTAGCTGTATCTCTTTTGGTAGCAAGAATAAAAATTTCCTTGTTCTTAAAGAAATTAGCCATCCAACCTGCATAAGCAGCACACAAGGTAGAAATACCTAACTGCCTTGCTTTCAAAATAATATTGTAAGATGTGTCAAGAAAACTTTGTAAAGTTTCTTCTTGAAAATCCCATAGTTCAAAAGTAAGTAATCCCTTAGTTGGGTGGCGTATTTTCCCATACTTTTTAATGAAGTAAATAGGGTCTTTTCTACACCTTACATACTCTTCTGCTTGATCCTTATCCATTCCTACCCTTTCACTGCTGATGCACGAAAATACCGGTTAAAATACCCCCAAAATAGGGTTGTTCTTGCCACCAACCATTCATCTGTTCTTCAAAGTCTGGACTTCTTGAATTAGATACTTTTTCCATCTCATCAAAATCTCTTGACCTTGCTATATCTAAAAACCAATCTTTTCTACATAAGAAGGGATTGTTTGACCAATTAAAATATTTTGCACTCATACTCCAAAGAATCTCTTCATTCTCTTTATCTACTTTTTGGCAGATGTCTGAATTTTCATATCCAAACTTTTCTTCTACTGCAAATCCCACCCACCAATTTTTGGGATCACACCCCTCTCTACCTGCACTACCATTAACCGTTGGGTTGCCAAAAGAATCTACTTCATTTACCCATCTTTTTACTTCATTTGATGTGGTAATATAGTCATTTAATTTTCTATACTTTACTATATCTACTTTACCACACTTAATATTTCTTAACCCTAAACTTAACTGTTCATAAATATTGTTTTTCTCTGCAACTAATTCAAAATCATTTTCTAAAAACAATATATATTCACTATTGGATTCGGCTATAGCCTTTACCATCCCCCAACCAATACCTAAATTCTGCTGATGACCACCCCATTCAAACTTATCATAATTACCAATTAAATTTATATCGTCATTACTTATTTCATTAAAGAAAATAAAGTTATCACCAACCATATCTATTAACCCTTGTTGTTCGTAAGACTTTAAACTTTTTTCAAGCTTGTCTGTACGACCATGACTTAACACAACAATACCAATATCTTTTAACTCCATTTAAAAACCTTTCTATACAAATGCTGTAGTATTAACAGCTGGTCGCATTCTCCGTGCATCGGGTGGATTTTGTGCTTCGTATGTAGGAAACGCTTTTCCTTCATCGGGGTACCTATTTTCAAACTTTGTGTTCAACACCAAAACACTGTTAATGTTATCTGTGATAAAACTTTTTATTCTCTTACCTTTGGTTGTGTCCCACGCATACAAATAACCATCCGCTGATATTTCATAAGGCTCTACTACCCTTAAAATGCGTTGAGTAATTGTATCGTTAGGCTGTCTTTTTTTAGAATAAGAAATACGAATTAAATTATGGGAACCAATAGCACCTTCTATTTTTAGTTCGTTTGCTGCAGATAATGCCATGTTATACTTCCTTTAATTTCAGAATTTTATAATCTGGTTCTAATTCGTTCTCCAACTGACTACGAGTCATCTCTGTTTCTATTTGCATTCTTACCACATAATCTAATACAGGATTGTCTTGTGCTTCGGGATTAACCTTATCAACTTCCAATTCTTTCTGGCTATTAATCTTAATATCAATTACCATAAAATCAAACTTTAATTTTCTTATTTTTTGATCTTTATTCTTTTCAGTAGTAAAGGGTATCTGCAACAGCAAATCAAAAGTATGAATATTTTCCTCTACGCCATCAACTTCTTCTCTCTCTGACTCTGTTATGTTAGACTCTGTAGCTTTAAAACTGTCTGCATAATCATCACCCCACAATTTGTAGCGAGACATAAAACTATCAATGTCTTTTTCACTACTTATATCTTCTAAATCATTTGTCATGTTAGTAATATGGTGACGGTTAAATCCTAAATCAGCCAACCTTATCCATATCATTGACTTATATCTTTCTTGTTTTAGAAGATTGTTCTTCTTGAGAGAAATAGCGTATCTTTTTATAAGGTCATGTATGTCTTGTTCTGCGAGAAGCACTTTATGTAATTTCATTTTATTCCTATATAATAAGTTATATGGACCACTTCTAACCAGAAGTGGCCCACATATTTTTAAGTGGCTATACTAAGCCGTGACGGCGGTTTTTATGTCACCGAATGTTTCCGCCACCTTTTTACTTCCACCGCTCAGTAATCCAGCAGTAAGAACTTGGCCCAAGACCGAAGTCTCTCCGTTAAACAGCATTGCTACCAAGTCCACTGGCACTTGATTGGCGATTAAGAAAGAAACACCAACAGCGATAGGTACCTTTAAACCCCTACCACCTAAGAGTTTCTGATAATACTTCCAACCGAAAAGAGTAGCTAACCCTCTTTCAATAATGACAGAAAGGGTTACGAGTAGTGCGAACACACTAGCTACGTTTTCAAGTACAGGTCCGAAATCCATATATTTTCTCCATATACGTTATAAGTTTCTACATAAACCTTTAACGCGTGAATGTCTTTAATAAATATCACTTATAAAAATAAAAAAAAAGATTATGCAAGTTTATCAAAAACTCGGCCGGTCGGGTCTAGCTTTAACATATTGTATCCTTCACTACCCCAACCCTTCATTGGAGGCACTTTATTAAGCTCATCCAACGTAGCGTGTTCTACAGGTGGCCTTGTTCCTGCAAACTTGTGTATTAGATTAACACCAGCCTCTGGTGCGGCATTTCTAATAAGAGAGGGAGTTTCCATATCTTAACTCACGCTGTTACATCAAGTTTTTGTCCTTGTTTTATAAATTCTAATGCCTTAGTCATACTCTCTTGAGTCATCTTGGTATCGTCTATTCCACCTAAAGGAGTATTAGTTTGCATTGTCGCATTAATCATGGAACCAGATTTCCATTTGGGGTCAGTAATGGCTTTACCCTCTACTGGTGCGCCATTAATTTTCCCAAGACCTGTTATAGCTCGGATAGGTCGGTTGATAATCACTTCATCTCTCCTAGATTTGTTCTTATTTACCCGATCATCCCTTATTTTTAAATGAGGGCTTAATCTCTCCAATGCAGTGACCGCCGTATCCAACATCATTTCCATAGCCATTGGTGTACGTGCTTTTATTTTTATTGCGCTTGTTGATTCCTGTTTTGTAACCAATTTTGGATTTACTATATTAGAGCTTCCTATCATAATCCCTTCCATCTTCTTTGGAATACTTATGAGCTTCTATTACATCTATTAGTTTCATTTTAATCAAGGTTTCGGGCGTTTGAATATTTCAGCAGTTCGGGTATCAAAATAAGTGCTGTCACTGATGTGGGTAAAACGACCATTCTGTGCATTTTTAATTTCCATTGCAGCTAGCTCCCCTAATAATGAATTTAATTGCATTTGGTTTCTTACTACTTCCACATGCATTTTCATAAATCTTTCCATACGAGATGCTAATCTTTCTACCGACTGCCCACCCATTTGTCCATAATAATTTTGTTGGTTTGCCTCTTCTTGAGCCACTGCCCCAAAAACAAGAATAGAAGTCAACGCAACTGCTATAATGTATTTAGTATTTTTCATTATCTTACCCTCTTGTTTTGTGTGGTTCATCTTAATCTCATAAACCCCTTATAGTCTGTGTCGCCAGAGTCTATATATTGTTTACGCCTCCAGCCGTGTCCAGATGTCATCGCCACTTTATCATAATAAAGACTATCTGTTTTTTTTACTATTTTCCCTAAAGCTTTTTTAGCCGCTGGTGATGCTTCTTTGCTCCATTCTGCAGAAGGGTGTCCATCGTCATCAGTGATAGCTAATCTAATATGCCCACCCTCAAACGCCGTTTCATAAGACAATCCTTCATCATCTAGATATTCTTGATGACCACTTCTCATCTTCTTTACCTTACCACTTGGTAGTATCCAATATTGAGTAGTGGTATACATACCCTCTCTTATGAGAATGTATTTTAGTTTCATTTCTTAAAGCCCCTATTAACCATCTTATGACCACGCTGTTCTAAGGAGACAAGAACGGCATCTAGATAACGTCTTCTATCAGAAGGGCTGGTTGCCCCTATCTTATCCAATTCATCCCAAATGTTTTTAATGACGCGGCCTGCAATAGAACGGGTCTTATTAACATTAACAGGTTTGCTATTAGCTTCGCTTAATTTCATTGTGTTTTCTCTTTGCCGCTTAAGTAACCAGCAATAATGCCAATTACACCAGTTACAGCCATTTGTAAAAGATTGACCACACTTTCATCAACTGGCCGGTGTTCTTGTAGGGCTACATAAAAATCACCAACAACTATTACCATTAATAATGACATAAGACCGCCAGTTAATATTAAACAAGTCCAATCTTTTATCGTTCTCATTTTCTATCTCTATTTTTTTTATCATAACACTCTTTACAATTCCATAAGGCACGTTTGTTAAGAGCATTATAATGTGTAAGCAGTACCACCCTCTGTAATGTTTCAACTTTTTGGTGGCATGTATCACACTCCAACTTTGCAGGGTTTGTTATTGTTAAGGACATTATTTCTCTACTTTGTTAGTTGCTCGGCGTTCTTCGCGCCTCTCTATGTCCTTTGCAATTTTTTCCATTTCTCTTTCCATACCCAGAATACGCTTCTTTAACTTATCTCTCTCTTTTTTTGTTACCATTAAATTTGCATTAGCTATATCTTTTTTACTCTTTGCCCTATGTAATTCTTTCAGTTTTTTATATTTTTTTTGTTCTATTAAATGTATCTCTTTCCCTAATTCAACTAGATAAGACACAGTAAGTATTTTTGCCACTAATGTTGCCAATAGTAAGGTTCCACTAATAATAAATAACCATAAATCCGAAGACATTTAACTTCACATGGAAAAAGAGTCACCACATCCACAAGTATTTTTTGCTGAAGGGATCTCTATATGAAATCCAGCACCCATCAATCCATCAACATAATCAATAGTAGCATCTGCTAAATAAAGCATACTTTTTGCATCTATAACCGCCTTAACATCTCCATGATCAGTTACTATATCTAACTCATCAATATCTTCAGAAGTACAATAGTCCAGCTCCTTAGAGAACCCTGAACATCCACCACCTTTAATGGCTACCCTTAAATGAGTATCGTCTACATCTAACTTTAAATCTTCCATTAAGTTGAGCCACTTATCTTGAGCAGCTTCAGTTACTATCATTACATACCTCTTTTTTTCTTTAGTTCCAGTTGTCTTTGTATCCACCGTTTAGCTAAGGTACTTCTTATCGGTGATTTAATAAACTTATTAATAGTAGTATAAAATTCTTTAGGAAAAATAATAACACCGGCCTTAGGATCTCTTTTAGCAACACGTTTATCAGAATTATCAATGATTTTGAAATTGCCTTTAAACAAACCTTGAAACTTACCAAGATTCTTTTGTACGTCTTTCCAAATCTTTTCTACCATTTTCTCAGGTAATTTTCTATCCCGTTGAGCATTTCTTTGTTGAGCAACCTCTAAGCTAGTGTTGATATAAATCATATACGTATCATAACCTAACCGTACTAATTCTTCTCTCTTCTTCTTTATCTTACCATAATCATCACCAGTGCCATCAATTAGCAACCCCAACCTACCTGCCGTATAAAGCTTTTCTTTTGTATCCTTTACTCTTTTGGCTTTTTGTCTTGGAGAATCTGCTGGCTCTGTTAACTGTTTAAATTCTTCATCACTTAAGTTTCCTAAATCTTTTGGATCTACTCCTACCTTCTTTAAAAAGTATTCAAACTCCGGATCAGAGTTTACTAACTTCACTCCACTAGGTGCAAAAGACATATCCATTTTGCTAAAACCACCTTTGGGTATACCTACTAATTCATTAGCCACAAAAGATTTACCACTGCCAGGGCCACCGGCTAAGAATATAGCCTTAAAAATACCAGGATCATATACGCCTTCGTTTATCATATCTGTTAATTGTACAAGGTCTATTAATTTCATTTCTTATTCCCCTTTGCTAGCCACGCTGCTGCACCAGCAATGATTGCTGTAATACCACCATCAACAAATGATAGTTGTAAAAATTCTTGACCATACTTATCACCCTGTGTAGCTATAGCTAAAACCCAATCAATCAATTCTTTAACACCACCCACACTTAATCCAGTTATAGCTGGATGATGACCATTACTTTCTTTTTTAGGTGCCTTATGATTTACTACCAGTCCTTCTTGATTTTCCTTAGTTACTCTATATAATCGTCTAAGCTCTTTCTTTACATCTGTATAGGCTGTCTTAACCACTAAAGGCACTTGATGACCAAACTCTCCATCTATATAATCATCAGCACCCTCTACCGTCCTACTATTTAAGATATCGTAATGTTTTTTTACTTTTTTTGTGTTCATTACAAATCTTTAAAGACTACTGACCTTTGGTCATTTTATACATCTGAGCAAAAAATATAGTTGCCATCCACATCATAATACCATAAACAGCTTCGTGGTTCCACCATTCCATCCATTGCCGACCACCTGGAAACCCAACTACTTTCCATGTTTCATACAAAACGGTCACAGCAATTGCGGCAGCACCTGACCACATTGTAGATTTATTAGCCTCGTCAGCAGCTTTTTGTTTCTTTGTTACTTGAACTAAGTGCCTATTAGCTACTTTAGCCTCCTTTTTATATTTGTACTTATCTTTGGCTAATTCTCTTGACGTAACATTAGCTATTTGAGCCGATTTCTTATAATTATTTATTTCATTTCTAGCTGACTCATATTTCTTTCTTAAATCAGTTGGTGATGCTATTTTTTCCCACGGGGGATACCTCTCCACCACAGTTCTCCTATAAATATTATCCAGAGAGAACCTTTAATTTACATCAACCTTTCTACCAAGCTTTACAACTCCAATAGCGAGCCTTTGTTTTAGGGCCAGGGCTATCACAGTTATGTCTTGCCCTAAAAGACTTTCTACGTTTAGGGTTGCTCTTCTTTATCTTCATAGTTTTTTCACCACCCTTACCCTTGTGACCAAACTCTACCTTCTTAACTTTTATAGTGCCGTCTTTATTTTTCTTACCACTATTAACATACACCTTTGACTTCTTAGTGTCGCCGCGGGTGGGTTTATTCAGCTTTACTGTACGGCCTTGATATTCTGCTTCGGTCATCTTAGGTTTCTTAGCTGGCGCGCCCTTATCGCCATACTTCTTACGTTTACGAGATACAGCATTTTTCTTTTCTTTATCGGTCATATTAGCAGCTACAGATGCCTTACGGCATTTAGGATAAGCTCTTTGGCCACCCTTACGAGACTTACTACCCGCCGAAGCACCACAAGAAGGATGACCGCCACCCTTTTTATCTCTGCTAATATCTACCCACTTTTCCTTAAACCATTTACCCAACTCGCCTTTTACGGCAGTTTTTTCAGTTAAAACATCTTGAAGTTTCATTATTTAGTTCTCCAAGTTCCACCTTTGGATTTATAATTTTTAGAAGCCCAAGCGTTAGCATATGCCGATGGGTAAACTTTAAACTTTTTCTTAGCTGCGGCTTTGCTTGCTGCCCACTTCTTCTTATCATTAGGAACATTTTTTTCAGTGAAGAGTTTGATCTCTGCCATCTCTCTTCTCGTAATTTTGGGATTGCGTCCCTCTGCAATATCATTCAATTTCATTTATATTCTCTTATGTGCTAGTAAGCTTTTTTATTTTAGCTATGTTGTTTAAAACTTTTCTTTTTAACTTATCGGGTAAAGTTTCTATTGATCTACTTAAATCATTAATAGCGTCTTTAATGCGGCTATCGGATGTTTTACCTTTGCTCTTTAAGGTAGCTACAATATTCCAACCCATAAGAGCGTCTATAATATTTATAGGTCCAGTTAAAATACTCAATGTTAAAGTATCTAATTTAAAGAAGAAGTCAATTAACTCTTCTTTAGTTACTTTCTTCTTTAACAGTTCTTTTACCTCACCTCTTGCCGCTGGATCGCCACCCTTGGCTTTTATCGCATAATAAATAACCTTACTAATATGGGAGCTAACCCGCGATAATGTTTGCAATAAACCACGATCACTACCCAACTTTAAACCAGCCTTTTTCGCTGCCTGTTTAAACTTACCTCGCCAGTCACCATCAGCTTCATTAAGTTGGTGAGGATTTAAAGACATAAAGATAGCTAACTCTAATAGTCGTTGCTTATCATCATAAAGAACTTCATTCAACTTCATCGTATAGCTCTCTCAACATCTCTAAGTTTAGTATCTGAATTATTTATTCTATCAACCTCTTCGGGATCTTTCAAGACCTGTTGAATCTGCTTCTTCATTTTGCTAGTAAGTTTTATTTTCTTATAACCCTTGAAGGCTTGCTCATCGCCAGCAGTAGTAACATCTGCTGAGGCCATGTAGGGATATCTATCACCCAAAACAAATTCTATACCTGTCCATTTCTTAACACCTTGTGCTGCATGGTATGGATACAGAATGATGAACACCCTACCCTTTTCTCTTGGATTTGCAAAGGCATCACCAGCTTCATACTCTCTATGAATATCTATATCTTTCTTTGCTTCTTTAATCAAATTAGTTAGTTTCATTTCAATCTCCGCTATTTCCTTTAGCACTAGAGCCAAAGAAATAACTATACACATCTTTAGCAATACCTGCCATCACTCCGGTTAATACCATAATAATATCACGGGCACTTTCTTTAATCTCATACACTGATAATAAATAGATAGTACCTAAAAACCCTATCATTGATATCAAAGCTAGTGAAGATTTTAGCCAATCTCTAGGTTCTACCATTTCTTCTGCCATTGACACTCTCCACCTTCATATTAATCTTTTTTATCAAGTTCTTCTAAGGCATGTAATACTCTTATTATTACACAACTGCTTAAAAAAATAATAATTCCACAAGCAATCAAAACTCCAGCAGTTGATGCCTCTGGGCTTTCCATTATAATTATTCTCCATTATATTTACATATCTTTACCATATAAATATAAAA
>Ga0208919_1001092_pt1 | contig 16216 bp, 12 predicted proteins | sample 4_EtaG_FD_184076 | JGI IMG/M metagenome (GOLD analysis project Ga0208919, IMG submission 184076) | Marine viral communities from the Subarctic Pacific Ocean - 4_ETSP_OMZ_AT15127 metaG (SPAdes) (version 3) | ecosystem: Environmental > Aquatic > Marine > Oceanic | place: Pacific Ocean | collected...
AAACAAAGGGTAGTAGAAATATTGCTATTGGTGAAAATGCTTTACTTGCTCAAAATAATACAACTGCTAGTAGTCCTTACAATGTAGCAATAGGGTACAATTCAGGTAAAGCAGTAACCACAGGCATTCACAACACCCTACTCGGTGGTCTTGCAGGTGATGCAATTACGACAGGAGATAGCAACACTTTTCTTGGCAAGGGGGCAGGTAGCTCAACCACTACGTCAGACCGTAACACAGCAGTCGGCAGAGATGCTTTATTTACGAACACGACTGGACAACAAAATGTTGCAATAGGCACAGCCGCAATGTATTACTGTGCAACTGGAAATTACAATGTTGCTGTCGGCACTAATGCTTTAGACGCTTTAACTACCGCAGAAAATAATACTGCTATAGGACAAGAATCTGGTAATGACATTACAACTGGAAGCGCAAATACTTTAGCAGGAGCTGGAGCAGGTAGTAAAATAACGACTGCTGGTAAAAATACAATGGTTGGGTACAACGCAGGAACAGGTATTACAACAGGTGGAGATAATACTTTTGTGGGAGCAGATGTTGGTGTTAATGTTACGACAGGTAACGCCAATATATTAGTCGGTGGTAGTGAGTCTGGAGTAGTAGGTGGAACAGGAGAAGCCTTAACCACAGGTGCAAGAAACGTTATGATGGGAACTGCTGCTGGAAAAGCAGCAACTACTATAGATGATTGTGTGCTTATTGGCTATGAAGCTGGTGGCGGTGCTACTATGACAGGTCACGACAATACTTTTGTTGGCAGACGTGCAGGGAAAGCTACAACAAGTGGAAATGAAAACACCTTTTTAGGTAATAAAGCTGGTACTGCTGTCACTACTGGAGCAGATAATACTTTTGTTGGTTCTGAAGCTGGTGATGGTACTGATAATGGTGTTGAAAACGTAGCTGTAGGTAAGTCTGCCCTATCAGCTAATTGTGATAATGGAAATGCCGCTGTTGGTCACGCTGCTTTACTTTCCTGTACAGGAGCATTTAATACTGCTGTTGGTATCAGTGCAGGTAGTGCTGTAACAAGTGGTGATAATAATATGTTTCTTGGCAAAGACTCAGGACTCTCAGGCAGCCCCGGAGGTCAAACAACTACATCATCTAACAGAATAGCTTTAGGTGATGAAAATGTTACGAACTGCCACATTCAAGTAGACTGGACTGTAGCATCTGACCAACGTGACAAGACAGACTTTACTGCACTAGACTTAGGTTTAGATTTTGTTAAAGGACTAGCACCTGTAACATATAAGTGGGATAAACGCTCTAAGTATGGTGATAAAACTGCTGATGGTTATGACCTTAACGCACAGTCTCCAGATGGTACACACAAAGAAGACTGGTTGGACATAGGCTTTAAGGCACAAGAAGTTCAAGCACTTGAAGAGGCCGCAGGATATACAACTGCTGCTAAGAAAAACCTTACTGTATCTACATCAGAAGATGGCAAGCAGATGGGTATACAATACAGTAAGTTTGTACCCATATTAGTAAAAGCGATTCAAGAACAGAACGCATTAATTGAAGCACTCACTGCAAGAGTGGCAACTTTAGAAGGATAAATAAAATGGCAGACAGAACAACAGAAGAACTAGCACAAGACTACACAGCAATGGGTCACTCAATAGACCTTATTACTGCTGTGATAGCTGGTAACAGTATGGCTGACGACCCAAAAGAAGATAGACAAGACTGTGTAGACAGAAATGTAGCACACCTTGAGCTGATGAAAGCTAAAACAGATTGGGGTAGCGAGTCTATGACAGCAACCACCAATGCTATTAACGCAGGTAAAGGTTACACTGCATCTTAAATACCATAACATAGGGAGAAAATTATGGCTAAATGGGCAAAAGAAGAAGTTAAGGAAAATGTAATTAATATTGATGGGCAAGAGTTTACAGAGAAATCTTTATCTCAACCGTCTAAATATTTTATTGCTCAAATTAAAGATTTAGAGGCTCAACAGAACAACCTTCAATTTCAAATGGATCAAAAGTTGGCGGCTCTTAGTGTTATGAGATCTAATCTTGCTGAATCTTTAAAGCCTGAAGAAATGAAAGAAGACACTCAAGAAGTAGGATGAAATGCCACTTACAAAATTGCAATTCCGCCCTGGCGTTAATCGAGAAACCACTTCATATACTAATGAGGGTGGTTGGTTTGATGGAGATAAGGTAAGATTTAGGTTTGGGCTTCCAGAAAAAATTGGAGGTTGGCTTAAACAAACTACCAATTCCTTTCTCGGTACAGCGAGAGCCTTAAAACCTTGGGTTGCATTAGATGGTACAAGTTTTATTGGTGTTGGCACACACCTTAAATATTATGTTAGTGAAGGTGGCGGATACAATGATATTACGCCTATTAGATTAACAACATCTGCGGGCGATGTCACCTTCGCAACTAAAGCCAATACCCTGAGTTCAGCAGTTACAGTAGATGATACTACCATGCCTGTAACAAGCTCTACTGGATTTCCAGTTTCTGGTAGAATTAAAATAGATGATGAAATTATGACGTATTCTGGTGTTTCAGGAAACAACTTAACGGGATGTGTTCGAGCACAAGATAGTACAACTGTTGCAGCGCATGACTCTGGCGCCACTGTTTCTTGTGCTACACTTACTGTTACGGACTCTGGACACGGTGCAAATGTAAACGATTTTGTGACATATTCTGGCGCCGCAACATTAGGAGGTTTAATAACGGCTAATGTTTTAAATCAAGAGTACGAAATTACAAACATTGTGGACTCTAATACATATCAAGTTGAAGCAAGAACAGTGTCAACTATTTCAAGTATTACAACAACTAGTGGCCTTGATGCTACATATGTTTTTTGTAATACAAGCGACTCTGGTAATGGAGGTTCTTCCGTTGTTGGCAAATATCAGATTGTCACTGGCCTTGACACAGTGGTTTCTGGCACTGGTTGGGGTGCAGGACTATGGGGTGCAGACGGTTGGGGGTCAGCTTCTGCTTTAACAGATGTTGGCTCTACGTTAAGAATTTGGAGTCATGATAATTTTGGAGAAGATCTGCTTATCAATGTTCGTGACGGTGGAATTTATTATTGGGATAAGTCTGCTACAGATGCAATGACTACACCAGCTGTTGCTCTTGGTGACATTGCTGGGGCTAATGCTGCTCCGACTATAGCAAAAATAATTAAAGTCTCTGATCGAGACAGACACGTTATAGCTTTTGGCTGTGATCCAAGCTCAAGTTTAATTCAAGATCCGTTGCTTATTCGGTTCTCGTCTATTGAATCTGTAACAGATTGGCTCCCTACAGCGACTAATGATGCTGGATCCTTGAAGCTTGGAACAGGCTCAGAGATTGTTTCTGCTATAGAAACACGACAACAGATCCTTGTTTTTACTGATGTATCCTTACACGCAATGCAATACCTTGGGCCACCCTTTACTTTTGGTATTAACCTAATTTCTCAAAACATCACTATTATGGGGCCTTTGTCTGCTATCGCTGTAGATGATAATGTTTTCTGGATGGGTGCAGAAGAGTTCTATGTTTATAATGGCTCTGTTCAACGGTTGCCATGCACTGTTAGAGACTATATTTTTAATGATTTCAATCAATCACAAGCAGAAAAAGTTACTGCGGGTATTAATTCTTCGTTTGGAGAAGTATGGTGGTTTTATCCTTCTGCAAGTGCCGTTGAGATAGATAGTTATGTTATTTACAATTACCAACAACAAGTGTGGTATTACGGGAAGATGACTAGAACAGTGTGGGTAGATAGAGGCATTAATACTTTCCCAATTGCTTCAGGAACAGATCATTACTTGTACAATCATGAGCTGGGTCTTGATGATGGAAGCACGGAACCTGTTTCTTCTATATCTAGTTACATTGAGTCAAGCCAACTTGATATTGGTGAGGGCGATAGATTTAGTTTTATCAGTAAACTTATACCAGATTTAACCTTTAGAGACTCAACAGCGGACTCTCCTTCTGCAACCTTTACTCTTGAATCACGAAACTACCCTGGTGGTGCTTATTTGCAGTCAAACGACAAAACAGTAACAAGGTCAGAGGCAGCTACTGCGACAGTTGTTGAACAGTTCACCGATCAGGTAAATCTTAGGTTACGGGGACGTTCCTTTGCCGTTAAAATTGCATCAGGCGACTCTGGCGTTACATGGAGACTTGGATCTCCTAGAGTAGACGTTAGACCAGATGGGAGGCGTTAATGTCCAGAAAACTTGTCCTTCCGTTTTTTCCTGTTGCTCCTCAACAGTATGACCCTACATTTATGAGCGAAGTTATTCGTGCTTTCTCAGTTTTCTTGGATCAATATCAAAACCCTGGAGATGGCAGAAATACAACATTAACGCTAACTAATTTACAGACAGATGACTCAGGACTTGGAGCTGGAGAAATATTTGATCACGGAGGTGTATTAAGAGTTCCTTTGGATTACAGTCCTTTTGTTCGAGGGTCAGAGGGAACAGGGGCAGTAGGCGAAGTAACGGTGACAACATGATAAATGTTGCGCTCTTTATATTTAAAAAAACATCTGCTATGGTGGATAACAAGATAAAAGGAATTTTATAATGCTTGGTTTAGGCGGTCTTTTAAGCTTTTTAGGTGGAACAGGTACTCTTGCTGGCGCAATTCCGGGTATGGCTGCCGCTGGTCTAGGTTTATCAGCTTTAGGTGGCTCTCAAAGGAGAAGGCAAGGAGAAGGAGAGTTTGACCCTAGAAAAATGGAAAGTGCACCAGACTATGTTCCTAGAAAGTTTAACATATTCGTAGATCCTTACACGGGAGCTTACTACAACTCACCAGAAGATAGAGACAAAGCTATTGCTGAAAGCAGACGTAGAATGGGTATAATGGCAGCGGCTAATGGTGGGTACATACGAGGCTACAACGTGGGCGGTTTTATTGAAGGCCCAGGGACAGGCACTTCTGATAGTATTCCCGCTTCTATCTTTCAAAATGGCGTCCCGGTTCAAGAAGCACGGCTCTCGGACGGAGAGTTTGTTATGACTAAAAAAGCTGTTGATAACAGCGGTGGTGCACCAGCTATGTACGCAAGAATGAAACAGTTTGAAAATGGAGGGTCTGCCTAATGGCTGAATCTACAAATACAAGTTATAACGTCCTTCCAGAGTATCAAGAAACATATTTAAAGGATCTGTTAGCAAACGCCAGTACGTTAGGTGGTTCTGGTATGTTTATACCAGAGTATCAAACAGCTGGTCTTACTGGTGGTCAAAACGCTGCTCTTAATCTTGGTTATGGTGGTGTTGGCTCTTACCTTCCAATGATGCAAGCTGGTGCAGATACTTTGGGTCAAGGTATTGGTGGATATCAGCAAGGCATGAACTATGCTTTGTCTGGTGTTCCTTTGTTTCAAGGTGGAGCGCAAGGCTTTCAAAATGTAATGCAAAACGCACCTGGTATTGCTGGGACATCAGCGGCATTAGGTAATATGTATGGTGCACAAGGAGCTGGGTACGGATCTCAAGGTGCTGGTTTTGGTGCACAAAGCATTGGAACAGGCGCACAGTCAGCACAAGATATAATGAACGCAACTGCTGCGGCAATGCCATATCAAGGGTTAGCGTCCAATACGATTGCTGGATCAACCCAAGGTTATAATCCGCAATCTTATCAAAGTTTTATGGATCCATATACGGACTCAGTTATTCGACAGGCAGAAGATGACGCCTTTAGAAATTATGATCGGCAAGCTGGACAAATTACAGCAAGAGCGGTTGGTTCTGGTGCGTTTGGCGGTGACAGAGAAGCGATAGCCCGACAAGAGTTGGGCAGAAACACGATGGATCAATTATCTCGAACCACGGGACAATTAAGATCTCAAGGTTATCAGCAGGCTCAACAGCAAGCGCAGAATGCGTTTCAAAACCAGCAAGCAAGGCAACAGCAAGCGGGTCAATTGTTTGGTCAATTAGGAACTGCTTATGGGCAACTTGGTCAACAAGGGGCACAAGCAGCTGGTCAAATGGGACTTGCGGGTCTTGGACAAGGGATCAAAGGCGCACAGCTAGGTCTTCAAGGATCTCAGTTAGGCGCACAAGCAGCTGGGCAAGGTGGTAGATTAGGGTTGCAAGGACAACAATTAGCTTCTGGCGCGGCAAGCGGTCTTGGAACTTTAGGTGGTCAATACACCGCTCTTGGTGGTCAGATGGGCAACTTGGGACAAGGACTTGTGAACGCTGGACGTTTCCAAGGACAGATGGGACAAGATTTACAAGCAGCGCAAGGACAAGACATAAACACACTTATGGGTCTTGGTGGCTTCGAGCAAAGGTTCAACCAAGCGGGACTGGACGCACAAAGACAGACTATGATGGATCGTCAGATGCAACCATATCAGCAAATGGCTTTCTTATCAGATATCTTCAGAGGTGTTCCATCTTCAGCAAGTACCTATGGCAGCAGTTATACCCCGCCTCCAAGTTTCTTATCGCAACTTGGTGGTTTAGGAATGGGAGTAGCAGGTCTATATAATAGCGGCATATTCGGAGGACAATAAGCATGAACGTTATGAACCGAAAGATGTTTAAAAAATCAAGACCTGCACGCGATGCGTTAAATCAAGCTGGCGGAATCATGGACAGCTCACCAGAGCTAATGCAGACAGTGCAGAATTATCCTGTTCCGGGAGTGCAGAAGTTTGCTAATGGTACAGAGGTTAGGATACCTGGAAGAAGTATATATGCTGAAGAAGGTCCTGGAGATGGCACTGTTCTCAGACAACTTCGAGACACTCTTCAAATGAGACAAGACCCCGATTATATTCCTCTTAACAAAAGAGGCATTTCTACTATTAAACACTTTATGGGAGAAAGATATCCGTTTGCTCCGTCAACAAATTACGGCGATCCTAATTATCAGCCTATTTTTGATCCTTACAAACAAAGAAGAATTTATGCTAAATCAGGAATGGCTCCTGATTTAGTTCTTGATGATAAAGGCATTTCAACAGGTTATGATACTGAGGGCAATCTAGTTCTTTCACAACCTAGACAAGCATTTACTGTTGATGACCTTAATCCAGCCGATTTGTCTGAAAGCGGTATTGCAAGTCAGTTAGCGATAGACAAAGCAGCGATAGCAAAGTTTCAAGCGGCTAATCCAAATAAATTTGTTCCTTTAACTGAAGCGGAAATTTTAGCTAAACAATCGGCTAATCCAGACCTCGTAAACGTTGAAGGGACAGAGGCAGGTGTTTTAACAAAAATGAATTCCGTTAAAGAACGAGCACTAGATTTACAATCACAATATCCTAACTTAGGACCTGATGAAGCTTTAAGACGGGCAGCAGCGCAAATAGCTGCTAAAAAAGAAACTGATTTTGTAGAGAATATTAAAGACGACGAAGATGCTATGGATACTAGAGAAAGAGTCATGGGTGACATGGATCAAGGATTAGGTGTTCAGTCATATTTGTCTAAAATAAAAGCTGAAGAAGAGGCTCAAAAACTTAAAGACCAACAAGGTGATGCGGCAAACGAAGCTTTTGAACGTGCTAGAAGAAGTGGAAGTCCCCAACTTAGCGTAGATGAACAAATGAAAAATGAAGTTCAAAATGTTGTAAAGAACGGTTCTCCTGAACAACAAAGATCTTCTTTAAAAGAATTAATGGCACAATTTACCGATAATGCACCTAAGTATAAAGGCATGAATATGGGACTTGCTATTGCTAAAATGGGTTTTGCAATAGCCGCAGGTGACAGTCCAGATGCTTTAACAAACATAGCTAACGGCATGAAAGAGGGCGCAGAGGATCTTATAAAAGACGCTGAGAAACGGGATGCCTTTAAACGTCAAGTTGATCTATCTGCCTTACAGTATGGTCTAGGAGAAGAATCTAAATATCGTGCAGAAGAAAGAGCTATTGCTGGAGAAGAACGCGCAGAAGGTCGACTTATTGCAAAAGAAAGAAGAGGGGCTCTTCAAGTTACAGCAGGCCCTAATGGTGTTACATATAATGGAAAAACATATGCTCCATACACAGATTTCTTCTTAAATAAAGCAGATATTTACGACAATACAGTGCCAGATGGTATAATGAGCACATCAACTATTACGGCTCTTGGAACAAAAGCAAAAGCGCAAGCCGCAACTTTAAAAGAATTAATTACAAATGGAACATTAAAAACTAAAGAGGCAAATACTCTTAGGACTGAATATTCAGGTCATGTTGATAATGCAATTAAAGCAGAAAGATCTTTAGCAGTAATACAAGATGTTATGCTTAGAATAGGTGATGAAGGAATCACTGGGCTTGCTCCAGCTATTGAAGATTGGAAATCAAAATTAAAAACAGCTTTTGGACGGGATGTGCCAGAAGGTGGTTGGACTCTTGAAAATTCAAGAGCTAGAATGAGAAATGCTCTACAAGATTTAATACCTTTGTCTCTTGCGGATTCTCAATCAGCAAATTCTATCTCTAACAGAGACGTAGAATTTCTTATATCAGCTTATTTTGGCGATAATGCTCTTAGCGGTAGTTCTTTTAGTTTTGTTCTTCAAAACGATGAAACAATTTTAAGAAACCTTGGAACAATAGCAAACATATTTCAGAATGGACAAAAGAAAGCATTTTCACAAATGACGCAAATAGAAATGCAAATGCTGCCTTTAATGCAAGCAGGCACGGTTGATGCTTCTGGTGTAGGTGTAAGTTCTATTGGTCTATTGTCTCCTGAACAAGCTAGATTAGCAGAAACAGTGGGGGGTGGAAGAACCCCCAGTCGAACTGTTGGTGCTTCAACAGGTTATAGCCGTAATAAAGATGGAATACTTGTTTTTAATCAAGGATAAATAAAATGGCACAACAACAAGTTATGAATCCTTTTACAAATAAAGTAGAAACAGCAAACTTTGCTGGGGATGAACCTACTCAATCAGAAATGGATCAACTTTATCAGTTCTTTCAAAATGAAAGTGCTCCTGACAATGTAGGACAGTTTAATATTTTTGATGCAAGTAAAGAAGAAATACAAGAGTACGCTCGTCAACAAAGAAGAATGGGCTTAGACCCTGTTAGCGGTGAACAACTTTCTGACGAAGAATTTATTTCTGGATATAAAGAAGAGGGTGTTGATTATAATACAGGCGTAAACAAAAACAAAGCCTTTTCACGAGCACAGCTTGGTAGAATGGATACAGCAGGTGAGAAACTAAATTATCTTCAAACAAAAGTAGGTAAAGACGGTGTTAGGGAAGATGCGTTAGGGCGTTTAATTCTTACGCAAATAGGAAGGCAAAGAGCGGGTTTAGGTGAGGGGCCCGATATAGCCGTTGATGAAGAAGGGCTGTCCTGGGGGGATGTAAAAGAATTTGCTGGAGCTACTGCTGTTCCGATTGTTGCCGCAACTGGCGCGTCAATTGCGGCCTCTGGAGTTGGGTTTATACCTGGTATGCTTATAGTTGGAGCTGCTGGTTTTCTTGGTAAGTTACTTGATGAGGGCGTTGAATACACTCAGGGTTTGCAACAACAGTCGTTTGCAGATGTGGCAAAAGATTCTGCGAAAGAAGCTCTTTATGCGGCTGGCGGAGAAGGAATAGGACGAGGTGTTTCTTCTTTGCTTGGAACTTTAATTAAAGGTCGCAGAGGGTTAAGTAAAGCAGAGCAAGCCCGTGTAGAAGGTTTAAGAGCAAACGCAAGAGCGTTGTTAGAAAAAGGAATGAGGCCAACTATTGCTGGCGCGACAGACGAGGGTTTTCGTCCTGTCTTAAATCGTCTACAAGCAGTTTATGAGGGAATCTTTCCAAACACAGGCGCAGCAAGAAATAATCTAACTCTTGCAATGAAAGAACTTGAAGCCTTGCCTGGGTTTGCAACCAAGAAGCAATTAAAAGATTTAGAGACAGTGATCAAATCAGATATTGCAGATATCTATAGTAAAAACACAGCAAAACGTTCTAGCGGTATGCAAGAAATGAGTAAAGCTATTGATGATGAAATGAAAACAATTATGTCAGGTTTAAGGAACGAAAGTATTGCCCCAAGAGACTTGAACACATTAATTAGAAACACTCAAAAAATCTTTGATAAGGACATAACTGAACGCTATTTAAATATTAATAATATTCTTAAAGGAGCTAAAGTTGTTCCTACAGCGCCCTTAAAATCTGCTTTTGAACAAATTAAAGCTCAAACTATAAGCGAAATTGGTGACGGTTCTTTTGCTAAAGCTGTTAATAGAATTGTACAACAGCCGAAAACTGATTTTAAAGCTATGCAAGATTTGCGTACAGGAATTAATCGAGCAATGTCGGATAGTGCTCTAGTGGGTGGCGGTGCGCCAAGAGAACTTACACTTTTAAAGAATGCTATAAACGAAGGGTTTCAATCGGCTCAATTAGATCTTGCTACAGAAGCAACACGAACATTAACAACAAGAGGAGCTAAAGGTAAGTTTCAATCTTTAGGAGTAACTAATAATCAAGTTGCAGATGCTTTGGCAGATCTAACAAAAACAAATGATTATTATAGAAAAGGCATGAAAAGATTTGATAACGTCATGACCAAGAGAGTTGTTAAACAAGCAGAAGATGGTCTTATAGATACCGATTGGATATTAAAATCTCTTGTAGAAACAAATAATCTACCTGGATTAAACCAAGTTTTAAACGCAGTAAGAACACCCTCTCAGAGTTCTAAATCGTTTGTTAAAACAGACGTTGCAAAAGAAGCCTTAGAAAACGCAACGTATGGTGGAGAGTCTTTATCTAAAGCGTTATTACGAGTAAAAAGTCTTCCTAAAGGTAATACAACTCGAAGAGAAGTAGAACAGCTTGCGCGAACATTACAGGCAGATGCTAAAAATCTTGCTACCATAGTGGGTAGAGGAACAGATGTTCCAGACAACCTTAGAAAAGATTTAGCTACAAAGTGGTTACAACAAGCGTTGGATAGTTCTGTAGACACAAAATATCCATTAGGAATAAAAGTAATTGATCCAATTAAATTAGCCGAAAGATTAGACAGCACTAAAAATGCCACTGTTAAACGTTTGTTTGGTAGCGAATATAAAAAATTAAACGAAGCTATTAACGTTTTAAAACGAAGTAAGTCTGAAATACCTGAAAATGTTGCTAAACAATTAGATCAAGTTCCTCTTGGTGCTGCGTTAAACCAATTTATAAAAATACAAAAAGAAACAGCAAAACTAAGTGATGATACATTTATTAAAAAATTAAACCAATTAAGCGAACCAGAAGATATTGCTACTGAAATCATGAAGTTACCTCGATATGTGCAACAGGCTGAAAATCAACTTGGCAGTCAAGCTATGGAGGGTGTAAGAACCGCTGCTATGGGTAAGATATTAAAGCAAATAGGGGCAACAACAGATGATGGAACTGGAGCAATTAAATTAACAACAGATTTTATGGATAGTTTTACATCAGGCAGATTGGGTAGTAAACTAGACAAGGTATTAGGTAATTATGGCGATGATACTTTAAATGCTATGTTTGGTAAAGAAACTACTAAAGGGTTGCGCGAACTATCATCAACAATGGTTAAAGCTTCTAACGCTGCTACTGCTGGTAAAGGTGGGTTAGCCGCACCGCAAATTGCATTAGGATTTTCTGTAGGTAGTTTATTGTTAGCGGGGCCTGCGGGAATAATACCGTTGTTAAGTTCTGCAGCAGGCTTTAAAATTATGTCTGATATTTTAAGAAGACCTAGCATTTTAAAGATAATGATGGCGTCTAGATCTAAAAACACTGTTAGAGATTTAATGGCGGGTAAATTTAAATCTGGAGATCCTTTAGGCCAAGGTGTTCAAGAACTTCTTGCTCTTCTTTCTCAAGCGGGTGTTCAAGATGTTAGAATGTTAGGACAACAAACAACAGAAGAATTAAGACCTGCGGCAAACCTAAGTGTGCAGAAAGCAGTAAGTCAGTTACCTGCACCAATAAGAAGTGGAGCATCTAATTTATTGCCTTCTGTTGTACCGCCAAGTCAGGCGTCAAGCGTAGGTAATGTAAACCCAATTGTATTACCTAACCCAAATGACCAAGTATTAGCTGAACGAGCATATGCTAGAGGAAACAGATAATGAAAAAGAACTTTGAAGAATGTATGGCACGGCTCCTTGAACACGAAGGGGGCTACGTCTGGCATGCTCAAGATCCAGGTGGGGAAACTAATTTTGGAGTAACCAGGGCAGTTTACGAACAATACGTTGGACGCCAGGTTATGGACGGAGAAATGGAAGGTCTAACCCACGATGATGTCTATCCAATCTACAAAGAAAACTATTGGGACGCTGTCCGGGGAGACGATCTTCCTTCTGGAGTTGACTGGAGTTGCTTCGATTGGGCTGTGAATTCTGGAAAATCCCGTGCATCTAAAGCACTGCAACGTATTGTAGGTGTTGAAGCAGATGGGGGCATCGGACCTATGACCTTGCAAGCAGTGGCAGAAGTAGAGCCCGAAGAGATTATTAAACAAATGCACTATGTTCGAGACAAGTTTTACAGAAGCCTCGATACATTTGAAGTGTTTGGCAAGGGCTGGGTAAGACGTAACGATGAAACTAAAGAACAAGCGTTAAATCTGCTTTAACCAACCTCTCCCCAATTGTTTCCTAACTCCTGATCCACTTTACTTGGAACTTTAAGCTCTAACCCTGTCTCCATAATCTTTGTGATCTTGGCGGCTTGCTCATCGCTTTCTACACTAAAGCACAGTTCGTCATGCACGGTCATGAGAGGCACTAATCCTTCCGCATAGCAGTCAACCATAGCTTTCTTAGTTTGGTCTGCTGCGGAGCCTTGTATAAGCTTATTTAGGGCTTTGTAGGTAAACGCACGTCTAATCCTTTGAGGCCCATACTCTCTTCGAGCGTCATCAAGTTTCATAGGCTTGTTATACCCAAATGCCATAGGCTCCCACATATCAAATCGACAACGTCTGCCCAAGATTGTTCTTATCTTGCCGTTCTGTTGTGCAATCCGTGAGACCTTGTCTGCTAGACCTTTAACAAACGGAACTTTCTGGTGATACAAATCAAGCAGATCTTTTGCTTCATCTGGAGAAATGCCCATTGTAGCGGCTAACTTAGCTTTGCCCATTCCATACATAATGCCCAGGTTAACAGTTTTAGCTTCTTTACGTTTAATGCCTGCCATGTCCGCTACCATTTGATGGAAGTCAGCATCGCCCTTGTGATACTCTTCAACCACGCTATCAATCTGGGCATGTCTGTCCGAACCAGATAAGGACGCGCAGTAATGTACGAGTAATCGAGGCTCTTGGCTAGAGTAGTCAAAGCTCCCCCATCTCTCGCCGTCTTCTGGAATAAACAATCCTCGGATCAAAGACTTAATCTGTGGATCTCTTGCGGGTAGCTGCTGCAAGTTAGGGTTCGAGCTTGAGAACCGCCCAGTCACCGTACCTCCGTCATCGGATCTTAGCTGATGAAATTCAGCATGAATACGTCCGTTGTGCGCGTGTTTAAGAATACTATCAATAAACGTGTTCTGCGCTTTATCTAACTCCCGGAGACGTAGGATGTTTGCCGCAATCGGATGTGGACACCCTTGCAACCATGCCTTTGTAAAGGACGGCTTGTTGGACGTCTCTGTCTTATCGTATGGTATGTTGTGATAATCAAAAGCTTTAGCCACACTTGTCGCTACCCACGGCTCGATCTCAAAGCCAACGTCTTTCTTAATCTCTGCGTTAATAACCTTCTTCATTGCCAGAAGATCTTTCTTAACACGCTCCGCACCATCAACATCAACGCGAACACCACGTTCTCGCATATCTAACATAAGCGGTATAAGGCTTGTCTCTAGTTCAAAGATAGAAGATAATTCGTTAGAACTAAGCTCAACCTCAAACTTATTCCATAGCTTCAAGGTCATTCGAGCATCTTGTTCTGCGTATACCCCTACAAACTTTGCAGGTAACTTCCACAGTTCGCCCTTTGGATCTATGCCAAAGCTTTTAGCCGCCGCTCTCAAGCCCTTCTCGTTCTTTCTCATGTCAATATAGTCTCGGCCAAGATTGTTTAGGCTGTAACTAAATCTGTTCTCATCAATCAACGGAGCCGCAACCATCGTATCAATAATCTTGCCCTCGATCTTAACACCTGCCCATCTTAGCCAGCCAGCATCATAGGTTGCATTGTGCATGATCTTAGGAATATGGGGCGTTGCTAATTGAACCTTTAACCATTCCATAACACGGCGTTGTGTAAGGTTGCCTCCCCCTTGGTGCCTGATAGGATAGTATCCGTCAAAGTCGCCCGCAGAAATCGCAATGCCTACAATAAAACCATCGTCGCGTGCCCAACCTGGGCCTAGTGTCATTAGGTTTGGGTCACACGTTTCTAGGTCAATTGCCATGTAAGTGCTTTGCGTTAAGTCTGGAAACTGATCTGGAGCTGTCCAATCTGTTTCTAAGTCTAAGTGATTAAAGTCTTCTCTCTCCCAAAAGGATAAGGTACTCTTCCCTTTAGCCATTAAGAGTTCTCCTCATCGTCATATAAGATCGAGCCTTTGATCCAAACATCTAATACAGCTTTAGGATAGGATCCTGACTTATTAGAAATAACCTTGCCATCCTTAAACAAAAACAAAGCTGGAATACTGCGAACGCCTAACTTACTTGGTGTTCCCGGATTCTTATCAATATCCATCTTCACAATTTTAATTTCACCCTGGTACTTTTCTGACAACTCCTCAAGTGCAGGTGCTATCTGCAAACATGGATTACACCACTCCGCCCAAAAATCTACTAACACTGGAACATCACTCTTTAGAACGTCTTCCTCGAATGTCTCATCTGTACTGTTTATCATTCCTCGCCTCCTAATGCTGCATAACCGCAGATGTCTATCCAACTATCCTCGTGATCTGGTGTCTCGATTAATCTGGATACTTTTAATTGAACCAAGCACAAATACACTTGGTCTACTGTAACGTCTTGCCCAAGGATCACAGACCACAATCTTGCCACACGCAAATGGTTCGTGTGTGAGTCTCCGTAGTCCTTGGCTCTGGGACCATTGATATAGCCCTCTGCTTTTCTTAATATTTCTTCTCGTCTCATATATCGTACCTGTATTTTGAACTTGTTTCTATTATGTGTAGATTTTCTTTTGTTCTTGTTATCCCTGTGTAGAAAATCCTATGCTCGTCGTCGGGAAACTTACTGTTAACGCATGGGTATGCAGACTCTGTTAACAACATTATATTGTCATCTTCTCCGCCCTTCATTGCGTGTATCGTGGATAATTTTATTCTAGGTCTGCCAAGGTTCTCTCCTCGACTAACAAGAGATCTCATGTAACGCTTGTCATCCAAGGACATATTAACAACACTACTACCTTGACAGCTTTTTTCTGCAATCAATCCGTGATTCTGGACTAGCTCATCATAGTTAAGCATTACATCTTCCTCGACATACTCCAAGGTTTTAGCAAATCCTCTTTTAATAACGGCGTTCGGCCCCTGTTTTGGTGCAAGCTTGTACATGGCTCGAATAAGAGAAACAGATACTGATTGACCTTCAACCAAAGTATCCCACGTTTCTATGCCCCTCATAAGATCTGGGTTAAGACTAGGTATGCCATACCTCTCAAATAAATAACCACTCTCCCTGAGTTCATGTGCAATCGTGCTAATTACTTTGTTGGTTCGAGCCATAATCGTCCATGAACCTTCATCAATATTCACATCATACCAGTTCGAATAATAATTGATCGTTCCCTCATGCTTTGTCGGCAACCAGTTCTTTTCATGCCTGGTGTCTATTCGTTTAACTATTCTGTTAGCGAGGGCATGGACAGAGTTGGGCACACGATAACTCTGTTCTAAAATCTCTACATCATCGCAGATCTCCATGAATTGTTCTACTCGAACTCCCATCCATCTGTGTACCGCCTGATCATCGTCTCCAGCGTACCATATACGCTCCGCTGACGTCCTTAACAGCTTAACTTGCTCCCATTGTAGCGGTGTTAAGTCTTGCGCCTCATCGACGATTAAAACCTCTAGGGACGGTGCAGACCCTTGATCAACAAATTGTTGAATCATGTCTGTGTAATCGTACTTTCCATTCTCTGACTTATATAACGAGTATATCTCATCAACCTTCTTTAACATCGGCCAACTCAAGTTATAATTCTCTGTGTCATTGTACTGTTCTTCTAGCGATACC
>Ga0208919_1001093_pt1 | contig 16205 bp, 27 predicted proteins | sample 4_EtaG_FD_184076 | JGI IMG/M metagenome (GOLD analysis project Ga0208919, IMG submission 184076) | Marine viral communities from the Subarctic Pacific Ocean - 4_ETSP_OMZ_AT15127 metaG (SPAdes) (version 3) | ecosystem: Environmental > Aquatic > Marine > Oceanic | place: Pacific Ocean | collected...
GCCGAGAGGTCGAGTCACCGGAGCGTCAATGCACGTACCGACCATGTCAGGCCAAACCTAACCCCCGCGTTGAAAGACGCGGATCAGGGGGCAAGTAATTGGTGACCAAACGTTCCGCGTAACGCAGTCAAGTGCAAGCCACTTGAAAACCGACACCAGCTAAGTGGGAGTGCGGGGCGTGTTTCATTAGATGTTACTTGGCCGAGATTTTACAAAAGGCCAAGCCATAGCCTACCGAGCCTTCAGTGCCACTAACTCTGGCGAGGCAAGGGAACCGTGGCATTTAGAAAAATGAACGAAACAAAAACAAACAATGCACCGAAAACGCTGACCGCCGATGACCGCCTCAACTTGTTGAAGGCCGATCTGAAAACGTCAGCGATCGCAGCCGAGAAGGCCGACAGCGTAGCCAATAGATCGGAGAAGGAATTCACCGTGATTGAAGCTACCTACAAGGCCGAGCTTGACGCGATTCGTGGAGTAAGAAAAGAGACTGGCAAAATTGGTCGGACATTCTCCGCGAACGTTCGCAAGGCATACAAGGCAACGAAGGACGGCAAGGAAACCAAGAAGGTTTTTCGCGCTATCGTTGAGGCCGCTGCCAAGACGCAGCTTGGCACGTTTGACAACGTGTGGAGCGCGCAAGTCAAAAAGGACAAGGCCGTTGAGACTGGAGACGTTGGGTCAGATAAAACCGAAAAGCGTGGCCAAGCCAACGAGGCTATCCTTGAGATTGAAAGGGCGGTCTTCGCGTACCTAGCGAAGAACGACACCAAGAACGCAGCGGCCATCATCGGCCTAGCAAATCGCACTGTACTAGACGCAACGTGGGGTAAAGATCAGGAGGGCAATGACCTTCCCAAGTCAATCATGGCTGACCCCACTTGCCGCGAGTACAATGCAATGCAAGGCCGCACGTTCGCCGCACTTGCCAAGCTCAATAGGGCAATCGGAGTATGGACAAAGAAGGTCAGCGACAAAGCGTTTGCAGTTGCGAACGCAGCCGAGAAGGCCAAGCTGACCGATGCCGAGAAGGCCGAGATTGCAACCATCGCAGCCGAGACAAAGGCCGCGAAGGACAAGCCACAAGGCCGCACTCGCAAGCCCGCCAAGCTAGAGAATGGCGTACTTGCTAATAGCTAAACCAAGTAACATTGCACCCGATCCCGCAAGGGATCGGGGTTTTTAATGTACAGTAAACACCAACAATAAAACCTAACTCAAAAAGCAAATGATAACATTAGAAATCAAAATCAATGGAAAGTTAATCGGAATGCGTGCAGCGACTCAAATGATGGGATCGTTGAACGCTGACGGGGAACACGCCTACGTAATAGAGGGCGACGGGCGACGGCAAGCATACGTCAGCCACGTTCGCGAGAACGGAGCAGTCAAGCTCGTGGAAAAGATGCTTGAAACAATGACCGATGATGGAACGAAGTTCCTCAAATGGAGTCCACGCCGCATGAATAAAGACGACGTTGAGCTTATCAAAGCTTGTGAAAATCACAGGCAAAAGCGCAGCCGAGCCGAGCTTGAAGCAAGGCCAGAAGTTCCGGAAGTTCCGGATCATGGGAACGCGCATAACCTCCCATGCCGCAAAATCAATTAGACCCACGACCTACCCCGCAAGGGGTGGGTCTTTTTTTTTGCCCCGATGCCACGCCCACCCACCTATGCACACCACCCACCCTGTTATAATCTGGTCAGACCCTGTTATAATCTGGTCAGACCCTGTTATAATATTGTCAGACCCTGTTATAATCTGGTGACACTTCACCCTTCTATAATCTTACAACAAGTTCAGACACTGTAATAAGAGTTGACAAGGTGGGGATATTCTGCTATGATATAGGCTCTTGGATGAGATAGTGTTCATTGACAATTTGACATCAGGCTGACAGGCAACTGTCAGGGCAGCGCAGCCCGTAGCCTCGGTGATACGGCTCTACCGTGTGGCAGGTAGGCGGGAAATTCTGTAACCCCGATATAACTGAGTGCCTTTACTGTACAGTAAAGATGGCAGCACTCAACGGCGCAGCATACAGTGGCGCACAGCAACATAGATAAGGGATGCTTCTAGGGTTGATGAGTGTATGTAACAACACACCATAATCGCCTCAGGTTTCGATCTGAGGCGTTTTTAATTAGGTGAGGTCACACACTAACGCGGTGACCCGAAAGTAAACAAACAACGAAAGGTAGCAGGACGTTGGAAACGAGCGTTACTGCAACAAGGTTCTGGTAGGTGACCAATGTATCTACCCGCACCCCACGCTAGTGAAGTGGTCGCAGCCACAGAAACTGGTGAGACGTTGGGGATTTAATTTCCGGTAGGGTCAAGGTTAGTGGTGCGTTAGGATCAACGCTCGCTCCGCAAGGTGTGAGTGCCAACGCAAACCAGCCTGTGCATGGGTGGACAATGACCCTGCCAATTTCTAGTGTCCAACTAACAACAACAACAAGGTCTTTACTGTACAGTAAAGACAGAAAGGAAACATGATAAGCTCAAGCATAATCAAGGCGGCATCTGAGTCTGACATCCACCCGTTTAACGAGGACAGATACATCAACGTGTACAGGCTGAACCAGTGCTACGGTGGCCCTGAGGAGGGCGGATGGTACTGGACATCGTGGGAATGCTTGGTGTCTGTGGAGATTGACGGGCTGAGTAAGTACAAACGGAAGGTGCTGTTCTCCCTGTTGAGGGAGCAGTACCCACACGGACAGGATATGCCACTGGAAGAATCATGGCAGTACCAAGGTGATGACCATGATGTCAGGGTTGAGAGCCGCAAGGCTCAACTGGAAACGAGAGAGATACCTCGATACGAATAACCTAACCAACAAGGATAAGTATGAAAGGAATAACACTAACACTAACAATGGCAATGGGTGTATACGGCTGGGAACCAGTCGATGCACCTGTTGGAAATGACCGAGCAATCGTTGCTGCTGTGATAATCGCAGAGGGCGGCGGTGAATCCAAACGCGGGATGTGTGCAATCTATGAGGTTATACACACTCGTGCTTCACACAGGGGAACAAGTTGTGCCACTGAAGTTATGCGGCGCAAGCAGTTCTCTTGTCTCAACAACACCAGCCCAGCAGGACTGGTAAGGAGGTGTTCCACACATAAGCACTACAAGTGGGTGCATGATGAACTGCTGAAGTTTGTCCCACTCACCATGTTTACTGTACAGGAAAACACACACAAACTGAATCGGAATAGAGCTGACCACTACTATGCCCACAAGAAGATAGCCAAGCCATACTGGGTTGGGGCTTTGGAGGGTAAAGTTATTGGCAATCACAAGTTCTATAAGCTAACTAAGTAACACTAACAACACAACCAAACGAAAGGAACAAGCAATATGCCTAATAGCGTATCAATACACTGGGATGACAGCAAAGAAGAATGGAAAGCATACGTCTTCACTGGCCGTGAAGCATATGATAAGTGGCTATGTCACAAAGACTTAGACCCGCCCGATATTAAGAGGCTGGCATTCGTCGCCCATCACGATGAGATAATGGCGTTGCTCAGTAGCGATGACGTTGACGATGCTCTATATGGGCTGGTTATGAACTCTCTCCGAGAACTGGAGGAGGAGCTTCAAGCCAGCTTTGATGAGACGTATGCCAGAAAGCTGGAGAAAGCTAAGTAAATGAAAGGGAATAACTATGTACACTAAAGAAGTAATGGCAGTGATAGAAGAAGCAGTGATCCAGTCAACTATGGAAGGCACGGTTGACGGTGAGTGTAACAAGTGCGGCTACTCCACAACTGTGGAACCGGACGCAAGCTATAAGTGCCACGAGTGTGGCGAGGGTGTGATGCAATCACCTCTAAGGAAATACGGTTTAATCTAACTAAGCGATGAGTATAATGAATCGTCAATCCAATAGACACCTTCCCTTAAACCCAACCGAACAGGTTATTGGGTCATGGGGATTGGATAAGTGGATTGGGGCGAGTCTTATAGAATATTGGAATGTACTGATCAGGCTGCTGGACGTATGCCTTGTCTGTAAGGTCAGATTATACACTAACCAGAAACAGTGTCAAGTACCATTTGTTCACGGCCTACCGAGGTTACACCCTTGGTCACAACAGAGTTCGAATCCTGTTGGTGTGAACAAGTTTACTGTACAGTAAAACACAACCAAACGAAAGGAATACAATGAGTGATATAAGCGAACATTCGATAGACCATCTTAAACAAGCTGGCTATAGCATCGAGAACGACATCGGAATAAAGGTGGACTTAAACCAGACCGTAGAGATTCTGATTAAGTCTTACATAGACAAGCTCAACCAAAAAAGCAGGGCTGAATCTGCTGCACTGGACGAAGCTGGTGAGCCACGAGAGTTCACGCTCACGCTGAAACGAAGGGGGCTAGAGTGAACCCACAAAGCACATACCCATATGAAGAGCGTGAGGACTTCCAAGAGTGGAAGGAACGTGACCTATACTACGAGGCTCAAGCCTCTATTAAACCAAGAGAAAGGAAAGACAATGAAACACATGGAAGCAGAGGAACTATTCCTCACAGCAAGAGACAAGGCAAAAGGGAAACCGATAGCCAATAACACACGGCTGCACCAGCGTGGCGAGGACTACGCTGTACGGCTGCACAATACAGATGTCGTCACCATACATGATGATGATACCTACACACTGAACACTGGTGGCTGGCGTACTGTCACTACCAAGGAACGCATCAACAGGTTCAGCCCTGCTCAGGTCTACTCTGACCGCAAGACTTGGCTGGTTGCTGGGTCATTGTTTGAGGATGGGATGAAGGTAGGCTCACGAGGCGCACCGTTCGTGTTCAACGATCCAGCGGAAGGCTTTGCCCTGCAACGCAAGCTGGATAATCTGGTGAGGAACTACATCAATGGCTTCTGTGACATGATAGCAGCCAAGGAACTCAAAGACCCTGACAGTGGAGACTGCTGGTATTGCTCCATGTTCAATCAGGACAAGTCATATGGCTATGAGGAAAGCGTTGACCACCTGTTCTCTCACTTCGAGGAGAAGTATTACGTGCCATCGCTCTTGGCTAATGCGCTGAAGGAACGCAGCTACGGTGACGTAGGCTACGTCTGGCAGCTCACCAAGGCTGGCGGCACTGACTGGGCGAGGATGTCCTTGCGGAACTACTTCAAGAACAGGCAGGAAGCACTGCTGGAACAACTGAAAGGATAAGACATGATACTAGTTAAAATGGATATGTACCACGTAATGATGGCACTCACACCGTACCTCGAAGAGAAGTACGGCATAGGGAAGCTGAACCTAGACATATACGACGAGGAAACAAGCATCGTCGATCATAGTGTGTGGCTGGACTACCACGTTAAAGACCCCATTGTGTATAAGAAGCACAAGAACGGGAAGTTCGTGAAGAACAAGTGGGGCCATAAGGTTGAAGACCCTGACAAAACCAAGTGGAAGAACAAGACTATGGAGATATCAGAATACGAAATCTCATTCCATATAGGAGAGGTGGAGTAATGGGCAGAACTAAAGATCAATACATAGAATACTTAAACACTCTCGATCAGGATGATCCCCAGAACAGGGAGATTCAGGGTCGGAAACCAGACAACAACAAGTCTCGGTCGCTAAGAAATAATCTTAACCACCTAGACAAACCTAAACAGAAAGGACAGAAATGTCGTTAATGATACATTGCGGAGCGGAGATGAAGGACGAGGCTTACCTCGCCAGCCTCGCCGCCGCACAAAATAAGAGTAACACACACGTAGCAGTAGATCACCAGTGGTTTACCAACCGCCTCAAGAACTCTCTTGATGAACGGAAGATTGTCTACGAGAACATACAGGTGGCACTGACACCGGACAACGAGAGTCTGTTCGGCACTATGGAGCTGCCTGACTTCTGCGTGCCAAGCATAGATGCACAGTACCAGCTACTCAAGCAGACCACCCTGAACGACCCACGGGACAGGCACAGTCTGCTTGTGCGGCTGTCAAAGCGTGGCGCATTGCCATCCGCTCAAGTCCTCAAGGTGGAGAAGGAATATCTCCGCGATGATGAGGATGTGCTGAGGGATGAGCATTGCCGAGGGCATAACGTGTGGCGTTTGATGCAAGCCTTCACCCACGAACTCCAACGGGGAGGTCGGTTTAGGCACGACCAGTCCCGACTGGACGCGATAGCTGAGAGAACTCAGGAAGCTAACAAGCTGTTCCGCTCCCACTGTGATCCAGAAGGTAACAGGATCAGGGAGATACTGGATCAACCACTGCTACTGAACAGTGAGGATAGCCTGTCGCAATCCTACCGTTATGTGCTGGGGTTTAGGAACGACAACAAGATGCGCTTCCCTGCTGGGATGGTGCTTGGTGTCGGGGTGTTCGTCTGTGACAACCTCTGCTTCAATGGCGAGGTTCAACTCAAGCGCAAGCACACACGCTTCATCAAGCGTGACCTTCCCCAGATGATAAACGATGAACTCGACAAGCTAATGTTGGGTGGTATAGTTGCTGGGTGAGGCCATACAGAGATAGCAAGTGGGGGCCGCAAGTCCTGTTGGAGAAGGTCGGCCCTCTTGAACTTTGGGAAACAATGCCAAAGTACAATCACTACGGTGGGGTTCGCCGTGAAGTTGGAGAGACATTCCAGCTTGGCGGCGCAACCTACACCGTTATGGAAGTCACCCCGTCAGCAGCTTTATGTAAAGAAACTGCTGCCAGAGTCGTCCAATATACTACGGATGATGGGGAGAAAAAAGAATACAAAGTTAGAGGCAGCGGCACAATCCGTGTTGGTGCTTATCGCGAAAGGAATAAGAAAGTTGACCGAGGAGGAAGAAAGCTCAAGGGACTTCTGCGAGGAACTACGCTCGCTGGTTGATGTTCACGAGGTAAGGGGGTGTCCACGTAGGCGCATGGGTCAAGCACTCATGGGCTGTGGCATGACCACCCTGAACGAATCAACAGACGATAAGGAGAAGGTCAAGGCTATGGCTAGAGAAATGGTCAGAGCTTGGTCTGATATTATCGACGAAGATTAGTGCGGTTGAGTTAGGGCCGCACTTCACGGCGGGGTCGGGGACTTATCCTTTCTTCCTCGGCTCCGCCCTTTACTGTACAGTAAAGAGAAAGGTTGACTATGTACCTCAAATGTATCATACTTGATGCTTATGGAGGACGAGTCATTAGGAGATACTACCGCTGTTATATCTAAAGCCACCCCCGATGTTGACGCAACGAGGAGTGGACTTCATGTGAGGATTACGGCCCACCACCACGACAAGCTGGCCATGATGGTCAGGGAAACCGGACGGTGCAGGTGGGACATAATAGAGAGGTTGATAGATATGGCTAAGGTAGGCGAATACTCAGAATAATCTGGAGGGGTTGCATTGCTTCTTGGGCATCCACTGCCCACACCTCCTTGCGATGTGATCCCTCCTTTTAATTAAATGAACAGTAGATCGAAAGGCAAGAGAGGTGAACTGGAATGGCGGGATGTCATACGCTCGCATGGCTATGAGGCTCGTAGGGGACAACAGTTCTCAGGCAGTCCGGATAGTCCAGATGTAATTACCAACCTGCCCTTTCACTTCGAGGTGAAGAGGGTGGAGAGACTCAACATAGATAGTGCAATGAAACAAGCTGAAGGTGAGTGCGGGGAGAAGCCGCCACTGGTTGCCCATCGCAAGAACGGTGGCCCGTGGATGGTGACGATGCTCGCACCAACCTTCTTTAACCTAATAGAAGAAAAACAGAACAATGCCAAACAAGCAAAGCAGCAGTGACACACTGCCAACCGTACTGGCCAAGGCGCAGTCGGAACTAAAGAAAGCAGCCAAGTCGGCTGACAACCCCTACTTCAAGTCGAAGTATGCGGGGCTTGACGAGGTGATAGAAGCCTCACGCAACATACTCAACAAGCACGGCATCGCCGTGACTCAGACTGTGGAGTGTGTACCGGAGAAGACAGAGAGAGGTGAGGAGGGAGCTGCCCTTATAAACACGCCACAACAGACATACCTCGTGACTACCCTGCTCTACGGGGATCAGTCTATCAGGAGCGTTATCCCCTTGGACTACAAGCGTGGTGATATGCAGTCCTTCGGGTCTGCCATGACCTACGCGAAGAGGTACGGGCTGTCTTCGATATGCTGCCTGTCTACCGAGGACTCACTAGATGATGACGGGAACAAGGCTGTCGGTGAGGAGAAGGTTGCGGCGAAAGTCAACAAGCGCAGCAACTACCGGAAGCCAGCCTCAATCGCAGAAGCAGCCACGAAGGTGACTTCGGCTGACCAGTTCCTACCGGAAGGGAAGGTTTAACACTTTGAGGGATAGGCAGCAGCGATGAGTGAAGCCATTGGTCTGACTTCAGCGGGCTATGTGAATCCCGTCATGCCTCTACGCCGTGACCTGCCTATCCCTCATTAACTAAGGAGACATGGGAAACGTAGGAGCAGAAGGAAGATGGGGGATGGATAGCTGGGCGTTCATGCAGCTCTCTCCATTCGTCCGCTGTAATTCCCACTGGGTTCGCGGCTTCTTCCCGGTAGATGACGGGGATACAGTCAAGGACGCCAACATCACAGGGGCGTACAAGTACATAGACATCAAGAGGATCGAGCCTAACTACACAGAGAGAGAGCTGAAGGGGCTATCCAGACAGCAGGAGGTGAGGAGGGAGCTGGGGGGTAACAAGGTGTGGCGGGATCACTACTCCAAGTCTATCCCGTTTAGGCATGAGCTTGGCAAGCTGGTTAGGCGCAGGAAGAAACGGCCTAGAGAGCGGGAGTACCTTGACGCTACGTGGCTGCGTATGGACATCGAGGCATGGGAGGCTGCTGAGGCTGAGGGCAGGGCGTATGATCGGGCAAGGAAAGCTGCCACGGAAGGATACCATCCACCTGCGGATGTGAAGATATGGCACTCCTCCGACAAGCCAACTGCCGTTACTGTTCACAGTGAGTCTAGCGTAGTGTTCCTGCATGAGGAAGGCATCAAGATAAGGGAGCTTGTCAATGTCACCGAGGATGACTGTGAAGTTATCAGGAAAATTGATAAGCTCATAACACATAGATTCTGTGTGGAGTTTGATGAGGCAACGAACATGATGGAGATAGAGGATGCCCACCGAAAGAGCATACGGGATTACAGGGCAATCCCAATGGCTAGAGCTATGATTGCGGAAGGGCTGGCTGACCCCGTTACCGGAGAGATTTATGAAAGAGATTGACCACGAACAACGGGCGCATCACAAGGACTTCCCGCCTTCATCACTGCCAGCATTGGCCAAGTGTCCATGCTACAAGTCATCAGACACAGTGGGAGCGGCAGCTATTCGCGGCACGAAGCTACACGAAAAGCTGGAAGCCCTGCTCGGTAATGGGGATTTGCGTAAGCTCCTGAAGACTACGAAGTCTGACGATGCTTGATCACATGAAAAACCACAGCCATTGCAATCACAGCAACAGCAACATCACTTAACACGTTGGACGCCCATGAAACTATATTAACTATAAAGTACCAGTCCATGATAGTTAGACGGTACTGACATCCAGAAGGACACAAATAAAATGAAAGAAAGATCACCTAACGAAATAAGAGAACAAGCCATTACGTGCTTTAAGCAGATGGCACGACCCAAGTACAACATGGGCCAACGGGAAAAGGGAACCAATCTTGATGACCACCCTGATCTGGTTGGGGCCATTAGGGAGGAGCTGATTGATGGCTGGTTCTATCTGGAGAGCCTCGCCAAGCAGATTGATGTGAAGGACATTCGTATAGCCGAACTGGAACACGAGGTTGAACGCTGGAAGGAGCAAGCTAAAAGATGAGTGTATGGAATACCGACAGGAACGACCCGTGCGTTGCAAGCTGCCCCAAGTGTGGAGTTAGCCCCGTAGTGCTATTCCATGTTGTAAAGGAGTTCCACCTAGTTAAATGCCCTGAGTGCTGGAAGAAGTCTACAATCGAGAAGGATAGAGGGGACGCAGTTGCGGCTTGGAATTTCATGTCTAAGAGGGCTGAGGTGTAGACATGGACATCAACACTCCAAAGGGGAAGAAGTCATTGGCATATGAGAGGGATACTGTGAGCCTGTTCTGCAAGCTCTATCCACAGTACAGGTTCATCGAGACAAACAAGAATACGCCAGCCGCAATAGACGGCTTCTTCTATCTGGAGGACAGTGGACACATTGACTATGCCGTTGAGATTAAGACACGTAACATGACCAAGGAGATACTTCAGAACCGCTTTGACAATACATGGCTGATCACCCACGAGAAGATTCTCAGGGGTCAGCAGGTGAGCGATCTGTTGTGCATACCCTTCATAGGTATGCTCTACCTAATACCGGACAAGATAATTTACACACTAAAGATCACTGACGAGCTGGGTAAGTTCGTCATTGATTTCAATGTGGAGAACACGCGCACACAAGAAACCATTAACGGAGGGTTGGTATGGCGCACCAACGCATATCTCCCAATGGAAACAGCAAAGGAACACAAATGGCAGAATACAAAGCAAGATGCAGGATGTGTGAACGCATCCTAACCATAGAGATAGACGATCAGGATGACTTCGAGGCAAAGGAAGTCGGACTCAATCTGGAGAACTGGATGGGTAAAGTCCTGTGTGAATCCTGTCACACGTACAGGGAGACAGGCATCAGGCCAACCAACACCCCACCCATGAAGGACTACCTCTTCGGATGAAACACAGACATGGAACCATGGCTGAGTGGGAAGTCATAGCCAAGGAATGTCTGGCTGACCCACGCGCAAGCAGGAGCGAATGTCTCTCTGCCCTTATAGGAATCAACCGGAGCAAGGACGAGTGGCTCAAGGAACACCTCGCACAGAAGATGAAGACGGCATGGAAGGCAGACCTCAATGTCCTGAACAAACTAGATACAGATGCCACTAAAGAAATATCCTAAAGAAGTCCAGTGGGCGGCGCGGTACATCATGTCCGTTGTCGGCAGGAAGAAGCTCATCACTGAGGAACGCATCTCCGTCATGCGTGATGGTGAGGAGATCACGTTTGGCAGTATGGATGCCTATTGCAAGGGCAACCTGTTCGACCTGAAGACAGGGCAGATGCGGGACTACAGGCAACAGATGGCTGCGTATGCCCTCGGGGTCATGCAGAAGTATGGAGACAAGAAGCTCACCTGCCACCTAGTCTACTCCAGCTCCCGAATAAGGGAGGTTGAGAAGTTCGACTTGACCCGCAAGGAGGCTGAGGATATAGTCTATGGCATCGTTGATTCTGTTAACGATCCCACCCGCTCACCGTGGCCATGCGAATATTGTATGTGGTGCGCTCGAAAGGAAACTTGCACAGCTTTAAAACATTTTGCTTATACCATCGGAGGCCAGATGGCAACGATGAAGCACATCAATCTCAATGCCCCTCTGGAACCAGCCGTTCGTCAACGGTTACTCTCCATCGTCGATGCGGTGGAGAATTGGTCAGAGAGCATTAGGGAAAAGGTAAACAAGGAGTAGCAATATGCCTGAAGAAACAAAAACCCCCATGACCTTCTCGAAGGTCGCAAGAAAAGCCTACCTCTACAAGAACGAAAAGAAGAGGGAAGGTTCAAGAGACCCTGATTATAAGGGTAAAGTGTTCGACCTCAACGCCAAGGAGCTGTCTGAGCTTGCCGATGATGAAGGCAACATCACACTGTTCCTCTCTGGCTGGATCGAGGAAGACCAGAGCGGAACCTCAAGAGTCGGTATATCCGTCCAGAAGGGTGTTCCCGCTCAGGAAGCCCCCGTGGCCGCTGAGGCTGCGCCATTCTAGTCTTTACTGTACAGTAAAGATTCACCTCCCTCTCATCGTTTTGCGATACTGCGGTTCCGATGAGGGGGAGTTTTAGTCAACACACATAACTATAACGATAAATGAAAACATGATATGAAAAGTGAAACATACACTATAGGAAAGATAGATGAAGACTACCTGAAGATGGCAGTGCAAGCCGCATCGCGAGCGTTCGGGGTGGACTCGGAAGATATTCTGGGCAAGAGTCGCGTACAACCTCTGGTCTTCGCCAGAATGACATCCTACTGGCTGCTGTCAGTGGGCAAAGGATACTCCTACTCCAAGACTGGAAGGATGTTTGACCGCGATCACGCGGCCATAATGAACGGGATCAAGAGGGTTGAGCTGGAGCTGGAGTTGGGCGAGGAAAGCAAGAACATCAACGGCAACTGGGCTGGCACTGCCAAGCAAGCCTATGAGTTCTTCTTGAGGTTCCATAAGGTCTACATTGAATCAGACGTTTACCGCGTACAGAAGGAGACTAACTATGTCATTCAGCCTTCCTGAACTAAAGAAGCCCACCTCAGTGTGGGAACTCAAACAAATCATCGAGTTGATCGACGAGCGCATGACTGAGCTGCGCCGTCACCGTGGTGAGAATGCCTGTGGAGATTATATGTGGGACAATGACAAGGCTAAGGCTGAGTACATGAAGCTCAACAAGCAGCGCATCTCCATCCGCAAGAAGATACTCGATACTAAATTAGGTTGATGAAAACCACACAACCTTTCGTAATGGCTGTTGCGTCCACTGTCGGGTCTTTCTCGTCTTCAGGGTACTGGCTTGAAGCAACGATAATGAACTGCTTGTGGACACGCATTAAGACCCCAATGGTTATGCAGATGCAGGGCTTCACTTTTGACAGCTCGCTCTGTACATAACCTGCGGGGTCAAGCCATTGCACCTTCACCCTCTTCCCCAGCCATCTCTTCGGGAACCTGTTTCTATATCCTCTTCCAATCATCCTTATACTTCTCCCATTTGCAGACCATGATGTTCCCCTTGCCTTTCCCTGCGGGGAAGATGATGGCAGCGAGGGACTTCGACTTTACTATGTCCTCGATAGGCACGATGTAGTACCCGTCATGGATCATGTCCTCGAAGTCTTTTGAAAATGGTGCGTAGAGGATTATGAGGTCGCAGTCGGACTTGTCGTACCCGCGCTGCTTGCTCTTGCAATGGTGCAAGGCACAGCGATAGCTGCCTCCCTTGTTGATCGTAGCTGACTTGACCTGTACGCGCCTTGAGTCCCCGTCCTTCTCAGCGATTAGATCGTATGCGTCATCATTGAGTGGCCAACTTACTGTAAACCCATGCTCAACAAGTTTCCGCGCAACTGCCAGCTCCGCAACACTGCCTGTACGTCTCGAATCTATGGTTGTTTCCCTCCACCCTACTTCATCTGTTTACGTCTATTCTGTTTCTCGCGCCTCTTCTCCAGTAGAAGGTAATGCTCCATCGTTGGCTTGTCCAGATATTGCGGCAAGTCCTTCAGCAGGGAGCTGTCGAAGAACTGCTTATCGGCCAGCTCGTCCAGCATAAAGTTCCTCTCTTCCTGAGTTGCTTTCCGCCTGTCCCATTCCTCAACCATGTACTCAGCCCTGCCCCTCGCACTGCCGATATTCAGGAACTCTGGATTAAGCATGATCTCACCAAGGGCAGCACTCCTGAGCCTCTTGGCTAATAGACCCCCGATATATCCGTGAGCTTTCCTAGACAGTATTTGACCTTCCTCCGTGTTTAGTCTGGCCTCATCGGAGAATGGCCAGCCCTCCTTGGAACCTATCGTCCCCTCAGGCGGAGACAGTCTAGCCATCTCACTTATGCCGTAATACTCCTCCGCGTCCATCATGATCTGGGGTATGCTCTTACCCTCCCTGTCGGACAAAAACTTCTGGGCGTATGCCTTGGTAACTGTATCGTAGAATGCAGATTTATCTGCTTTCTTCTGGACTTCAGTGTCACCATCCTCCGGTTTAAGGAGTCCTGCTGCGATGGCTGTATTGATATAAGTGTTCTGGTAGTCAATGATTTCATCCTTGTACGGCCAGTTGTATCTATCCATATAGGATATAACCTTCTTCTGGTTCTCCTTACTCCATGTGTTTCCCATCTTCAGAGGTTGATGCGAGCGGATAGACTTCTCGATCTTGTCGTAATATTGAGGGATCATTACGTTAGCATCCTTTCTGGCTTCAAGCTGTGACTTAACGTAATCCTCGGATAGTTTCTTCGCTCCCTCCACATCCCCGGTCGCCAGAGCGACAACCAAGTCACGCTTGAACGGGTAGGCTTCTCCAAGTGATAGGCTTCGCCCTGTTATTCCTTTCTGCGGCTCCTTGCCGAGTCCACCCTCAAGGGGTGGGTCATCTTTCATGAACCTCTTAGCCAGCCCACTCATCTTTCTCTGTGAAGTCTCGTACTTCTGGCGTTCCGGCGATTTCCACCCCGGAATAGGAACACCAAGCTCAGTGGCTAACTGAAACCCACGATGCACAGCGGAGATCGGCCTAACTAAGTCCTCAAAAAGACGCTTGTTGTCACCCCCCTCTATCCTCCTCCTTAGGGCGTCAGAAACAAGTTCCCCTTGGTCGTATATCACAACTGATGGGGTGTCCACCATCCCCTTGGTTCCGTACCGAACTATTCTGCCTCCCACCTGATCCCCGAACAAAGCCCACATCCCTGATTGATAGGCGTTCTCTCCCATCCTAACCAGAAGCATACCTGCCGCTTTCCCGTAATCATCTTCGTTCAAGGCAGCGTTTATCTCAGCGTAGGTTGCGTCTGTCCTGTCCTGCCCGAACATCTTCTTAACCTCTGACATTCCCTCTCCCGCTATCTGGGTTGCGGCCATCCACTTTAATAGCGGCTTGTAATTCCCTTCGTTAGTGGCTTCGGACAGCACGTTCCTGTCAAAGTGTCTGGTCATCTGCTGTGACCAGTTCATAAACTTAAACACAATCTTCCCCATGTCGCTGCTCATAAACGGAGGCAACTGGTCGTATCTGTATCCACCCTGACTGTCCCTCACAAATCTCTGGAGGTATCTGGTTGTCTCAGGTGCATTCTGCGGAGTGAACGGTACTTCGACAGTTTTTCCCATGACGTTTCCAAACCTCTCCGCAGCAACCTTATTCATGTTGATGTCCAGTCTGGTGAGGAATCTTGCGTGTTCGGCCAAACGCCTATTCTCCATCAACTGCTCTGGCAGCTTTAGCTTTAGGCCACCCCCCTTACCTATCATATCGTGATATGTAGCCAGCAACCTCTTGTCATTGGGCTTGAACTTCAAGTCCCATATCACATTAACAAGGTCTTTGGCCTGTGGGTTTTCATCGTAAAGCCGCAGGAAGTCTGCCCTTTCAAACTGTGCCGAATGCAAGCCCTGTCGCCGCACGGCTCTCTCCATTTTGGAGAATCCCCCAGCCCACCCAGTTTCCAACAGCCATCCAACCATATCATCCGTATTCCCGCTGAGGGCCGAAAGAGGCTGGTTGTCAATCATCTCGGTTATTTTGCCTATGTCCTTGCTGGTGATGCCTATGTTTTCAGCTAGGGCAGTATTCGGCCTTTTCTTTCTGGTTCCCCTGACAGATTCCACCACCCCCAAGAACTCATCAGCAAGCTGGGCGGTCAGTGCCTTGGCAAAGTTTTTGTTGCTGGTAACATTCCAAGTGTTAAGTATGCCAGTTGCGTTTCTCAGTGCGCTCAGTGGGTTGGCTATCAGTAAGCCTGACATCCCCCTGTTCACCTCACTCGCAAACCCTTTGCTTACCTCGAAGATTCCCCTGTGGACAGCATCCACATAATCTTTAGAGTCTTGGCCAATCGCCAGTTTCTTTGTCTTATTAAATAGATAGTCCGGGTTGTCAGAAACCGAGTAAAATCCCGGCTCCCCCTCAATCTCCTTACCCAGACGCATTGGCTGATTAAAGTTCTCCAGCTCGGCAAGTCTTCGCTCGGCCTTGACTACATAGCTCATCCCCAAGTCGTGGCTCCAATCAAGAAGCTCAGGCGGGAAATCGAGAGCAGTCCTCATTCTTTCCACATGGGAAAACAATTCGCCTGTCTGTGGGTGTTTTGGGTCTGAAACTATTTCCGTAGCCTTTAGATAGTCCTTGTATTTCTTGCCCAACGCGGCCCTGCTTTTGACCCCCAGTGCTTCCATCATCTCAGCTATTGCCTCTGCATGAACCAAGTCCCCGTGGCGATCCACTTCATCCAGATTCCGCAGGGCTTCATCATATTTTGCCTTCAGGTGTCTCGGCCAATATCTCCTGCTAGTGTCAGCCACTCTTCCTACAAGCCCCCCGTCCTTTCCGGGGCCAATAACAATAACTCCCAGCTTGTCCATCT
>Ga0208919_1001094_pt1 | contig 16199 bp, 15 predicted proteins | sample 4_EtaG_FD_184076 | JGI IMG/M metagenome (GOLD analysis project Ga0208919, IMG submission 184076) | Marine viral communities from the Subarctic Pacific Ocean - 4_ETSP_OMZ_AT15127 metaG (SPAdes) (version 3) | ecosystem: Environmental > Aquatic > Marine > Oceanic | place: Pacific Ocean | collected...
AAAGTATGAAGCAGCTCACAAAAGAGCACATATGAAAATAAATCAGAAACAAGGTGTTCAAAAGAAACAAATGGTGGCAAGACAAGCTCGTAAGAAGATGAGAACACGTAGAATGATTCAGACATTAGTTGTTGCAGGTGTTTCATATTACATCGGATATAAAGTCGGTGAAGATTCTTGGATGGATAAGAAAAAAGATGGTGGTAAAAAACCAATTATATGGAGAGATAAATGATTAGAATATTACCATTACTATTAGTATTCTTTGGTTGTGCCGCTTCGGTATCAACTGAACAATATGTTGGTGAATTTGAAAAACAAAAATCATTAGATGAAATTGAAGTAACCAAAGTTGATGGATTGAAACTATATGACTTGAAATTCAATAAGGAGTTAGAAGAAAGATATCCAGCTCTTGCAGAAAAAAGAGTTTCTATGGGTTTAGTTCAAGAACTGCAGAATGTTATATCTTATGTTGGTAGATTCAATCTGATTGAAGCTGAAAGAGATATGCAACTTTTGATACTCAATGACTTGAAAGCAAATGATGCTAAGATTACAAAAGCTAAATATTCAGCAAGTGTTAGTATCTATGACTTTGGTGTAAATCTAAAAGAAGAAGTCAAAGCAGGTAAAGTCGAAACAATCAATGAGACATTCGTTGGTATACAGGTAAAACTTATCAACAATGAAAACACACAATATGTTGTAGGTAGTGGAAGAGGAACCGCTTCAACCATAGGTAAAGGATTCTTGATGAACCCTAATATGGCTTGGAATCAGAGTTCTCTCAGTTCCGCATCAAATAAAGCTATGGAGACAGCCGTAGTCAATGTTATAAAAGCTATTGACAGACGAGGTTGGTAAAATGAATGAGGCAGAGATTACTAAGTTTTATACTATTACTGAGTAGTATTTCTGCCCAATCCTTTTTTTATTCATACGTAGACCCTTGTGAACAAACTACTGTAAGAACATCTACGATATTACAAAATGGAGTACAAGGGTTTCAAGTCACGTACTACAATCGTACAAAATTCTTTACATTAGAGCAAGTAATAAGTGGTGAGTTAGAACAATGGACTCAAGACGTATACAATGATTTTGAAAAATTGTTCCCTTGTGCTGTAAAGGTAGCTGAAGAGATACTATCTTCGGTTATAGCGGATAACGTTTCTGAACAATTTACTAAGAGTGATATCAGTAACGACCCGACACAGGTGAACTACGCTATACGTTCTACACAAGGTGTGGATAGTTGGGTTACTCAATTCAATAGTGTTTATACAGCTACATCATTTGATGGTAATAGTAGACACGATGGTAACTTCAACTTTACCGATGATTTTAGGAAAACATCATTTACATATGGTAGAGGTTTTAGGTGGAAAGCTAAAAAACAGAATGTACAATTATCCACAAGTGGATTGACATATAGAACGTTTGAGGGTTGGGATTGGTTGTTGAGTGCATCAGCAGCTAAATCTCTTATGAAGAAAAACTCAGAAGCCGCTGTTATAACAGGTAGTTATGGAAGTGTGAGTGGTGTGGGGTTTGGTAATGTTACAGCGTTATATGCTATGAGATACCCTGCTCAGTTTTCATTTGGTAAGGTGACATTCTCTAATTACATAGCGTATACTCTATTGAGATATTATGAGGGGAATATTGAAGGTGGTAGATATTTATTCTTGAGAAGTCCTATAATATTCTTCCCTACTGTTTCTTTTGATTGGAAAGTAGGAACGGCATTTACATTCAACGTAGGTATATCAATGGGATATAATACAGTTGTAAATGATTATGGTGATAGGAATAAAACCATATCAGTATTATTTGGAACTTATTTTTAGGAGACAAAAATGAAACGTAGATTTTTAATTTTCTTACTACTTGGGTTCGCTATGATGGAAATAGCATCAGGTCAAGGTGAGATTATGCGTTCAAGATTAGAACGTGAAAATGAACGTGATAAACAAAGACAAGAACAAAAAGAATCTGTATTACCACAACCTGCTATATTAGGTGAGGACTTGATTGTACCAACACTAAAGATTAGTGAGTTTGTTAGGGTAGCAGAGAATACAGGTATCAAAGACGACAGAGTAACGATGGGTGTTCGTCAATTACTTGAAGAACAATTTCAAACAAGTAGTTATCAGTTAGTGGATGATGACAATGCTAACTTTGTAGCATCAGCTGAGATTGTATGGGTTGGTAGACCCGATGAAGCATTTAGTATTATAGGTATATTCAATCGTAGAAAATCTGAGACAGAGGTTCGTATGAATGTTTTAGTTCGTGAAGTAGCTACAGGTAGAGTGATGACAGGAAGAGGTATCGGAACAATTACTACAGACATACAAGCTACAGGTTTACAAATTGAAGAAGATTTGCCATTCAATAAAAGTGAGTTTGGTGGAGCAGTAAGAAAGGCATTAGTAGAAGCAACAAAAGATTTGAGATGATAAAACATCTCAAAGAAAATAATATGGGATATTGGACACATTGGTGGAGAGCTATGAAAATGAGTGGAGCTCTTTTTATTCACGCTTGGTATCCTGATGTTTTAAAAGATTATGCGAGTAAGGAGTTGAGTAAATGAAAAAATCAACAGTATTTGGAATAGTATTCAATGTAATTTTTGTGTTAGTGATAGTTGGTGTTAGATATTTTTATGCTAAACAAGAATATGATTTTCTTGTAAATGATAGTGAAAGACAAGAAAAGTTGATAGAAGACAATGAATATGTTATAGATACATTGAAAACCGAAGTGGCTAAGCTAAACAAATACAATGTAAAACTTATCAACGAAATGCAAGATGTAAAAACAAAACATTACGAAAGAGTTCGTTGGGAAAAAGAATACGAACAAAGAATTGATAACCTAAGAGAATCTCTTGATTCAATAAAGTTTGAGATATCAATAGGTGAAAATGGTTTGATACCATTTGAAAAAGAATTTGGTGTACAAGATAATTATTTGAGAATCTTCGGTCGTACAGGCGTGAAGATAAAAGATAATAAAATCTTAGACTCTGAAACTGATTTGTCTTTTGATGGTGAAATAAATATGGGAGCACCTGAAATAGAACAGATAGGTAAACATGAGTTCAAGGCTGTACTACCAAGCAAATCCTTTGATGGATTGAGACTTACAGGTGGAGAAAGTAAACCTATAAGTCTAAAACCACCAAGAAACCAAATATCTTTTGGGCCAATGGTTGGAGTTACTTACAATGCGGTTACAGGATTGACAGAACCTATATGGGGTTTTGGAATAACTTACAACTTAGTAAAACTTTGGGATTGGAAATAAAATGGCTTTTAAAGATATTTTTAAAGACGAAAATGAATTTAATGAAAAAACTATAATCGGTTTTATGTCATTCGCTGTAATGACTATATACAGTATCACGGATTTGGTAACAGGCTACATGGGTTTAGAGTTACCAATAAATGATTTTGTATATAATAGTTTCCTTTACATAACTTTAGGTTGTTTTGGCATAGCTGGTGTAGAGAAAGTTATGGGAAATAAGGATGCCAAGTAAAGAAGCAAAACAACGTAAAAGGCAAAGGTTGTTAAAAAATAAAGAATTAGCAAAAAAAGGTAGAACTGCTAAACAATATAAAAAGTGGTTAGCTAAAGAAAAAGAAAAGGGTCCACAAACACCCGTTTATGGTAGGAGATGAGCGCTAACGGAATCAAAACTAGCGGTATAGGTAATAGTAATAAAACTAAAGAAATCTTAGAGATGATGACTTTAGAGGCTAAAGAAACTCTAAGTGAAAATGACGTTACTGTTAGGATTGAACCACATAAAGATTTTTACACAGACACGATGAAGATTGGTGTAAAAAAAGATATTGATAGGGAATATACATATGATATTATTCCTAAAGAATTAGTGGGTGGTTTGTTATATCAAACTAAACATAGAATAATGAGTGGAACGGATATTGAAATAAAGACACATAAAGAAATGACTTTATACTTTATTTTTCATGAAGATTATGATGGGAACTATACTAATATTTTTAAGAATTTAGATGGATGGGAAATTTGTGATACAGCTCCACAATACGATATAAATACGAGAAATCCCCACATGGCTGGACATGGAGATAACCAAAAAATGTATAAATTGAAAGCTAAAAAGAACACGACGTATTCTATACCAAAGTCAGATGATAGTAAAAATGATGCGACTTGGTGTACTTGGAATATAGTTATGGTAAAATAATATGATAAAACTTAGTGAAATACTAAAAGATACTAACGATGCAGCAGGAATAGCCTATTCTTATAAAGGATATTTGTTGTGTGTACGTGACAACAAAGGTTTGTGGGGGATTCCGAAAGGACATATCCAAAAAGGTGAAACACCTGAGCAGGGTGCAATGCGTGAATTTACTGAAGAGACGCAAATAATGTTGAATCGACCAATCAAGTTTTCTCATACATCACCAAAGAAAAAAGGAAAGTTTCATATCTACTATTGTATGGGTGATAAAAGAGTAAATCCACATATAGGACATGAACATACTGAAGCAGGTTATTACCCAATGAGTGATTTACCACAACCTTTTGATGAAAGAGTTATAGATGTCGTTAGTAACATCATGAACGAAAATATAAAAATACCTGTAAAAGTTGGAGACACAATACTTACAGGCAGATTCAAAAACAAAAAAGTAAAGATAAAATCTATAGGTAAAGATGAACATGGAATGCCTACAATCAATGGTAAGAAAGTAGTTACATTTAGAATACCAAAACTAAAAGAACTTCTGAATCTAAAGGAGAGAGTTGACTTCTTAGATACTGCAAACCAAATAGTAAAACAACAAGGTTTAAAATCAAAAGTAATGTTTGGTAAAGGACCTAATAAAGCAGACTATGATTGGAAAAAAGATATAATTTATCTCAGACGATCGTACCCATCTTTCAAAGATTTTCTAATAACTGTTTATCACGAAATAGACCATGCAAAAGACAGAAAAAAATATGGGGCTAGAGCATATGAAAAGAAATACCAAAGAGCGGGTGATATTGCTGTTAATCAAGGTAGAGATTTTCATGATGATAATTACTATGAAGAAAAAGCTGAAAGATATGGTAGAAAGATGGCGAAACTTCATTTAGCAAAAAAACTTTAGTTTTTCAGAAATTAATCTAATATATATTATTGTATAACGTTATATGAAATTAGGAAAAAAGTTTTACTGATTTACTCAGACAATACTTCTATGTCCTGATTTCTAAAGGATCGTTATTTCCTGTTATAGCTTTTAAGCTTCAAAACTAAAAGAAAGTTACTTAATGAGATCACGTTCTCGTAAGAATAAAGGTAAAAGATTACAGAACAAAGTTCGAGATATTCTTCTCGAAGCATTTAAAGATTTAGAACAAGACGATGTTCGTTCAGCAATTATGGGGGAAAGTGGTGAGGATATAAAATTATCACCTGCAGCTCGTAAACTTATACCATATTCCATCGAATGTAAAAATCAAGAAAAATTGAATATATGGGAAGCCTTATCACAGGCTGAAGAAAATAGTGGTGTTTCAACTCCCGTGTTGATATTTAAAAGAAATAGAAGTAAAACATACGCAGTGTTACCAATAGAGGAATTTATAAATCTAATAAAATGAGTGCTAAACTACTCAATCTACTTACAAGAGTAATTGGTAGTCAATCATATAAGCTTGGACAGCAAGGTGAATATATGTATTGGTCACCATTTATATCTCATCATAAACCTAAATTACAAGTCAATATAGATACAGGTAAATGGCATTGTTGGGTGTCCAATAATGGTGGGCATAATTTATTTCAGTTACTAAAAAAACTAAAGGTATCAAGAAAATATTATCAAGAGTTAGAAACTCTTGTAGGGGAAACAAAATATTACAGAATTAGTACGGAAAAAACAGAGAAAACTTTATCATTACCTGATGAGTTTATACCATTATGGAATGGTGCTGAACGAAGTCCTGAATATAGAAATGCGATGTCATATCTCAAACGTAGAGGTATAACAAAGTCTGAAATAATAAAATATGGTATTGGATACTGTGAGGATGGTTTGTACAGACAAAGAGTTATAGTACCATCATTTGATAATGATAACACGCTCAATTATTTTGTTGGTAGAAGTTATTATAAAACCAATATGAAATATAAGAATCCGCCCGTTAGTAAAGGTGTTGTGGGATTTGAATCTATGATTGATTGGAGTCAACCAATAGTTTTATGTGAGGGTGTGTTTGATGCTATAGCGATAAAGAGAAATGCTATACCATTGTTTGGTAAAACTATCCCACCTTTACTGATGAAAAAATTAGTTGAATGTAGGGTAAAAAGTTTATATTTATTGTTAGACAGTGATGCTCAAGAAGATAGTTTGATAAATATCAAGAAACTCAAAGGATTAGATATCCAAACACATTTTATTCAGTTACAAGATAAAGACCCAAGTGATTTAGGTTTTGAAAATATTCTTCCATTACTAAAAAAAGAAGATAAACCAATGTCGTTTCAAGATGAAATGAAAATGAGGCTTGGTTTCTAATGTCGTTTACACAATTTTTCGAAAAGGATATACAACAATCTTATCCTATAAAAATACTTGTCTATCCAAATATAACCTATATGCAGGATTTGGAAAAAGATTCTTACGTTGTTGTTTTGAGAAATGTAATCAAAGAACTAAATGAAGTTCGTGATGATTTACATTGGACAATAATCTCACCATCAGAAATACAATCACTAATATTTCCTAATACCAAACAACTTCTTTTACCTATGCCATCTTATCCTAATGCGATGAGAACACATTTTGATTTTACAAGTATAAAAAAATTAATTGATTTTAAGAATAACGATTATGATATTCTTTATTCCCATTTACCCGAACACACCGCACAATTAGTAAACCTGTTCCACAACAACACCAACATTATTCCAAAAGTAGTTGGTTATTGTCATTGGTATGAAGTTCCCGAGAACACTGCGTATAATAAAACCATGCTAATGGCAAACTTCGCAGGTATGTTAGAGATGGAAGAGTGTGGTGTGAATAGCGTGTGGTTGAAAAATCTTGTTTTAGAGAAGGCTAAGAAATATCTTAGTTCTGATTTAGTTGCAAAGTTAGATAAGATAATTCAGCCACACTATTTGGGTGTAGACAAAATTGATTTATCAAATAACCCTACAGGTAATAATATTATTTTCAATCATAGAGATAATGAGTATACACAATATAAATGGTTCTTACAACAAATGGATAAGTTGTATGAAAGAAGACAAGACTTTACAGTATACACAACATTAGCTGATATAAACAAACCATATGGTAAAAGAGTAAAGATACATGACAGACAAGACTATCTAAAGTTCTTGAAGTCTATGAAAGTGGGTGTGGGTTGTTTCTCTAAATACTCAGCGTGGAGTATAGCTACCACGGATTCATTGAGTATGGGTGTTCCATATGTCTTACCAAATAAGTTGTGTTATCCTGAGATGGTTGGTGAAGACTATGAATTATTATATGATGATGCAAAAGACTTTTTAGATAAGATTGAAATGATGTTAGATGATAAGATAGAAGTGGATTTGAGTAAAAAAATAAAATCATTTACATGGAAAAAGAGAGTTGCTGAGTGGTTTGATAAGTGGAAATGTTTTGATGAATTTGATTGTGTTCAAGAAACAGAATCATATCTAAAGATAAAACAATTCATTATAGATAACAATTCAGTAAGTAAAAAAGATATACTCGACTATATGGGTTGGGGTGTTAGAATAGGGTTCAATGGTTATAGAAATAGATTGAGAACAGAGCCCAATATCACGTTTACCCAAAATAGATATGAGTTAAAAAGATGAAAAATTAGATGAAGTATATATGTATGGTAAAATAAAGGAAAACAAATGTCACAAGATATATGGGTTTTCGGAGACGGATTACACAAAGTATATACTGAATCTGATGTGATATGCAGAGAACTCGTACATGATTGTAAAGGTAAATTGAATACAACTTATTATAAGGATGGAGATACCTTTGCATGGGATGTAGTTGTCAAAGATGCATATCTTAGTAAAGCTAAGAAAATCATAAGAGGCAGTGTTGCAAATAAAAGTACCGTTTAGAAAACTAAAACATATCCACCACATATCGGATATACAAATAAGAAACCTAAAACGACACAAAGAGTACGAACAAGTATTTAGTCGTTTATATAAAAAAGTCAGCGAGAATAGTGAAAATGCGGTAGCGTACATAGGTGGTGATATAGCACATTCAAAATGTGATATGTCGCCTGAATTAGTACACCAACTTTCAGAACTATTCAGAAACCTTGCAGACGTTGTTCCCACAATAATCATCGCAGGTAATCACGATTGTAATCTCAATAATCGTTCACGTCTTGATGTTCTCACACCAATCGTAAATAATTTAAAACACCCAAATCTACATTATCTAAAAGATAGTGGTGTATACAAATGTGCAGACGTATCCTTTGTCGTATGGGATTGTTGGAGTGATGAGAAAGACTTTATTACATCAGACCAAGTAGAGGGTGACACTAAAGTAGTTTTATTTCATGGTACGGTTGACAAAGCTGAAACTGATTTAGGTTTCCGATTACCATCAGACGTTCACATATCTAAGTTTGATGGATATGATTTAGGATTACTTGGTGATATACATAAACGTCAGTTTGTAAATAAAGAAGAAACTATCGCATATTGTGGTTCATTGGTTCAACAGAATCATGGTGAAGAAATAGGTAAGGGTTATTTACTATGGGATGTTCCAAGTCGTACATCAGAATATATAGAAATACCTAATGATTATGGTTATTATACCATAGAAATCAAAGATGGTAAGTTACCACAGGCGATGGATGATATACCTAAGAAAGCAAGGCTACGCCTAAAGGTATCTAACACGACAGGAACACAACTCAAGAAGTGTATGGCTGTTATACAAACTAAGTATGGTATTGAGGAAATGGTTATCCATAGAACGGATGTATTGACGGATAAGGTTCGTGAGGGACAGAAGTTAGATTTAGGTGATGTAAATAATCCTGATTTCCAATATGAGATGATAGAGGAATATCTAAACAACAATTATCTTGTTGATAAAAATACACTCAAGAAAATAAAAAATATAAATGATGAGTTGAACGCATCCTTACCTGTAGATGGTGTAGCAAGAAATGTAGATTGGAAATTGAAAACGTTTGAATTTTCTAATATGTTCAGTTATGGTGAGAACAATTTTATTGACTTTACTAAATTAGGTGGTACTGTTGGTTTGTTTGCTGCAAACGCAAGTGGTAAGTCAGCGTTATTAGATGCTATATGTTTTTGTTTGTTTGATACATCCACAAGAACTTATACAGCAAACTCTGTTCTAAACAATAGGAAAAGTGATTTTTATTGTAAACTCATATTTGAAGTAAACTCTCAAGAGTATATTGTAGAAAGAAAAGCAAAAAGACAAAGGAATGGACACGTAAAGGTTGATGTAGATTTTTATACATGGGATGATGCAGGTGAGAAGTCTTCATTGAATGGTGACCAAAGAAGAACTACTAATAATAATATCAGACAAGTGGTAGGAACATTTGATGACTTTATTCTAACAACATTATCAGCACAAAACGCCAACACTGTTTTTATAGATAAGACACAAAAAGAAAGAAAAGAGTTACTTGCTCAGTTTATGGGGTTAGGTATATTTGATAAGTTGTGGCAGTTAGCTACAGAAGAACAACATGAAGTTCAGGCTGTATTGAGAAACTTTGCTAAAACAAATTATGATGAACAATTAGCAGATGTAGAAAAAACTATCGATAAACTTTTGGAATCATTAGATAAAAAGAATAAGACACATAAAAAAATTCAATCCGAAAAAAATAAATTAGAAAAAGATGTTGTCAAACTAACTAAAAAACTAAAACCAATAGATTCGACTATTGTTGATATAAATATTTCTGAATCTGAATTAAAAGATAATAAAGATTTACATGAACAAACACAAATAGAATTTCAAAAAAGTCTAAAGAAAATATCTGATATAGAGAATAATAAAAAGTTAGCTCTTGAAAAAATAGAAGAATTAAAACTTGAAAATGTTTTACAAAAATATAATGAGTTAGAATCATTTGAATATGAGTATGATAAAGTTACTGTAGAACTTGATAAACTAAAAGAACACGTCAAACATAAACTTGATAAGATTACTAAGTTAGATAAAGTTGAGTACGATCCTGATTGTAAGTTTTGTGTCAACAATGTTTTTGTAAAAGATGCAATAGAAACAAAAGAGTCGTTAGAAGAGGATAAAAAATTATCTAAAAAACTAATATCAAAACAAGAAGAGTTGAGTTCTATTATAAGAGGGTTAGAACCTTTCAGAGATAAAAAAGATGTCTATACCAAATCTGAAGAAAGTTACGATAGTATGTGTGTAGAAGTTCAACAACTCGAAACTACAAGAGACCATTTGGGTGAGAAATTAGTATATGTTTCAGACAAAATAGAAATTGTAGAATCCGATATACAAAAATATCATATACAAGAAAAAGATATTTTATTCAACGAAAAGATAAATAAAGATATCGCTGTTATTGAAGTAGAACTTGATTCTGTAAATTATTATTTTGAACAATCTGAAAAAGATTTGAAAGAGAATGAGGTTGAACTAAAAATAGCAGAGAATCAGAAGAAAGAAATAATAAAAATAATAGATGAAGTTCAAGAGTTAGAAAATAAACATGCCGCTTTCAAATATTATTTAGAAGCTATCAAGAGAGATGGTGTACCATATGAGTTGATTAGTAAAGCATTACCTGCTATAACAAACGAAGTCAACAACATACTATCTCAGTTAGTAGATTTCTCAATGACATTTGAAATGGATGGTAAGAATATCAACAACTACATAGTGTATGATAATGATAATCAATGGCCTCTTGAATTGTCGAGTGGTATGGAAAAGTTCATATCATCACTTGCTATTCGTGTAGGATTGATAAATGTATCTAACTTACCAAGAGGTAACTTCCTTGCTATTGATGAGGGTTGGGGTACGATGGATAGTGATAATATCAACTCTGTTTACAATCTATTTCAATATCTAAAAACACAATTCCAATTTACATTGATTGTGTCTCATATAGATTCTATGAGAGATGCAGTTGATACACTACTTGAAATTAAGAAAGAAAAAGGTTTTAGTCAAGTAAAATTTAACTAAGAAGTTGTTTTTTAGTAGGTTTACTTTTCAAAGTATTAGTTGGTTTATCAACTGAACAATTTTTCTTTATAAGATTTTCCACAAAAGCATACATTTTGAATCCATTTTCCTGGCAGTATGCTTTCAACATATCTCTGTATTCAGGTCTTATTTTTATGTCTACGAGTTTATTCATGTAAATAAGTATTGATTCATAAAATTTTCATACTTTTTGACGAAAGAAAAAAAGTGAAAAAATATATGTTTGATATTTATAGATATGGTAATCGAAAAGAAAATCCGTAAACGAAATCTAAACAGATTAGAAGTTCTAATCAACGATACAGGCAACGAATTCATACAAGTATTCGATGTTCCTGATAGTTTGCCGCAAGGTAGAAGTTCTTTTATTGTAAATGGTTCTGAATACCTAAAGAAAGATACAGAGGTTTTAGTTGAAATATTAGATAGTTTTGAAAATCCAATATTTGTAAATCCTGTACACGATCCTGATTTTATTACTTCTGAAGGAACAGCAAGGTCGATAGCTCTTGAGATTTATCCATCGACTCCGCCAGGCAGAGCGGTTCTTACTATAGTAGCTGAGTTGGATGAAGAAAAGTTTATTGGAGGACAACCTCTCACACCTGAAGCATTTCAACAATTACAATTACAAAAAGACCCCACATTCCAAAATGATTTGGGATTACTAAGAACTCTTACTGAGGGATTTTCTATACCTGCAGAATTTAGAGGTGTATACAATGTAAAATTTCAAAAAGTTGTAAACATAAACCCAACTGCACTAAATCTACAACCAATAAAATTTTATAAGTCTCCACAAGTTACTGTTAGAGAATTGGTTAGAGCAGAAACAGTTGCTTCTCAATCAACGTATACGACAAGAACAGTTGTAACAGGCAGTATCAAGGGTAGAAAAATACCTTTTGGTGAAACACAACTATTAGATCCTGGCTCAATATTACCTGTTAGAGCAACTATTGGAGTTGATAACGATATAACAGGTGTAAACAAAGTACGTGGTAGAATTTATAATAGAAGTTATCCTCTAACTTTTACAAGTGCAGATTCATTTGGAACAGTTATTAGAAGAGATTTTGATTTTGGTGATAACGAAACCACATCTTCAATAAGATTTGATGGTGATGAAGAAGAAACACATACATATACAAGGTCGGGTTCTTATGTAGCGTCGTTGATAGTACAAAGTCCTACAGGCGAATATAGTGAAGATACAATCGATTTAGTTATTGCAGCTCCACCTGTACCAACTTCTTCGTTCCAAGCTACTCAAACAGATACATTAACAGCTGCTAGTGTAAAACAAACGGGTAGTATGGAAGACCCGAAATCAAGAAAATTTAAGTTTGTAGATTTATCAACAAATGTCGAAGACATCATAGACGCTTCAGTACCTGAAAGAAAATTTTCAAATGTTTTAGATACCGAATATAGTTGGAGTTTTGGTGATGGAAATGTAATGACAGGATTAGCGAGTCAAGCAGATTCATTCAATGCTCCTGGCTCAGTAAGATATCCTGAACATACGTACGAACAATCAGGCTCATATACTGTAGCATTGACTGTAAAAAATAATTATGGATTACAATCAAATACATCCACACAAACCAATTATATTTTGATACAACCATCGAAGCCCGTTATTGGTATCACAGCTAATGACACAAGTGTAACTACGGGCGAAATATCTTCGGGCGTATCGGTTACATTCAATGCTAATGACATTTATTATGGAAGTTCTATAACATACGCTTGGAATTTTGGTGATGGTAATACATCTACTTCTCAGAATCCATCAAATACTTATCAAGGTTCACACGCAGCAGGAACAACATTTGATGTTTCTTTGACAGTCACCGATGAACATGGTAGAACTACATCACAAACTGTAGAAAACATGATAAGTGTAGAGCCAAGTATTCCTGTTCCTGACTTTACAGCAACACCAAGAGAGTTTGAGTTACCTATCACAGAAGCAGGACAAACAGTTCAATTTACAGATAAATCAACTACCGATGGCGCATCACTTACTTATCTATATACATTTATTGGTGGTACTACAGGTAGTTTACTAAATAGTGGTGCAGAAAGTTCAACGTTTGAAAGTGGTACATTCGCTAACGGAATATTTGGTTCGGGTGCATTACAAAGTGGTGCTACAGTAGAAGTATCTTCTGAGTATGCATGGAATGGTAATTTTTCAATGAGAATTGAAAATGATGCAGGTGTTAGCGCAGATGCGATTCCATCAGTAATTACAAAAGGTTATTCTTATGATACATCAGGTGAGTCTAATCTAACTAATTGGAAAAATCAATTTAGACTCGATGATATAACTATAAACCATTCTTACACAATGGAGTTCATGGCAAGAACCGAAAAGGCGAGTACAAGAATACAAGCAGGTTTATTTGGAGTAAATGCAGCAGGTAATGTTTTTGGTTCAGATACTATAGATGGTTCTTATCAAATAAAAGAATTTACAGCACAACCAAATTGGAACAAGTATAGTTTCACTTTCAAGTTTACAAACGTGTCAAGTAAACATTTATCAGCCGCTTTAGGTGCTAAAAATTTAAATCCTGAAAATCCTGTTTATTTTGATGATGTAAAAATATTTAGAGCTAGTTCTACATTAGCAAATCCAAAAGCGGTTTACTTTACACAAACCGATGGTGATAAAGGTAAGGTTGATTTATCAGTTACAACAGGTGGGGGTACTGAAAGAAATATAACAAGGCCAGACTTTGTAAATTCAAAGTTTGGAACACCATCAGCATCATTTACTGCTGATTTAGCCACGGTGTCTACTTCACAAGATATTACTTTCAATGCAAGTGGTTCAAAATCATGGAGTGGATTTTCTTCATTTGCTAATCCAATGTTCTTTTGGACATGGGGTGATGGAAGTTCTACACAAGCATCTACTGAAATTGTAACTCATAAATATACTACAGCAGGTAGTTACACACCAACGTTACAACTATTTTCTAATAATGGTTCTTCAATTATAGCAAGTGGTTCATCAATTACTGTAAACAACCCACCTGCACCAACTATCAGTTTAGTAAACGATGATGCTTTATCTAATCTAACAGGTTTAGCACCACAAGAAATTGTAGTAAAAACTGAAACTGCAGGACAAGTAACAAGTGTCAGTCTTGACTTTGGAGATGGAACTGTAAAGAATAGTATAAGGGGTGGGCATGTATTTACGACACCAGGACAAAAAACAGTAACCGCTACAGCTACAGGACCTGGCGGAAGCGCCACGGATACTCTTACTTATACAATCTTAGCACCACCACCTGAAGAGTTAAACCCACCACAAGATTTACCTGATTCTAATCTTATATCAGAAAATGCAGTACAAGCATTAACTTTAGAGCCAGGAACAGCTGACCCACCTGCAGCAGCAGCCGCTGACGGAAAAGGTACAGGCGGAGCTGGCGGAGGTGGTGATGGTATAGGTTGTGTTGTCGCAGGTACGTTGATTAGAACGTCACGTGGTAATGTACCTGTAGAACAAGTTACAACAAGAGATTTAATTTACACTTATGATTTTGAAAAGGGTGAATACGGGTGGTACAATGTAGAATCAGCGTGGAACAAGATACAACATAAAAGATACTTTATTGAAACAGAACATGGTAAGTCATTAGAATGTTCTGATAGTCATTTATTATATCATCCTGATTACAAAAAAAATGAAATACCTGTAAACAAACTAAATGTTGGTGATATAGTTTATAGTGTAGACGATGATGATAATGTAATAGAAGACCCAATCAGAAATATAGTAATCTATGATGAAGACGTAAGGGTTTATAACTTCACAATACCTGAAATACACTCTTATATAAGTAATGGTATAATATCTCACAATGCAAGTAAGGCTGACCATGAGGGTGGTAATCCGTTTAGTCAACCATTCTTGATGAAAACAGATTCTCCTGAACAAGAGTTTTTTGAACTTATAACTGACGATAAAATATTTACAGAAAATATGATTGGAGCTGATATAAACATCAGCGTTAGAACAGGCTCAAGTGCTGTAGACGATTTGAATAAAGCACAAGGTTCAGCAGTATCGAGGTTTGTTTTATCAAATCCTTTATTGAAAGGTAAAATAAAGAAAATAAAAAGAGGTAACATTGTAATTCCTGATTTCAAAGGACCTATAATGCAAAATCGTCAGTTTATAAACAAAAATTTTGCTTTCAAAGAGTTTCAAGATTTAGGTCCATCACCATTTACTATGAGTTTCCAAACTCCCGTTACAGCCTCATTTAAGATTACCAATAAAATTTCATATACTAAAGTAAATCTTACACAGTTGAGAACTTATTCAGGAGATGTAGCTAGGGTTAGATTATTGTATAAAGAAGTAGGTGATACGGGTGGTTATAAAGTATTAGCTGAACAAGGTTTAGAAGCAAGAGAACAACTAATAGATACTTCAGTATCTTATGGTAAACTTAGATTAGGTTTTTATTCTAATCAAGTTCACATAAATAAATATTGGTTAGGTAGAGAGGGTGTCAACGCTGGTTATTATGAGGGTGAAGATAATTTTGAAAAAGGTGTAACTCTATCATACACACCTGATGTCTTACCAAAGTCAATGAGAATATCAGGTTCAAACTATGAACACAATAAAGTTGTAACAGCTTTTCATAGATATCCTATAAACTTAGTTGCAGGTACTGAGTATCAAGTTTCGTTTGAGGCTGTCGGTTATAAAAAACCAAAGAAATTAAATCCTGATTTAGCTGCTAAAGAGGGTAGAACTTTCAAGCAAGATGCAAAGGTTAGACTCTATCTCTCAGGCTCAGGTGTATATAATGAAACAGGTTGGGGATATGATTTAGGTTATTTAGAATTAGAAAACAA
>Ga0208919_1001095_pt1 | contig 16188 bp, 12 predicted proteins | sample 4_EtaG_FD_184076 | JGI IMG/M metagenome (GOLD analysis project Ga0208919, IMG submission 184076) | Marine viral communities from the Subarctic Pacific Ocean - 4_ETSP_OMZ_AT15127 metaG (SPAdes) (version 3) | ecosystem: Environmental > Aquatic > Marine > Oceanic | place: Pacific Ocean | collected...
ACGTAGACGATAATTTTTATACGATAACACACAGTAGCGCGGCGAGCAGTGGCGCTACAGGTGGTGGAAGCGTCACCGCTAAATACCTGATAAGTGTGGGTGCGAGCACTTCACTTCCGGGACTAGGTTGGGGCGCAGGAGGGTGGGGCGGCTACCGTGAGGGGTCGCCTATAGTGCAAAAAACAATCACTGGTATTACACAGGCAAACCCAGGAGTTGTTACTTCTAGTAGTCATGGTTTTAGTAATGGCGACATTGTCCGTATAACGGCAGTCGTAGGCATGGTAGAACTGAACGGTAACTACTACACCGTGGCTAATGTCACTACAAATACCTTTGAGTTATCCGGCACAAACACATCAGGATTTACGTCGTATGGTTCAGCCGGTAAGGCCACACAACAGTTCGGTTGGAATGTAGCGGCAACCACAAGTGAAGACGGTATAATGTTAGAGCCTTCACAGTGGTCTTTATCATTATGGGGTGAAGACCTAATTGCTACGCGGCGTGACGGTGGCACGTTTGTTTGGGATGCTACTAATGGCGCAGCAACTCGCGCTGTAGCGCTCACTAACGCGCCTACCAATGCGCTGTTGAGCATGACTTCTGTGCCTGATAGGCATGTTGTGTGCTTTGGTGCTGACGATGATCCGTTGTTGGTTAAATGGTCAGATCAAGAAGATAATACAACGTGGGCGGCTAGCTCTACTAATACGGCAGGATCACAACGGCTGCACATTGGTCATAAAATTGTGGCCGCTACACAAACACGAGATCAAATACTTATTTTTACTGATGAAGCTGTGTTTGGTATGCAGTTCCAAGGGCCTCCGTATACGTTTGGTTTTAGACCGTTAGCGACGTCTTGTGGACCTATAGGTCAGAACGCAGCGGTAGAAATTAACGGTGTCGTTTATTGGATGGGTTGCGGGCACTTCCATATGTTCAGTGGCCGTGTGCAAGAGCTGCCCTGCCCTGTACGTGACCATGTGTTTAACAACATTAACCACGATAAAGAAAACATATCGTTTGGCGGCCTCAACCGTAAGTTCACAGAAATTTGGTGGTTCTACCCAACCGTAGATACGGGCGCGTTAGATAAATATGTGATTTATAACTATGCAACTAAAGAGTGGTCTATTGGCGCATTAACCCGCCAAGTTTGGATAGATGACCAAGATTGGTTAGAGTACCCAATCGCAGCTAACTCAGCTGGTGTTGTGTTTTACCATGAAAACGGTAACAGCGATAACGGCTCCGACATAGCCAGCTATGTTGAATCAGGCGCTATTGAAATAAGCGACGGTGCACGTATGCTGCTATTAGATAAATTGATACCTGATGTTGAGGGCTCACCACAAGTTACGGTAATGACCTCAAAATACAACAATGCAAGTGAGGTTACTAAAGGCCCGTTTGACGTGAGCAGTACAGTTGAAAAAGTGAGTATGCGTGCTAAAGGCCGACAAATACGTTTTAAGGTGAGCCGGACTGGTCAAGAGTATTGGCGGTTCGGCCACAGCCGTTTTGAGTTTACAGTGGATGGCACAAGATGAGTACAGGCATTGCCCCTATTGGTCCCCTGCCAGATCCTCCAGATGAGTATGATCCCGTGTATATGCGTGAGCTTGTAAACCAGATTGAAGAAATACACCGTTTGCTTACGCGCAATATCGGCGCTGGTTGGCAGGTCAGTAATGTTACGGCTGACACGGCGTTTGATGCTAATTCAACCACAACGGCTGAACTGGCTGACGTTCTAGGCACACTGGTTACACAAATGAAAGACCGTGGCTTGCTAGCTGGATAGAGTTTACCCATGCAGAACAGTAATGTATGTTATCTACCTGAGCCGAGTTACAGCAAAGAAGACTTTTGTGATGTGATGAAACTAATGGCCAACTCACCGTACCATGAAAATTTCACATTGACGAACCTTATGCGAACGGTGGTGCCGCCGTTACAACTCGGCCAGTACAATATTTTTAAGGCGCAAGGCGACCCCATAGGGTATGTTTCATGGGCGTGGCTAACCCCTACGGCGGGGTTAGGCTACGCGACTCGCCAGCGGCTCTTACAGCCCTCTGATTGGTCGGCAGGAACCCAGCTTTGGGTAATTAGTGTTATAGGCCAAGGCCTCAACCCACGGAGTATCGTTAACTTTTTAAAACAGCGGTTCGAAACGCCACAGCAAAAAGAGCAGTTTCGCAAAGAGGGTAAGCCTTTTAAGGTGCATTGGCATCGTGCTAAGAACAAACACAAGCTAGGAGTCAAGCAGGGCCGTGTTTAACGAGTTTACACTCAAAAATCAAACCATGTGGTGTGATGGGTATTTTAACCCTCACCGTTATGACCATTTAGGTTTTGACGAGTACACGTTACGGCACGCTTGTTTTGGTGACGACGGCGACCAAAACGATTCTGGCTCTGACCCCGGACAAGGCGACTTTGTAGGCAAAGACGCTGAAAAAGACGAAGGAATGCCATCGCCTGAAGATTTTGAAGGGCTGGTTGACTCCGGACAAATGACTGCTGCAGACGTTCCCGGTGCTCTAGCAGAGGCTGGTGGTAAGCACTCGAAAGCCGATCCATACGCTGACATGATCGCGCATGGTATTATAGCGGCACCAGACGCTCCTGCCGGTCATCCTGGTGTAACACCAGAGGAACTTGGATTTACTCCTAATTTTGGATACGGAGCGTTTTTTGATCCGACCGGTGGTAAAGACCAGCGAGGGGGGTATGTATCTTACGACCCTGACAAAGTTAGCGAACAGCAGTTAGGTCAATCGTATGCAGATGCTGTTTATGGCTCAAGAGACATAGGTTCAGATATTGCCAGTTTATTTGGCATTAAATCGCCTGTTGAATTTGATCCTAACAAAGGGTTTTATGAAGGCACAACCTGGGATCCTTTTGACTCACCCCTCGTAGGTCTCGCTTTATCTGCTTTGAATCCGGGACTTGGCGCACTTTATGGGATTTCCAAAATCGCCACAGGTAAAGACCCTGTTGGTGGAGCGCTAGGAATGTTAGGACCAGCCGGTAGAGCCGCATCAGGCCTCATAACCGGCTATGAGCTACTTACAGATAAAGATGTAAATGTTTCCAATTTCGTAGGGCTTCCCAGTTTAAATGTTGACACTTCTATTAATCTTTCTGATTTGTGGGACAGCACCTCTAATAAAGCTGATCCAGTTGATGATTTTCTAGGCGGTATGAAAGATACTGTATATGGCGCGTTGGACAGTTTAAACCCGAACGCTTATGATCCAACTGATCCTGCTCCTTCAAGCACTGTTGTAGACGCAGTCGGAGATCTGCCCGGAGAAAGTATTGGCGCAAAATCAAGCCCAACGGTTTCTGACATGCAACAACAAGCGATAGACGCCGCACAAGCTCAGGCCGCAGCTCAGGCCGCAGCAGAAGCATTGTTTGGTCCAAACTACACTCCCGGTAAGTCATACTGATAGGATAACGATATGGGTTGGTTACGTGATTTTACAGATGCAATCGGGTTTACAGAACCTGATCAAAGCGATGAGGTTGTTCAATCTACAGTAACAACTAGCGGAACATCTATCCCTGACTACCTTGAAACGTTCAGTAAAGAACAACTCGAGCTCATTGACACGTTATCTACGACGCCGTACAAGCCGCCTTCAATTACTGGCGAAGACGCCATTGCAGGATTTACAACTGAGCAAGAAGCGGCATTGAAAGCGGCAAAAGATTACTATGGTAAAGAGGGCGGCACGGAAGCCTATAAAGCAGCTAGCGGTGCGCTGAGTAATCTAACGGCACTAGCTGACCAGCGTATAACAGATACAGGTGCGCTTACGCCCTTTATGAACCAATACCTTGACCCAATGCGTGAAGAAATCGACCGTGCTTATCAGCAATCACAAATGGAAGCTGATGCCAAAGCTATGGGTCCAGGGGGATATAGTGCGTTTGGTAGTAACCGCCGAGGCATTGTAGAGGGTGAACTGCGTGGCGACGCTATACGCCAAAAAGCTGATTTGCAGCGCCAAGCGTTTGACCGCGCTGTAGCCAATTATCAAAAAGATGCTGCTCTACGTGGTCAAGCCGCTACCAGTGCAATGGAAGGAGCAGGGTCACTTCAAAGTCTTATAGGTAAAGACCTTGGCGGGCAATTTATGTTTGGTGGTTATCAACAAGCTATGGACCAAGCAATAATAGACCAAAAACTAGCTGAAGAAAAAGATAAACGCGACTGGGGTTTCAAGATGGCTGACTTTAGGCAGGGCGGGCTAACTAATATTCCTTATGGAACTACCGTTACTAACTCCGCCGATGTATACGGAAGTCCGGGCGGTAACACGTTTATGACAGGGCTTGGTAACGTAGGCGGTGTGGTTGGCGGCATTGGCGAGTTTTTTGCAACGCCAAAGACAGGCGAAAGTGCAGCCAGCGGTTGGAGTAACTTTATGAAAAGCGCAAAGAGTTGGTTTTAAATAATGGCCAATAAATCAGTTTTAGAACTGCTCGCTAGCGCACCGAAATCAGAGCTGCGTAGGCTTCCGACTTCAGTCCAACCTATGGATTTACTCGGGCAGATGAAGAATCGAGAAAATATGCTGGCGTCAGCCCTAGCTGAAAAGCAAACACGGGACCGACGGGCAGAAGCGGCAAAAGTAAGATTCGCTAAGAACCGTTATTTAGCTACGGGCGACAAAGCGAAAGCCTTGGGGTTTACGCCACAGATGTCAATGCAACTTGGTGGTCAGCAAAGCGCCCCTGTTTCACCTATGTTTGAGCCGGGAGCAGACGTTGGTGCTATGACCGCTGCTTTACGCGACCGCCCTCTGCTTAGTCCCGTACAGCCCGAGCGGCAGCTAACGGCGGCTGATCTAACAGAGGCTTACGGCCCTGGATACGAGGGTAGGTATTACCAGCCCGGAAATGTTGGAGCTGGGGAGAACCTTGCAGCTTTACAGTCCCCACCACAGGGTACAGACGAAGCCCTTTTACAACAATATCCTGGTTTAATGACCGCCGCACTAGAATCAAACCACATGGCCAACCGTGGCACCGCAGCACCACCGATAGATACAAGTCCGTTTTCGACTACCACTGGATCACTTGACCATCTATCCGATTTGCCCCCTGCTACTGGTTTTCCCACAACCGTAGTTGATCAATACGGAACTCGTGATTACGGGCCAAATGCAGATTACACACTTAATCCAACTCTCCCGGCAAGTGTGCAAAGGGCCGGTATTCAAACTGAGTTATTGCCACCACCACCGCGACAAGAAGCTCTGCTAGAACCTGTTGCTCCTGGTTTAGAGCCGCCGAGTGATGAGTTTTCTGGGATAGAGGCCCCGCCGCGATTGCTTCCGGAATACGCACCAGAACTGGCTGTTCCTCCCAAGCAACAAATGGAGGCTTCGGCTTTACTTCCGCCTGAGGTGCCCGAACTTTTAGACCGGCGGCAGCTAATGGCTGAGATTAGTTCACCTATAATCGCTGCTGAAGATTTGCCGCCAGCGATTGCTTACCCTGAAGAGCGTGTAACCTCTCCCGCCGTGCCCGTTTCTACCACGTCGGTGCTCACGCCAGCGGAACAGGAAGCACGAGCAGCAACTAATAAAACATCAGCGGGAATTGTAAACCCACAAATAAGGTTTACGACAGCTGATTTAAATGACCCCAAGCTTGCTGTTGCTAATGAAGTTCTTGGAGAACAGGCTGCAAAACGCATCCGTGATTTGACGCCAGACTATGACGCTTCAAAAGGTAACTATGGTCCTAGGTTAGCAAGCGTACAGCCCACCCCAAATGGGCAAACGAAAACGAAATCTGTACTACAGCCGCCGGTTAAAACATCTAGCAAGACCGTAAGTCAGATTGATAAAATGATTCAAACTGAGTTAGCCAGCCTAACTAAAGAAGCACCAAAAGACAGCACCATGCCGTTTTGGAACTGGCTAAGTGACTTTAGTGCTGGTTTGCGTGCCGCTGGCAAAAGTGGCGACCAAAGTCTTGGTGCAATAGCTGACGGTTTTGCCAATGTTCGCGCCAAAGCCAAAGAACGTGCCGCAACTAGGCTTGCGACAAGAAAAATAAGTATTGAAAACATTAAAAATCTTGGTGAAGTGCGTGAAGACATAATTACAGCTGACCGTCAGGGCGGTCTAGGCGCATCAGCTACGGCGTTATTTGGTTCATACCTCAAACCAGGAGAAGTTCTTGGTCCTAACGGCGTTGTTCCAAGGGGGTTTTTGGGCAGGCTTGGTTATGATTATCGTACCACGGGCACATACAGCACCACCAAAGCTGGCAGAGTTATGATAGATTACCACACACAAGACCCCGCAAAAGATAAAAAAGTGCGGTTCTACCCAATCAACCAAAAAACTAAGCTACCCACAAACAAAGGCAGTCTGTTAATTTCGCCAATGGACCCTAAATTCATGGACTATTCACGTGACCCTAAATACACACAGACGGGTCCAAGCGAAACGGTTGACGTATTAAGCAATGCTCAAATGGAAAAAATGTTTAAAGATTCACCTGAATATTTGCGAAGACTTCAAGAAACGGGAGCTTCGGTTAGAGTTAACTACAACTCAGACGGCACAATAAAAAATTACTCAATTCATGAGCCTCGCTCAATGAAAGTACAAGGTTTTTATGATCAAAAGAACAGTGTGTTGTTTACTGGCGATGCTAATAACCCGGTTCAAATGCGAGACGCATCACGAAGAGGTTTAGTGCCAGTAACCGTGCAGATGGACGGTGTTGGTAAGTCTAGTGCTGTTATGCTTACTAACGAAATTAACTCTGCTCGTCAAGCTAAAGCAATTATAACCCGACTTCAAGAGTTGCGCCAAAACCAAGGCGGCGGTGCTATCTTAGGCACTATCGCTGACGCTAAACGTTCGGGCGGTAACTTCTTAGATATAATTACACAAGTCGGCAGAGAAATTATGCCTGTTTACAGTTTTGGGCAAGAGGTTAGCAATGACATTGCTAACGGAATGGTTGACCCTAATGTTGAAGCGTGGTTAAATCGAGATTTATCAGAAGCCAAGGTGCTCGAAAGTAGTTTAATCTATAAATACGCTAAAATATTAAAAGGAACGGGCCGTCTTAATGCAGATGATATCCAACGTGCAGAAAAAGCACTTTCTACAAGAGGTTTCTTAAAAAGTGACGTTGATATCTTTACTCGGCTTGAAAGTGTTCTGCCACTTTTTGAACAGACTATAACAGACAAAACAGCGCAGTTGAAAAAAGCACGAAAGTCAGAACGACCACTCGGCGCAGTACAGCCACTTCAAGCTAGTCAGGTTAGTTCTCTAGTGTCTGCTTTTGCAGAAGACGAGCGGTTTACAAGAGCGCCACTGGCAGTTGGGATTGAACGGTTACTGGATAACCCTTCACCCACAGAAATAAGACTTTTTAATCAATTCCACGGTGAGGGAACAGCAGAACTTATTATACAAAAGGCGGGGCAGTAAATGGCTGAACAAAACCCATACGCGGTCCTCTATAAAGATGCAAAGTCTAACCCTTATGCGGCACTCGCTGGCGAAACTGAAGAAGAGGTGCTGCCTATTGATGAATTTATGGAAATACAAAAACTGGCAGAACAGGAAGCTGCAACTGAACAAGAGTATGCAAAATACCAAAACCCCCGTGAATATGAAGACGCTGCTACACCGGCAGACCTTAGAAAACTAAGCACGTCTGCGGTAGCTGGAACATTTCCGTTTGGTATGGACCCGCCTATACCTGTTGGTGAAGCTGGTGAGTTTGGCATTACCGCTGCGACCAAAATGGGAGGAATGCCTGTTGATAAATCAGTTGCTGCAATGGCGGGTGCGCTAACGGGTGAGGCTAAACTTGGTCCCCGGTTAGGGGGAGGAGCACGAGGCACTGCACTGGGAGCAATTTTAGGTTCCGGCATAGCAAGTTTATCGTTTGACACAAAAGACGCGTTGTTTAGATTTTTGCAAGGCGATCCAGAGCAAGACCTAACACCCGACCTTGCACGCGCCGGAAAACAAATCGCCGGTGCCGCTGAAACTATAACTGATGAGATGGTGGCGCAGTCTGGTGGGCGTATACTCACCAAATTGTTTGGCGGTGCCAAGAATATGTGGTCAAGAACTCTTGGCACTAATGACCCACAAGCGGCAGAGCTCGCTAGTCTAGCTGCACAGTTCAGAGTTCCTTTAGGTATCGCGCAAGCAGTATCACCCGATAAATGGGTAAAAGGTTTCACTAAAGTTCTTGGTGTTCTGCCTTATGTGAGCAAACCGTTTAGAGAAGCCTCGCAAAAAGCTACAGAAGCTCTTGGTAGAAATCTGCACGGATTTATGGACGCATTTTCACCAAACGTAAACGCATCATCAACAGTTAGCACCGACATTGTTGATCGTGCAGATAAAGCATTTGACCTGTTTCATGCGCGGTCAGACCAGCTATATCAACGATTTTTTAACATGGCTTCAGAACTACCGCCAGACATGCAAGCATTTATTCCTACTTCAAAATTAAGACAAGCCGCGCAAACGATTGTTGATCAGTTTGATGGTGGACAAGCTGGGGCCGCAAAGCTACCAGATACAGACTTAGTAGCGTGGGCTAGAAACGCTCTTTCATTTGAAAAAACATTGACACCATTGCAATTCAAAACACAAATGGAAGCCCTGCATGGTGCGATGCGTAAAGCTAATGAGGTTATTAAAACCGCAGACCCTAAAGAAAAAATGAGCCTTGGTCCGGGCAATATTATGAAAATGGCTATGGAAAGTGATTTACACAGCCCTCAGTTAAATTTTTTAGGATCATATAGAGGCGGTCAAAAACTTCCTGCTGGAATGAAAGATCCGGACGCTGTTACTGGTCCGATGATTGCGAAGGCGCTTCAACGAGCCGACACGTTTTTTAGTAAACAGATGGATCGGTTTAAAAACGCTACGGTGGGAAAATTTCGGAGTGTTGACCCTGGAGTATTTAAAGCCTCTTTTAAAGAAGCTGGAACAAGAGAAAAAGATAACCTGTTTCGCCAACTGTTTACTATGGACTCAGTGGTTGGCATTCAGCAACTTCAAAAATTAGTGGGCAAGTCAAGAGTTCTTAACGGATTGCGAACAGTGGTTGACCAAGCAATGGAAAAAGCTGGTGAATCATTGTTACAAGATCTTCCCGGTCCTAAAGCTCTAGCTAATGTTAAAAGAGCGTTAGGAATTGGAAATACAAACGGTGAACTCGTTCTTGCCCAAGCCTTAAAGGGTTCTAAAGTAAATGTAGACTCTATTAAAAAGCTGTTTAAGTTAATTGATGCCAATGACAGCATGTTTACTCCTGATACTTCTACGTATTTAACACGTCGTTTAACACTGGCTGGTCCAGCCGCTTTTACAGGGATCGCAGGAGTAGGGGGTTACGTGGCTGGTGAAAAAGAAGGAGCTCTTGGCGGCGTGGCTGGTGCCGTTGCGACTATCGTTCTTTTGCGTAAAGGCTCTAGATACCTAACTAATCCTAAAAATTTACGAACTATGACACAAGCGTTAGACGATTCGCTTGGACCACGAGTGCGTAGAAACGCTTATGCTCGATTGTTAAAAGACGCTGTAAATGACCCAGAAAACCAAAATCTGCCTACAATGGATGAACTAGAAACTAGTGCTGAACAGCTAGGTTCTACTATTGCGGATGTTTCGCAAAACGCGCCGGAACAACGACTGATACAAGAAATTTCGGGTGGGCTTACTCCAGCGGCTATGCAAAAAATAAAAGATATCAGCATGTAAGTATTGCACGGTATTGGCTTGAAGTCTTAAACAATACCCTGCCAATTCGCCGCAAAGCGTTGGTCACACTGGCTTACAGCGTAGGGTATTGCCGAATTACCAAAAAATTCTGTCGAGAAATCGAATCGGAATCTCGATAAACTGCCAATTCGCCAATTCGGCAATACCGCGATAAACAAAGTAAACGAAAACAACAGTCTAACGGTATTGGCAGGGTATTGGCCCGAATTACCGAAAAATACGTATAGGCTATTTTACCGTCGAACTTTTTTCAGAAAAAACTCTCACGCGCGGGTGTATAGCAAACTTTTTTTATTCGGGACGTTGTCGCGCAGCCCATAACGTGCTATGGTGTACTCAGAAAGTAAGTAGAAAGGTAAGAACATGAACATATTTGTTTTGGCTCACAAGCCACACATTGCTGCGCGTATGCACTGTGATAAGCACGTACCTAAGATGATTGTAGAATCAGCTCAGATGTTGTCTACGGCACACCGCATACTTGACGGTAAGCCGTACAGGGCACCCTCTAAGTCTGGCAAGACTATGGTCATGCACTACCACCTATGGAAAAACAACGACGTTATATACAAGGCCGCATATGCAGGACATCCATGCACTCAGTGGGTTATGCACTCCGACCTTAACTATCGGTACCTGTTCAGCTTGTTTAGTGGGTTGCTTACAGAGTTCCAATTACGGTTTGGCAAGGAACACAAGTCTGCACAACTGCACCACAGCCTTATGGACCCACCAGACAACATCAACACACATTTGGGCCAAACACCGTTTGTTCTAGCCATGCCTGACGAGTGCAAAACACCAAGTAATGCCGTAGCCTCCTACCGCAACTATTACCACGCCTATAAGGCACGATTTGCTAAATGGCAAAAAGGCCGTCCGGCTCCTGACTGGTGGCAAGCATGAACTACCCTTTTAAAACGGAACCCTACGCGCACCAGTTAGCCGCCTTAGACAAAAGCTGGGAAAAAATCGAGTACGCCTATTTTATGGAAATGGGTACCGGCAAGTCTAAAGTGCTGATTGACAATGCCGCCATGCTATACGATGCCGGTAAAATACAAGGATTGGTTATTATCGCGCCCAAGGGTGTGTATCGCAACTGGTCTGAAAAAGAAATACCCACACACCTACCTGACCACATTCCCACGCGCGTTGGTGTGTGGTCAAGCCGATTAACCAAAGATGTCAAAAAACAACTGAACAACCTGTTCGAGCCAAACGATGAGCTAAACATACTGGTTATGAACATTGATGCGGTTATTACCAAAAAGGGTAATCTGCTTCTTGATAAGTTTTTGAACACGCGCCTTAGTATGTTAGCCGTAGACGAGAGCACCATAATTAAATCACCGTCAGCGCGGCGTACCAAGGCTATGATTAAACTGAGCCAGTTTGCAAGGTACCGCCGCATACTCACAGGCTCGCCAGTAACAAAGTCACCGCTAGATATGTTTAGCCAGTGTGACTTTTTAAACCCGCACCTACTGGGCTTTAGTTCCTACTATAGTTTCCGCAACCGTTTTGCTGTTTTGAATGATGCTAACTATGGCGGCAGAAGTTTTAAACAGGTCGTGGGTTATAAAAACACTGAAGAGCTGCACACAATACTGCAAGACTTTAGCTACCGTGTAGTTAAAGAAGAATGTTTGGACCTACCCGACAAGGTGTACATGCGGCGTGAGTTTGAAATGAACAAAGAGCAGAAAAAAGTGTACGAACAAATGCGCCGTTCTGCCATAGCGTTTTTAGAAGAAGGCGAAGCAACCACTACAAATGTGATCGTACAGTTGCTACGGCTGCACCAGATATCGTGTGGGTTTTTGCCAACAGATGAAGGCGAAATTGTTCAATTAGAAAACAACCGGCCCAAGGAACTAATGGCTGCATTAGAAGAAATTACAGGCAAAGTAATCATATGGGCTAACTACCGTAATGATGTATTCTTACTCAAAAAACTGATTACCGAAAAGTACGGACAAGACACACTGGTAACATACTTTGGAGACACAAAAGATGACGAGCGAGTTGAGAGTGTCGCGCGGTTTCAAGATAAAAATTCACCAACACGGTTTTTTCTTGGGAATACACAAACTGGTGGCTATGGAATTACTCTTACTGAAGCACAAACTGTTATCTATTATTCCAACAACTACGACTTGGAAAAACGATTACAGTCAGAAGATCGCGCTCACCGTATCGGCCAAAAAAATTCAGTTACGTATCTTGATCTTGTGTGTAAAGGCACGGTTGATGAAAACATTATAAAGGCGTTGCGGAGTAAAATTTCTCTGGCGCAAGCAGTTACAGGTGACAAATGGAAACAGTGGATATAAATTCGGCTTGCTCTTTTAAAACGGGCCGGTTTAGTATGTGCACGGTTCAGAAAGGTAGAAATTTATGCCTCGGGTATTTATAACGCAAGAAACGCACGGTCGGAACTTTTTACCGGCACGGCACTACGGCAAGCTCGTAGCGGTTTTGCCAGACGAGGCGCAGGTTGTTATATCGGCCACTCCTATCTTACGCAAAATACAGCGCACGTTTAACGACTACAGTAACGAAGACTACCTACTGTTGTCTGGCGACCCTATTATTATGGGGTTGTGCATGATGGTTGCCTCAGAAAAAACCAACGGGCAACTCAAACTGCTCAAATGGGAAAAACGTGAAAAAGATTATTACGAGGTCGACGTAGACTACTATGAGAAAGGAGAGAAATATGCCTGACATTGACGTGTTTGCAGAAATAGAAAAAGACACGTTGGCCAATGCCAATATCCCCCAAGATGCCGAGTTATCAAAAGTTAGTTCATTGATTAGCGACCTGCACCAAAAGCAGGATCAATATGCAAAGGAAGAGGCTGGTTTAAAACAGCTCAAGCAAGAAATACAACACATGGAAACACGGGTTATACCCGACCTAATGAATGAGTTAGGTGTAACGGAATTTACCAACACCGACGGTGTGAAAGTAACAGTGCGGCAGTTTGTAAGTGCAAGCATACCCAAAGACCGCATTGAAGAAGCCCACCAGTGGTTAAAAGATAACGGGCATGGCGATTTAATTAAGCATCTAGTTTCTGTTGACGTTGGTAAGCAAGAAACAGACGCTGACCATGCTCTAAAGGCTTTGTCTGACTTGGGGCTAGCTCCAACAGATAAAGAAAGTGTTCATTCGCAAACACTCAAAGCGTTTGTGCGTGAGCAGGTCGAAAGCGGCGAGCCTCTACCGCTTGAGCTCTTCGGAGCTTTTTTGGGGCAAAAAGCGACCATTAAGAAAGGATAGAATAATGGCAAAAGCAGTAGCGAAAGCAGAAAACACTCTACCAGCCGAGTTGCTCAATGAAATGGCGGCAGACGCTGGACACGGCCAAGAGGGTATTACAGGTGATGACCTTGCAATACCGTTTCTTAAAATACTCCAGCAAATGTCACCAGAACTTGCCAAGCGCGATGGCAAGTACATAGACGGTGCCAGCGAAGGCATGATTATGAACAGTGTTACCGGCCAGCTTTGGGAAGCCGAAGAGGGTTTAACGGTAATACCGTGTGGGTTTAAATTCAAAATCATTGAATGGAAAGCCGAGCGCGGTGGTATTGTGCAGCAATATTCGCGGGGCGAAGCACTGCCGGAGTTTGAGCGTAATGAAAAAGGCCAAGCCATTACCAAAGGTGATGGTAATCTTTTATCAGACACGGCCGAGCATTACGTTCTTATTGTCCACGAAGATGGTTCGGCTGAACAAGCACTCATAAGCATGAGTAGTACTCAGCTCAAACACAGCCGTAAGTGGAACACCATGATCAAACAGAAGGTGTTGCAAACGGCTGATGGGCCTAAAAGCCCGCCATCCTATGGGTATATGTACACACTCAAAACCACCGGCGAGTCTAAAGATGACAACCATTGGGAGGGTTGGTCTATTTCAGACGCCGGTATGGTAACAGACGCCAACATCTATCAAGGTGCCAAGGCGTTTGCCAACTCCATAAGCCAAAACGAAGTGCTGGTTAAGCATACTGAAGAAGTAATGTAAGTGTCTCCCCCCGCTACGGCGGGGGGATTACTTCTGGAGGTATGCCATGTCAATCTACGCCCCTGCGTTTATGGAACTATTCAAGGGTATGCAAGAAGCATACGGCGAGTATGCCATATCCGATAAACCCGCCAACCCGGAAACTAAAAAGAAACAAGGCCAAGCCGTAACCATCCGCGAGTCTGTAACTGAGGTGTTATGGGTACGGCATCTAGCTGGTCGAAAAACACTTGGCATTATTCCTATCAATGCCGCGAGCATGTGTCAGTGGGGTGCCATTGACATAGATAATTATGACTTAGATATAATCAGTTTTAGTAAGGCGTTTTATAAACGCGACCTACCTCTTGTACCGTTTAGGTCGAAGTCGGGCGGGTGCCACCTCATAATGTTTCTTACTGAACCTGTCCCCGCGAAACAGCTACAGGCCAAGCTCAGTGAGATAGCCGCCTGTTTGGGTTATGGCACCTCAGAAATTTTTCCAAAACAAACTAAGGTTTTGGTAGACAAAGGCGACTTGGGCAACTGGCTCAACATGCCGTATTTTGGCGGTGATAAGAGCACACGTTATGCGCTAGATAAAAACGGCGAAGCCCTACCTATTGACAAGTTCTTAGACTTTGTGCAAACGGTGCGGGTAACACCAGAGCAACTCAAAGCAATACAGGTTATTGAAACAGGTACCGCACTGCCTGACGGGCCTCCCTGTTTACAGGCATTGGTGCAACAAGGTTTCCCTGAGGGCACCCGTAACAATGGCCTGTTCGCTCTTGGTGTGTATTGCCGCAAGGCTTCCCCCGATAACTGGGAAGGTATGCTTGAGGCCAAAAACACGGAGTGCATGAACCCCCCACTAGACTCTAAAGAAGTGCAGCTAATAATCAAACAGGTGGGTAAAAAAGACTACAACTATAAATGTAGCGACCAGCCGTTGTCCGCATTTTGTAACTCGGCGCTATGCCGCACGCGCAAATACGGCATCGGTGGCGGTGCTATGCCCACTATGACAGGGCTACGCAAACTACCCACCGACCAGCCCGTATGGTTCTTAGAAGTTAATACAGCCACGTTGGAGCTTAATACCGACCAGCTACAAAAGCAGTCGCTGTTCCAAAAGGCGTGCATGGAAGCTATCAATTACATGCCGCCAAAGGTTAGCGAGCAGCAATGGCAGAGCCTTATACAAATTCTGCTGGACAACTGTGTTGAGCTAGACAAGCCAAAAGAAGCTGGCATAGGCGACCAGTTTAACGACTTGTTCATTACGTTTTGCACCGACAGTAGGTTACGCGCCAACGCCAAGGAAGAGCTGTTACTTGGCCGACCGTGGGTTGGCCCAAGCCCTGAAAACGAAAAAGAGCTGCGCGTGTATTTTAGGCTTAAAGATGTTGAAGAGTTTTTAGTCCGTAACGGTTTCAAGCATTACACCCGATCGCAAATCATAACCAAGCTCACCGCAAAAGAGATAGGTTGTCAATCGCACTTTTTTAAAATCAAGGGCAAAGGTACGAACGTGTGGCATGTGCAAGAGTTTGAACATATGAGCGAGGGCTTTGAACTACCGGAGATGGGCGGCGATGTCCTTTAGTCCCGAAATAGTTCTAGGCCCTCCGGGAACAGGTAAGACAACCTACCTGTTAAACTTGGTAGAAGACGCACTTGACCGTGGTGTAGATCCACAACAAATGGGGTTTGTGGCGTTCACCAAAAAGGCGGCAAAGGAAGCGGTTGAGCGTGCTGAAAAGCGTTTCTGCCTTAGTGAAAAACAACTTCCGTATTTTAGAACGCTGCATAGTTTGGCGTTCCGCATGTTAGGTATGAACCGTGAGCGGGTGCTAAGTAAGTCACAGATAAAAGAGTTCGGTGACATACTCGGCCTCAAGTTACGAGGCAGCGTATCGCCAACTGAAGGTACCGTTTCTAATTCATTACCCGGCGACAAGGCGCTGTTTATTTCAGGGTTGTCGCGGTTGCGTTGCGTGCCGCTACAAGAGCAGTGGCGCGAAAACACAGAAGACCTAGGCTGGCATGAACTTGACCGTGTGCACCGTGGCCTCAAAAAGTTTAAAGAAAGCCGTGGGCTGTTTGATTACACTGACATGCTGGAGCTTTATCTTGAGCAGGGCTACGTGCCGGAGTTAGAGTTGCTTGTGGTTGACGAAGCTCAAGACCTGAGCAAGTTACAGTGGAGAGTGGTGCATAAACTGGCTGAAAAAGCGCGGCGGGTTGTAGTAGCCGGTGATGATGACCAAGCTATATTCCAGTGGGCTGGTGCGGACCTGCCGTACTTTGTTCAACTAAACGGCAAAGTAACAGTGCTTGATAAATCGTACCGT